>Ga0255429_1133_pt1 | contig 15781 bp, 10 predicted proteins | sample ANMaggSeSYBR02H9_FD_182636 | JGI IMG/M metagenome (GOLD analysis project Ga0255429, IMG submission 182636) | Sediment cell enrichment communities from methane seep in Santa Monica Basin, California, United Staets - ANME aggregate JGI... | ecosystem: Environmental > Aquatic > Marine > Cold seeps >... | reverse complement strand
TATCACTTCATGCAATGCCTGCACTACCGCCCTGCCATACTCGAAATCGTTCGTGGTCTGACCGTCTGAATAACTCGCTCTCTCTTGCTCCAGTATTCGGAATCGACGTCCTTCCCATCCCGCATCGCCTGCCTGCTCTCTTCGAACCTCTCTATCCGGAGTTGTTCCCAATTCAGTTCCTGCATGTATCCGCTTCAAATCTAAGAGTAACTGACTCTATCTTGAAATCGAAAGCCTGCTTAGGTACTTGATTTAGACTATCCGAATATACATTTTACCCTGCTTTTTAAAGTGGATACAGTTGTACTGTGTTTGACCCTATGCATCCGGAATCAATACCGGTTACGTTCACAACGCTTGCATCGAATGACATATCAAACTGGCCGGAGTCAAGATTGGTGACATCTGCGTCATATCGCATCTTCAATATCCCCCTCCGCCCCGAGATACGCGCTTCTCAGTTCGTCCAGTTCATCCTCTGTCGCATCCCAGTACCCTCTCTCTTCGGCTTCAAACAATCTTTCCATCACTTCAGCAGCGGCAAATCTGTTATTTTCGATCAGTCGTCTCCTCATCTCCTCATCAAAGACAAATCGCCTGGCAATGGATGACCAGATCCAGTTATCCACCGCGTTTGTGGTTGCAGCCAGCCCGAGTACGTTCTCAAGCCGATCTGCAATCTGCTGTGCCCCGTGAACATCATGTTTCAGCATCTCATCGATCCATTTCGGATTCAAGAGTCTTGTCCGCACCCCCCGTGCTATGACGTCCCCGACATCCTCGGTCTTTACCACCTCTTTTGTCGTGTCTGTGATCAGCATCTCTGGCTTTTCGCCTCTGATGGTTTCCACAGCCTTTGAAAGCCCACCAAAGAACTCGAAATAATGATCCAGATCAACCACCTCGTAATCATGCGAATCCCTGACCTGTGAGACGATCTCCACGCTGGAAAGGTTCTTCCGGTAGAGATCGTCGCTCTTCTCTGCGTGAATATTCTCGACATAGAGATGGTTCATCGACTGGATGTAGACCTCTGCCAGATCCGCCTCATCCTTCCATATCGAGTCTTCGATAAGCGGGAGCATCCTTGTCCCGTACTCTCCTGCCTTCGGACCAAATATCCTCCCATTTGCAACTTTGTTCGCAGTTTTCTCGTCGATCGCTCCTCTTTCTATCTCTTCTACGAGCATCTGGCGGTTCTCAAGGGAATGCTTCCTTACAAAGTTCATCCCGAGAGGCTCGTCCAGCTCTGCCACGAGACCTACGGCTCTATTCAGGAGATTCAGGAGATTCGGGAACATATCGCGGAAAAAGCCGCAGATGTTTACGAGACAGTCGATCCTTGGTCTCCCGAGTTCTTCCAGTGGTACGGGCGTCAGTTCCGGATACCACGATCCCACCCCTTTTGTGACTTTCACTCCAAGATAATGGAGGATCTGCCCGATGGACTCTCCTCCTGTCTTTGTTGTCTCAAATCCCCACAACACGACCCCGACACTTTCAGGATAGCTGTCATTCTTTCGCAGATATGCCTTTATCGTGTTTTCTGCAATTTCAACGCCCCGATCAGATGCGGTCTGGGTCGGAATCCTGTTCGGGTCGAATTGGTTGATGTTCCTTCCTGTTGGAAGAATCTCCGGAGTTCGCACCACATCTCCACCGAGAGATGGCTCGATAAACTCCGTATTCAAACCTCTCAGACAACTTTCGATCTCGAGATCGCTATCGGAATAGTTTCTTGAGACCTCGATTCCGAATGTCAGGGTCTTCTCCATCTCCGCCCTCTGTTTGCGATTGATCTTGCTCCTGCCCTTGACCCCGCTTTTGCCCACCCAAACAGTGCTCTCGATGGACTTTTTGATGGATTCATCGATGGAGCGGTTCACGAGTTCAGAGCTTCTTAAATCGATATCGTCGAGCAGGGAAGCGTATTGATCCTTATTCCTTAGCGCAAGATCATAATCGATGTCCATTGATTCTGCGAGGACTCTGTTGAGCGATTTTATCCCATCCCGGTCATATCTCAGGATAAATTCGGTAAATCTCTTAAGATCTTCGATTTCGTACCTCTCTCCAAGTATGTGTAAACCTTTTGGTATGATGCTCCGTTTCATCTCATAGAGCTCTTCGTGAATGTTATCGATAGTCTCCCCTCTGAATTCCAGTTCTCTTGCCTTTTCAAGGATTTTCTCTCGCACCTTCTCACTTCGCAAAGGATTCTGCGCTACGGTGGCGGTGTCATTGTACTCATCGATCAAATCCTGAAGCTCGGTATAATCCTCGTACAGATCCGATGTGGTATAAGGAGGGGAGTTGTAACTTATCAGCGTACCATACAATCTCCTCTTAGCGATTGTGGACTCTGATGTGTTGAGCACGTGATATATGTACAGATGCGGCATATCACCGATCAGAACATCAGGAAAACATCTCGAACTCATTCCCACTTCCTTTCCTTTCGTAAATTCTGCCAGACCATGAGTTCCTACATGAAATACAGCATCTGCGCCCCATATCTTCTGCAACCAGAAGTAGAAGGCAAGATACTGGTGATGTGGTGGTTTCGTCTTGTCATGAGATGCTTTAGCCAGATCCGATCCGTCGAGCGGGGGTCTTGCTGGCTGGATCCCAACAAATATGCTGCCAAATTCGATTCCCGGTATGAGAAGTTTGTTATTGACGGTCATGACGCTTCCCGGAGGCTCGCCCCAGTATTGTATGACATCGTTCTGCAGTTCATCAGGCAGTGACCTGAAGAATAGAAGATACTCATCCAGATCGATAGAAAAACAGTTTGCAAGCGTATTTTCTTTCCTGAACCAGCTTCCCGAGTTGGTGATTGCCATCTCCTCAAATAATTTGTGCAGTTCCTTCACCGGAATCTCTACATCATACCCGTCCTCCTTAAAACGTTCCAATAATCGAGTTACGCTCTGGAATACATCGAGATAAGCAGCTTTTCCGATATTCGCCTCACCTGGTGGATAGTTATAGATTATGACAGCGATCTTCCTCTCACTCTCTGGTAATCCCTTCAACTTGATCCAGTTCCTGATCCTGCTCGTGATGCGGGAGATGCGGTCATTGATCGGTGCAACCTCCCTTGCATGAAGTTCTCCCACCATTACATCCTGCACTCCTGAGACGGGTATGGACTCGATGCATCCATCGAGTTCGGGCCAGATCACAGCAGCAATGATCTCGATCGGTGAAAGCCCGGTCGGCGATTCCTTCCATTTCTCGACCTCCCGGGTGAACATGGTCGCCGGAGAAAAGATGGGTACATTCAGACTCTTCAGTAACTCCAGTGTCTGCTCCGGATTCCCACCAAGGGGACCCCCATTTATCCGGAACCACATCAGACTTATGACCGCATCAACGACGGGCTCATCGTCTTTGAAGAAATATTGCCTTATCGCTTTCAGGTTATGAATTCCATCCGAATATACAGGGATGAAATTGAAATCATTAAGTTCGTTCACAAATGCTTTTATCGTTGCAATGTTCTGGTCAAAATGCATTCCTCCGTGAAAAAGCATGCCGATGGTTGGATTTGCCTCTTTGAATCCGGTTGATCCAGTGAAATCCTTCAGGTCTGTAAAATGTCCGTGCAGAGGGTGATATATCCCATATTCCGGGAACTCAACCGGTTCTTTTGCTTCTGGCAGGTCGTATCCAAAGTACTCCTTGAGAAGAAGCAAGAAAAGATTGTAATAATTTTCTCTGCCGCCATGCCTCCAGTATTTAGTTATTTTTACATAGTTGCCTGCGTCCCTCATGGATTTGACTGGGAGGAGTTTTCCGGCAGTCTCCACGATATTCTGAGCACGCTCTATCCTTTTCCAGAGGTCTTCCGGATCTTGATCTTCCACCCCGGTTGCAGCACTGGTACTTATCCTGTCTGCCATCTTTTTTCCCGAGAACGAGCCGAGTCTTGTTATCTGCATCAGCTTGCCTATGGGTGTGATGAGATTCAGGACGATGTTGTCTCCGTCCTTCAAAGTATCATAAACTACTTCGCTCGATCGCCCGCCGCCTCTTATGTCGATCAGGACGATATCTGAGCTTTTCAGATCGTTTTTCAGGATGTCTTCATCGATCTCTTCTTCGTCTATCTGGTTTGGATAGTATGTCCTGAAATCGATGCCAGTTTCAAAATTACAGTTCAACTCGTTCACTGCCTCGGCAAGTGACAAAGTCGGGACAGTTGAGATACAGGTGATCTTCATATCGATCGCCTCTTTTTTAAAAAAACAAGGAAGGAGAGCGACTTAGCTCTCCCGGGGTTGTTGATGCACAAATACGCCGTGCTCCGCCACATCGAAGTCTATGCCGCAGAATTCGTCGATGTATTCCTGATGTATCGCCTCTGGATCTAAATTTTCAAAGCGATTCGGATGGAACCACTCTGCATAGTAGGCAAGACCGACCACATCAGTCAATCCACCTGAGACCACGCCCTGCATTATGTAGGTGCGGTTGTTCTCCACTGCTGGAATCTCCTCAAAGCCCGGAAGTCCTATTATCTCGTCATAATACGCGGCCAGATCGCTATCGTCATCAGTTTCGTAACCGCCGTCACGCGAATTATATCCGGATGCCTGACCAATGACCACGATAGGTGCCTGATCTAAGATCCACTCAAGTTCTGCATACGGATATCCCGGCGCAAGACCCGCGGGCAGGTCCGCAGCTATGTTGATCCCGCCTGCCTGCACACACATCTGGTGAAGTCCGGTGCCTGCGGCAGCAGTCATGCGGTTGGTAGAACCTCCCTGGCTCCCGTAATCGATAAAGACCTTCGGTTTATCGTCCTCTGATATCCCTGATACCACATCTTCGATCTCATTAACGTATTCGTCACGCCATTCAATGTAATTCCTTGCATTCTCCACCTCACCGAGCAGATACCCGAGCTTTATCAGATCTTCTGCCACGTTTTCAGGTTTGTAGAAGTTTAAACGGACCACGGTTACTGCTGGCTCCAGCTTATCTTCAAGACCATCATGACCTGGGTTGTATATCCCGGGAGCATAAGCTATGAGTATATCAGGGTCTATTTCCATCACTAGTTCAAGATCAGGACCAGATCCCCTGCCCACTGATGGCAGCGCGGATATCTCTGGGTAAAACGTTGTCTGCATGGCTGTAGCACTTTCTATCCCAACTATTAGATCCTTTGCTTGAATAGCTCTTATAGCCTCTGTGCAGTCCGAGTTCAACGTGAGTATTTCGTTCACTGGCATGGATATCGTTTTGGATTCTCCCTCTGAGTCAAGAATCGTTAGCTCCTTCTCCCTCCCCAATATGATAAGCTCGATCTGCGTCACGTCCTGCATGTTGATCCTGTTGTCATACTTGCTATCTGCGAGTTCCGTCCGATCCCGGTACTCGAGGATGATCAATTCGGTATACGTCACATCCTGCATGTTTATCGTTTCATCTTCGTTCGCGTTGCCGAAGACGCCAAGCGTGTAGTCAGATGCTGCGGCTGGTAATACCAGCAGCAGGCACATGATTATTCCAGCTAATATTGCATTTATTTTCATAATTTATTACTCCTTTATGGTTTTATTTATATAATTTATATATTTATTATGAATCCATCGTAAGATAAAGTAACATAAATGTTCCAATTTGTATAGCATTGGGACAAAATTGTTTTTGAATTCAATATGCCAGGGCGTTTTTTGATAGGTCTGTCAGGGAAACTTTCGTCATGCTTCGATATTTTTATGCACAAGTAAGATCAGCTTTTAGTCCTGTTTCTTCTATCATGTTTACATAAATCGGAAGGATGTTCATGAACACATAATTTTCTCCAATGTCCTGTACCTCACCTCTAAATTTATGAGGGGACATTTTATTTTTCGGTTCAAAAATTCCGTGTATGAGCCTGTGGTTTGCACCTGCCATTATCCATAGCTGGAGCTGGTCATCCCTTCCGAAGGACCCGTCAAGGTCTATATCCCTGTGGACGAGTCTTACTATTGCCATGGTTTTGGCTATGTCGAACGAGGTTGCAGGAGGGCGGTTTTCCATAGGCGTTCCAGGTATCGGAGAAAAACCTGAGATGTAAACCAGTTTCAGGTTCGCAAAGTTTTTAAGATAAAAAATATGGTCTACCCTGTCCTGATAAGATTCCCCGATGTTTATCATTATACCGCTCGTCAGACCTACACCGTGTTCATCTATCATCTGTGCGACCGATTTCCTCTCATTCAGACTATTCCCTGGCTTGATTTTTTTAAATACCTCTTCATTTATAGTTTCAAGCGAGCATCCAATACTATCAACGCTGAGATCTTTCAATTTCCGGATGTTCTCACCGGACATGTCTGCGCCGTAGTTGACAAAAACATCGAGATCTGTCACTGACCGAATGGTCCTCGTATCTTCTACTGCTTCAGATCCTTTGTTACCCGAGCATCCACCTCCACACTGAACACCTTTAAAACCAATTTCTTCGGCAATTTTTGCTGATTCTGCTACATCTTCTGCAGTTGCTATTTTAGTGAAAAACTTGGATTTATCGCTTGACTGCCCACAGTATATGCATGGTGGATTTACATTGCATCCCTGGTTACTGGATAAAATAAAAGCTTTCAGCTTAAAGAGCTTCCCAATATTTTCATCTCGCACATAACTGGCTGTACGCAATAATTGGGATATTTTCACCCGATCGTTTGCCTCATCAAAGAGGAATAATGCCTCTTCCTTTGTTATCTCCCTTTCTCTTGCATCAACCAATATTTCATCAAAATCCACTTTAATTTCTCCTTTTAAATCTTATTTCATTAGTGTCTATGATTTTCTTTCTCATGCTGAAAAGCCAGTTTATCAAATGTATCGAGCTGGGTTTCATTCAAATGCGCTTTTGCCTTAACGTTAGCATATGTAACATCACTTATCAAACTTTTAAATTTATCAGCCAGTTCGTGGATTTTTTGATCGAGACTTTCAGTGTTTACCCTGTCCTGGTAAACTAAATCTTGAATATGTAATTCCAAAATCTTCAATTCGGAAATGTCCTTAAGCACTGCCGTGTCGTGTTCCAGTTTTAAACTCCTCAACTGGATAATTTGTTCTTTTTCCAAGTTCAAGCTGTCTCTATGAGCCAAAAAAATTTGAGGAAGCATTCCCAAATGCCGGAGTTGCGTGTAATTAATATCGACGCTGGAATTAGCTTTCATGGTTATTCACCCCGATACTTTTCAGCAATGCCTGTCTCTACGTCCAAATAAAGTGTTTCTTCACATATCATCTCATCATCTCTTGCTTTCCTCAATATTCCCTCAAATTCCATCTTCATCTCCCTATTAATCGTTCCAGGTAGGGGGATAAAAGAAAATCCCTTGATAGTCTACACGAAGCCAGTCTTCGAAATATTCCTTATGTATATCCTCTGGATTCATATCCTCAAATTTGTAAGGATGGGCCATCTTGGCAAAGTAGAGAACCCCAACATCCCCTCTTGTCCCGGGCAGCATGTACTCTACCAGATACACATTCCCACTTTTCACTGCTGTGAGCTCATCAAATCCTGGCTGATCCATCGCCTCTTCTATAGACTCATTCGCCTTCGCAGAGCTGGTTATTTTATAGCCTAAGCTTTCGCTCTTCCAATCTCCTAAAAGAATGATATCCGGGTCCTGTGTGATGATCCATTCCGGATCTACCTGTTTCGTTCCAGAGAAATCTGCAATATTTGTAAGACCAACCGCCTTTATCGTCTTACACATCGAATAATCATTGCCAAAAGCACCTCTAAAGTCCACATCTTTAAAGAGTATTGTTCGCTTATCTTCTTCACCCAGATCCTCCAAACGTTCTCTGATGATGTTCAAGTGATCATCTCTCCACACAAGGTATTCTGCAGCTCTTTCCTCTTTTCCGAGGATATATCCCAGTACCATCACAACATTAGCACGCTTATCCAAGTCGATAACGTCTACACAAACTGCCTCAACACGAATTTCATCCAGTTTCCCGATAACCGGCCCTATCGGTGCTGGACTAGCGAGCATGATCACAACGTCCGGGTTGAGTTCTGCTACCAGCTCATAATTGAGACCCCTCCACTGATTGCCGATATCGGGTTTGTCACTCATTACGGGAAAATAACCACGTTCTGGTATACTCCCCTCTATCCCTACCACTTTATCCTCTGCCCCGAGAAGCCTTATGAACTCTGCCTGATTATCGTCGGTGACAACAATACTTTCTGCTGGCATATCCAACGTCACTATCCTGTCAGCAGAATCCAGAACAGTCAGTTTCTTCTCCTTTCCGAGGATGACCAGCTCGATCTGGGTCACATCCTGCATGTTGATCCTGTTGTCATGCTTGGCGTCTGCGAGTTCCGTCTGATCCCGGTACTCGAGGATGATCAATTCGGTATACGTCACATCCTGCATGTTGATCGTGTCGTCTTCGTTCGCGTTGCCGAAGACGCCAAGCGTGTAGTCTGATGCTGCGGCTGGTAATACCAGTAGCAGCAAAACCATGGCTATTCCAGCCAATATTGTATATATCTTCATTTATACCGCCTTAATCGTTGCATCACCTGTTGCAGATTCCCAGTACTCTCTGACCGCTTTCTGAACCGTGGGTTCCACTTCCATCCCCGCATCCATGATATACCGGGCAGTGACGGGCAGTATGTTCATCACCTCATAGCCGTTGCCGACATCGATATGTTCTGCACCAGTACTAACCCACTGCCCTCCGATCGAGAAACCGCCTTTCTCGTGAAGAGAAGCACCAGCGTGAACCATCCGGTTGGCTCCTGCCATAATCCATAGCTGGATGTGTTGCGGATCGCTGACATTGATATGTACATCGCGGAAGATCAACCTGCCAATTGCAACAGTTCTCGCAGCTTCTATCGGCGAAGGTGGGATGATCGTCCCTTCAAGAGGGCTCTTGGGGTGGACTTTGAGCCATGAGACTGCGAGCTGGTAGAAGTTCTCCATTCCACTTAGGTAGAAGAGGTGATCTACACGATCCTGATAACTCTCCCCTATTCCTACCATGATCACGCTGATCAAGGGAACTCCATTATCATTGATCAGATGAGCCAGCTCTTTTCGCTTTTCCAGGCTGTCACCGGGCTTGATCTTCTTAAATATTTCCTCATTCATCGTCTCAAATGAACTCGTTATGGATTCGACCCCGAGCCTCTTCATCTCTTGTATGTGCCCTTCTTCCAAGGCTGGTCCCACATTGACCCAGATATCAAGCCCGGATTCTCTAAGAACCTTAAGAATCTCGATTACGTTTGGTCCGGCATCCTCCGGATTCGTTCCGCCGCCAATCTCTACGGTTGTCGTCCCTGTCCCCTTAAATGCCTCTGCAATCTCTTTCAGTTGCCCGGCACTCACATTCCAGCCTTCCCACTTATATCCGGGAGTGGCACGTCTGCAATACCAGCATGGCGGGTCTATCTTGCACTCTATGTTGCTTCCCATCCAGCCATCCAGACGGAAAAGGTTTCCACATTCTTTCTCCCGGACAGCTGTCGCCGCCTCAAAGAGTTTCAGATATTTAGCAGGCTCTTCAGTCTCTTTAAACAGAAAAAGAGCCTCTTCCCTGGTAATCGCCCGATCCAGAGCGATCTGTAACGTTTCTTCAAATTCCATCGTATATACCTCCTTTAGTTATCTTAATTGGTCAATGGCTTCGCAATGATCTCAATACTGCTCTGATATCGGCCGGATTTATCCACGAGTTTCAGTTTTCTGGTGCCAGCATCTTCTCTGCCCTGCGCTGCTGCCGAGTTCATCCATATCTCCTCCGGCAGAATTAGTGGAGCATCTGATATGATCTCAAGTCCGCATTCGTTGAAGATCTCATCGAGTTCCGAGCGGTAGTACGACCTCATCATCCGATAAAAGTGCGTCTTCTCGCCACTCCCCCTGGTGACATAACCGATTGGTTCTATCACCTTCCCTTTCTCATCGGATGGAGGTCGGGTGAGATAGAAGTAACCTTTCTCACTATCGAAGAAATCATCCTCGGTAGAGTATTTTTCCCTGATCTCCCTATCGATGACGTTGGCTCGAAAGAGGCCGGTAGGCTTGAGTACCCGCCTGAATGTCCTGAGTGCAGCCAGCGGATTGATATCCTGAAATGCATTGGTCATGATGATCCGATCAAGAGAATGATCCGGAATCTCAGAGAGGGAATCAGAGTCCACATCAGCGCAGATGAAGATCGGTTCCACCTCGGTTTCCACAGTCCGGATGCGTTCTCCTGCCAGATTCAACATTCCCGGGGACATATCAACAATGTAATATCTTTTGAGTCCCCCAGCCTTCTTAACAACCGCCTCTGCAAACTCACCCCTGCCAGGTCCAACCTCCATTGCAGTCTGTGACTCCACAAACCAATCGGTTGCAGAGTTAATCCATTCCGGATCGTTTACCGGGCTTGGAAAATGACGGGGCTGGGCGATTGCCGCCGCAGCCTCGTAATATTCCGGAAATACGTGCTTGGTCACTGCTCTTTCGATCGTTAACGTTCTCGTGATCATGTTCTCACCTTCCATCCGGATACAGCTCCGGATGGCACACGAATATACCGTGTTCCTTCACGTCGTAGTCGATACCCATGAATCGATCCAGATATTCCTGATGGAAAGCCTGTGGATCCATCTCCTCAAAGAGATTCGGATGGAACCATTTCGCATAGTACTGAGCCGCTACAACCGCATGCGGTCCGTCATGGAGATCTATCGTTAGCAGATAGACGTTTCCGGTTTCCACTGCCTTTATGTGATCCCAGCCAGGTCGGCTCGTTATGTCATCTCTTGCCGCCTTTATCCCTGCCACATCATCCACATCATAGCCGGCAATTCTATTCGGTATCTTGATGATAATATCCGGATTCTCGGCTACCACCCATTCAGAATCCACGGTAAGGCTGTGCGGTGAGCCCATACCAGTCAGATCAGCAGCAATATTGGTGCCTCCTGCTATCTCACACATCTGACCTGCGCCTGATAACTTATTGAGCGTCTGGTAGGGATTGCACCACTCGATGTATACTTTTTGCTTCTCGTCCTCTGTTAGTCCTTCTGTTTGCTCTTCGATTGAACTTATATGGCTATCAAAGAACTCGGTGAACTCTTCTGCCTCGTCTCTTTTGTCAAGGATGTATCCCATTATCTCAAATTGCGGCATGTCGATGTCGAAGGTGAGGCGAACGACCTTGATGTCCGTTCCAGCGAGTTTATTATCAAGGACTTCCGGGCTCGGGCGGAATTCGTATGTGAGAAGAATGTCCGGGTTGAGGCTTATTATCGCCTCAATGTCCGGTCCCACACCCCAGACATTTCCAACGCCTGGCAGTTCACTCATCACGGGATAGAGTATCGGCATATCCTGTATTTCCGTACCTACACCGACCACATTGTCTACTGCTCCAAGCACCTTGATCCCGTCAGCCTGGTTGTCTGCAAGAGGAATTATACCTACTACCGGCTTATCAACCGTCACTATGTTTCTGGGGTAGCCTTCGTGGCTATCGATGAACGTTAGCTCCTTCTCCTTTCCGAGTATGATCAGCTCGATCTGCGTCACGTCCTGCATGTTGATCCTGTCATCATACTTCGCATCTGCAAGTTGTGTCTGGTCCTTGTATTCAAGGATGATCAGTTCGGTATATGTCACATCCTGCATGTTTATTGTGCCGTCTTCGTTCGCGTTGCCAAAGATGTCAAGCGTGTAGTCAGATGCTGCGGCTGGTAATACCAGCAGCAGGCACACGATTATTCCAGCCAATGTTGCATTTATTTTCATAATTTATTACCTATTTATATTTTATTTTACTAACACACATATTATTGTTATAATGTTATACCGTCACATCATCATCAATCAATGTTGAGGGTATCTCCTCAGCCCAGATATCAACAAGCAATCCGTCGGATATATCAAGAACACTGGTATCTCCGACTGTACCTGTTACCGTAAAGTGGATCGTTGCAAGTGAGCCGGATCCGCTTACTCCGGTAGTACCAGGGAGATTGAACAACACTCTTACCGTATCAAAATCTACAAGTGTCCAGGACTCCAGTTGTACTGTGGTTGAACCTATACTTCCTGAATTAACACCAGTTACATTCACAATGCTTGCATCGAATGATAGGTCAAACTGACCTGAGTCAAGATTGGTGACATCTGCAATGTCTATAGTTGCATCAAATGTGCCAGATACAGATTCCGGAGCATTAACAGTGACAGGCACTCCTACAATTACATCCACAGGTATTTCCACATTTATTTCATCGTCAAACCAGAGCGAGGATATTTCATTCGACTCAATATCAACGAGCAATCCATCGGATATGTCCAGAACGCTCGTATCATCTGTCACACCCAACACCTCGAAACTGATTCTTGCAAGTGAGCCGGATCCACTTACACCGGTAGTACCAGAGAGATTGAATAACACTCTGATCGTGTCAGGATCAATAAAATCCCACTCGTCTATCGGTACTTCTGTGCCGTCTATGCTTCCGGAATTGACACCGGTCACATTCACAACGCTTGCATTGAATGATAGATCGAACTGGCCGGAGTCAAGATTGGTGACATCTGCAATGTCTATCGTTGCATCAAACGTGCCGGATACAGGTTCCAGAGCATTAACAGTGACAGGTACTTCTACAGGTACTTCTACAGGTATTCCAACTGTTATTTCATCGTCAAACCAGAGCGAAGATATTTCATTCGATTCGGTATCAACAAGTAATCCATAGGATATGGCCAGAACGCTTGTATTATCAACCACACCCAACACCTCGAAACTGATCGTGGCTATCTGCCCTGACCCGCTCACTCCTGTGAATCCTGGCAGGTTGAAGAGCACGCGAATCTTCTCGGCATTCATGAACGTCCACATATATATCGGCGCTGCTGTACCTGATATGTTTCCCGCACTAACGCCTGTCACATTCACAACACTTGAATCGAAGAAGAGATCAAACTGCGCGCAATCCAGATCGGTCACGTTCCCGATATCGATTGTGACCTCAAATGCACCGGATACAACCGGAGGGGCGTTAACGGTAACAGGCACTCCAATGGTCACCGCATCGTCAAGCCAGATCGCTGGCACCTCATCTCCTCCCGTATCAACGATCTCTCCATTCGACATATCCAGAACGCATGAATCACCCTGTGATCCTGTTATCTCGAACCCCACTCTCGCCACACATCCGGACCCGCTCACTGCGTCGTCGCCAGAGAGTTCGAAGATCACCCTGATCGTGTTCACATCCATGAAACGCCAGTCAACGATCGGTATCGTTGTGCCATCGATGTTTCCTGCAGTGACATCGGTCACGTTCACAACACCCGGATCAAACGATAGATCAAACACCCCTCCTTTCATGCAAACGACATCCTCTATCTCGATCGTGGCATTGAATACACCGAATACGATCGATACGACCTCAGGCGCACTGACGTTAACCGGCACTCCAACGGTCACCTCGGAATCATTCCAGACCGCTGGTATCTCATCCGCTACCGTGTCAGTAAGTTTTCCATTTGATATATCCAGGACGCTTGTGTCACCCTGCGAGCCTGTTACCTCGAAACTGATCGTGGCTATCCGTCCTGAACCGCGCAATCCTGTGGCTCCCTGGGGATTGAACACCACGGTAATCGTATCAGCACCGACAAACTCCCATGAATCTATTGGCACCTGTTCGTCGCTTATGCGCCCATCGTTAACCTCTGTCACGTTCACAACACCCGGATCAAACGTTAGATCGAACTGCCCGCAATCCAGATCAACAACATTGTGGATGTCTATCATAACATCGAATGTACCGGATACCACTTCAGGGGCATTGACACAGACCCGTGCCATAGTTAATTCTGGCGCAAAGTAATTCTCGAAAGGCATCATCAGCGGGTAATTGTCATTGTCGGAATTGATGCGATAAGGAGAATCCCCTATCCCATCTTTGTCCAAATCGCTTCCTGTGTAATCGCCCCAGTAGTTGCCCAGATAGGTCGCGAAGGTCTTTTCCCTGTAGGTGTAGTTTATCTTCGATGTTGAGTTCCAGATGTTTGTAGAGAAATGATAATCATAATTCCTGTTTATGAAATTGTTCAGGTATATGACATTGCTGCATGAACGCTCAATGCAGATGCCGTCCCTATTCTTTAAGCAAGTGTTGTTTGATATGATGTTGTTGTCCGAACCATCGATGAAGATGCCATATTCACTGAAAAAGCCCCAACCATCCCAGTGGCCCGAGCAATTGTTGTTCGATATGCTGCTGCTACTTGAACCATCGAGGAAGATGCCGGCATAGTTGTTGTTTGAGCATTTGTTGTTCGATATGCTGCTGTTACTTGAACTATCGAGAAAGATGCCGGCATAGTTGTTGTTTGAGCAATTGTTGTTTCTTATAGTAATATTTGAAGAGAAGGCTACATTTATGCTAACGCTTGCATCATTTAATTCTTGATCTTCAACCAGAATGTCCCTGCAATTCACAAGTATTACCTGACCTGTCCCATCAGGAATTCTCCCGGATTCGATATCCTTCCGGTAATAGACCGGTTTTCCATTCACGATATTACTTTCGTCGATCTCATGTATGTAATCGTTCAGTGAATCACCCTGGATGAATATTCCACCCCGAAACATGATATTGCCTGTCAATCTGTTGGTGCCTGAACTATCGAGGTGGATGCTGTTGCGGTTGTTCGAGAAATTATTGCTTGATATGCTGTTGTCGCATGAACCATCAAGATAGATGCCATTACTGTTGTGTGAGCAATCATTACTTGATATGCTGTTGTCGCATGAACCATCAAGGTAGATGCCATTACTGTTGTGTGAGCAATCATTACTTGATATGCTGTTGTCGCATGAACCATTAAGATGGATGCCATTAAAGTTGTGTGAGCAATCATTGCTAGATATGCTGTTGTTGCCTGAACCATTGAGGTGGATGCCGACACCCTTGTTCGAACAGGTGTTGCCGGAAACGTTGCAGTGACTGGCATTCAGGTATATTCCCGCACTGTAGGATGCCGAGCTTCCCGCTCTTCTCGTCACCGTAAAACCACTGATATTGACATGATCCGCGGTTATCTCAACGACATGATCATATCCCACATCCTGAATAACACAATTTGCAGACCCATTTAGAGATCGTATCGTCAATGATTTGGTGACATTTACATACTCATGATAAACACCATCTTCGACCTCGATTACGTGTCCGTCCAGCGTATCAGGGTCATCGATTGCGGTCCGGATGAATGGAAAATCCTCGCCGGTGTTTATGTTACGGACCCGATTCACCGGTGTATATTCCCCAATTGTCACCTCGCAATCATTCCAGATCGATGGCAAATACTCCGCACTATTGTTAACGAGCAATCCCTCAAATACATCCAGAACGCACGAATCGCCCTGCATTCCTGTTAGTTCGAAGGTTATCCTCGCTATACATCCGGATCCACTGGCACCTTTGAGACCGGGAATATTGAAGAGTATTCCGATCGTGTCGATGTCTCTGAAATACCAACTGGTAGGTATATCCACACCGCCTACACTTCCAGCCTCCACACCTTCAACTGTTACAACACTTGGATCGAATGAGAAGGCAAACTGCCCGGCGTCCAGGTCGGTTACGTTCTCTACGTCTATCGTGACCTCAAATCTGTCAGTTACTACCGGAGGAGCGTTAACAGTGACAGGTACATCTACAGGTACTTCTACAGTTATTTCATCGTCAAACCAGATCGAA
>Ga0255429_1131_pt1 | contig 15906 bp, 18 predicted proteins | sample ANMaggSeSYBR02H9_FD_182636 | JGI IMG/M metagenome (GOLD analysis project Ga0255429, IMG submission 182636) | Sediment cell enrichment communities from methane seep in Santa Monica Basin, California, United Staets - ANME aggregate JGI... | ecosystem: Environmental > Aquatic > Marine > Cold seeps >... | reverse complement strand
ATTATCAATAAGATCGCACAGAACTGAATCATATGAACGAAAGTTGTTTGCAAAAACTATTCTGTATATCGCAAGGATCATGGTTAGAGCGTTTACTCGTCTGGATTGCTTCAGTTCATTGGTGTCAATTCTCTTACAGATTAGTGCGATCTCATATTGAATTTTTTAAAGAGTTGCCAGAACTTATTGAGAAGTTACCTTTTGGTTGACAAAATAATAGCATATGGTAATTTTGTAATAAGTTTGAGAAACTCACGCCTCAAAGGAGGGTGTAATGATGATCAGCAAAGTCCGAAGACTGTATGGTTCTGATCTTAAAGGAGATACGGTATGGAAGAATTATTTGAGTTGAGAACTTGTATTGAGAAAGGTCATTACTCGGATGCACTGGTTCTGGTCGAAGAGATGGAGGAGATGAGTAAAGACGACAAGATCAATAAGATCGAAAGTTTTTTGGAAATCTTGCTTATCCATTTGATTAAACAGCATGCTGAGAACCATTCCACTCGCTCCTGGGAAGTCTCAATTCAAAATGCAGCATACCAAATTGACAAAATAAACAGAAGAAGAAAGTCCGGTGGATACTATTTGACCGGAGAAGAACTGAATGACGCCATTGAAGAGTGTTACCAAATATCTCTCAAGCTTGCATCTATTGAAGCCTTTGGAGGCGCTTTGAATGAGACAGAACTTGCCAGGAAGGTAGATGAAAGAAAGATAAAAAAACAAGCACTGGGATTGTTAATGAATACGCAAACCTGTCAATAGGGAACTCCTGTAACTTTTGTAAGGGTGCAAAACAAAAAAATTGCAAAACAAAAAAAATATCGAATATCGAACAAGGAATAATGAATGTCGAAGGAAGGAATGTAGCGAATTTGATTTTAAAAGGCGTTTAAGCTTAGCTGTATGAATTATTCGGACAGCACAACTTTTGTCGCAGTTAAAACTTCATAATTCGACATTCCTTGTTCGATATTCGATATTAAATCAGCGCGTAAAGAGGCTAAACGGTTACGCCTGATCACTGCAACTTTTTTGTGTTGCACCCCCCCCTTTGTAATCAAGTCCATAAAGCAGTAAAGTTACCCTGGTTCATTTGGTTAAGCCTTTATTATTATTTATTTTAAAAGGATTTGTTATGATTGATATTGAATACTTAACTGATAAAAGTGGTAAAACAAAGGCCGTAGTTATTCCTATTGATGTTTGGAAAAAAATGGTTCCTTCAGAAAATGCATCCATCAATGAGCTATCAGAAAATATGGAAGAGTATTGTCTGAATAAAGCAATAGATGAAGCAAAAAAAAGTCCATTACTGAGTCGTGAGGAAGCATTAAAATTTCTCAAGGAATAATCATAATGGAAACAAAATACCGCAAAATATTTTTAAAGGATCTCAAAAGATTAAAGAACCTTCCAATATATGGCCATGTTATTGAGTTCATTGAGTGAGGAGTTATTTTATGACATATAATTTGAAAAAACCGGTATTAAGGTCTCCAAAAACAGCGGAAGAATTACTCGATATGTATTTTTTAGATGCCAGATCTCAGATGCTTGAAAATGCTTTTTTCCGATATGAAGGATAGGTAGCCCGACAATAACATTGCGACATATTATTTATTAATAAGGTGAAAAAAAACGATGAAATATGCAGGCTTCAAAGACTATATAAAGGAAATCCTCAAAACCGCAGAATATAAAAAAGATGAGGAAGTTGGCTGTGTGGTGGCGATCACTTCTGTGTTGCCAGGATGTATGACGCAGGGTAACAACTTTGAAGAGGCACGAGAGAACCTTATAGATGCTATTGAGCTTTGGCTTACGGTTGGATTAAGAGAAGGGCAAGAAATACCCGTAGTCAATGAAGTCAAGCTGGTGACTGCTGTCAAGCAGGTAGAGCAAGATGCTGCTCTAGGGAACACTGCTTATGCCTAAAATACCTGCCTGCTCAAGAGGCGAATTAATACGCAAGCTCCGTAAACTCGGCTTCGCAGGTCCGCTCCCTGGAGGCAAGCACAGCTATATGAAACGGGACGCTTACAGGCAGATCATCTCAAATCCTCATGGAAAAGAGATATCCTCTGAGCTGGTGAAAGAAATCATGAAGCAGGCGAACATCTCTGTAGATGAGTGGCTGGCTGTTTAACTCGGAGTTGCGCCAGCCAATATTTTTTTGGAGCCAGCTTTAAACTCACCCCCCCCCCCCAAAAAAAAAAGCGGCTTCCAAAAAAAATTGTATAAAAGAATTGGGAAAGGAATAAGTGGAGATGAGGGGGGTCGAACCCCTGACCTCGGCATTGCGAACGCCGCGCTCTCCCAACTGAGCTACATCCCCACAAAATGATTTGATTTTTATATCAAATCATATAAATCGGGTCAATCTAAATAAAATGGTAACAATTTAGCCTTTTGAAAAAAATCTGACAGGATAACAGGATAAACAAGATTTGTAAGCGTTCACGGAACATTGAAATTAGAAATTTGGCCCTCATGCTTTTGTACTTCCCAATTTCCAATTTCAAGCCGTGAACGGCTACAATAATTTAAATCCTGAATATCTTGTAAATCCTGTCCAAAAAATAATATTTAACAGCGCTAACATATTACAATAAAAGGAATTAATAATTAATTATGAATAACAAAATTATTTTAACTGATGCCTTTAAATATAATAATATTGACCAGGATAAAATATTACCGCCTGAAGAAACTGTTAAGAGGTTCAAGGAAAAACTTAAAAAAATCAATCTTGATATTCTGGAAGATACTATAAAAATTGATAATGGAAGACTTGATATCCCTGTTTATTTCAGCATTTGCGGTAATGATGCATATGCTTTAACTGGAACAAGAAAACAGATGGGGAAAGGGGGAACTACCCATCAGGCCGAGGCGAGTGCTATAATGGAGCTGGCGGAAAGATTCAGTTTGTTCAGCTTTCGCAATAATCCAAAAAATTTTTTAATTGAAAAGTATCGCAACATAAAAGATAAAGCAGTTCCGTTTGAGATGATTGCGGAATCCGTCAACGATGATTCCAATGATCTGGAAATTGCAGAAAAAATATTTGAAGATCTTTCTTTTAAATGGACAAAAGCCTTCAATCTGACACAGAACAAAGAAATACTGGTTCCATTTGACTGGTTTTTCACGATTAACGAGTTTAACGGTGCATGTGCCGGCAATGGTGTTGAAGAAGCAATTTCTCAGGGCATATGCGAAGTTGTTGAAAGGCATGTATCATCAATAATAAGTCATAAAAAATTGAACGTGCCTTCAATTAGAGCTAATTCGGCAACAGATCCCATGGTTGTTGAACTGATACAAAAATACACGAATGCGGGTATAAGAATACATGTTTCTGATTTTTCGCTCAATACAGGAATCCCCACTGTAGGTGTGCTTGCATACGACCCGTTGACATTTCCAAAAACCAGTGAAATCGTCTGGACGGCAGGGACAACCCTTAACCCTCAGAAATCTTTAAGTCGCGCTCTTACAGAAGTTGCTCAGCTTGCAGGTGATTTTAATACCAGCTCAAATTACGTTGCAAGCGGTCTTCCCAAGTTCAAAGGAATAGAGGAGGCTGAATTTGTAATTAATCCGAAAAATGAGATTGATATTAAAAAACTTCCTGATCTTTCTGATAATAATATTAAAGTCGAGATAGAAAGCTGTATCTTAGCTCTTAAAGAAAAAGGCATGGAAGTAATTGTTATAAACACAATGAATCCGAAATTGGAAATTCCGGCCTTTTATACAATCATTCCAGGTGCACACTTCAGGGAAAGGGCCATTGGTAACAGCGTGTGCATGTTCGCAGCCAAACATATTGCCAACACATATGATCCGGAAATCGCTGTATCTAAGCTTCAAGATATTGAAAATATGCTTCCTGAAAAGTACTATATCAAATTCTATCTTGGATCATGCCATCTTGCCATGAATGATCCGGAAACCGCCCTACCCTACTTTAAAAAATCGCTCGAACTTGAGCCTGCTGACCAGGATATATCCAGCATTTACTCTTATATGGGAGTCTGCTTGAAAGACATGGGAGAATACCGCAACGCTGTTTCAGTTCTTATGAAAGGCGAAGAGATTGATGCTGAAAGAACTGATATTTATAATTCAATGGGATTTTGTTATTTCAAACTCAAGGAACATGAAAGGGCTATAGATTGTTTCAAAAAAGTCCTCCGAATTAATCCCGGCTCAGCCATAGACTATGCCAACATTGCCTCAAATTATCGCGAGATGGGCAAGCCGGTTGAGGCAATTCAATATTACGAAACCGCCCTATCCATAGATCCGGGGATAGACTTTGCAAAAGACAATCTGGAAAAACTTCTAACCGCCCACCGAGCATGATAGAGCCTAAGGGCTCAATCAAAGGAGGTGTATTTATGGCCGAACAAAAAACCACTATACCGATCAGCGGGATGACATGCGCCAACTGCGCCATGAATATTGAAAGAGGTTTAAAAAAACTTCAAGGCGTTAAAAATGCAAACGTCAATTTTGCTTCTGAACAGGCAGTAGTTTCGTTTGATCTGGAACAGCTTAACGGCAGAGACATAGTAAAAAAAATTCAAAGCTCAGGTTACAGGGTTGCGACAATAAAAGTCGAAATACCTGTTACAGGGATGACATGTACAAACTGCGCCATGAATATCAAAAGAGTTATCAATGCAAATGTCCCGGGAATCATTAATGCTTTAGTAAATTTTGCATCTGAGCGGGCATTTATTGAATATGTTCCTTCTATTGCAAGCATAAATGATATAATATCCGCCATAAATAAAGCCGGATACGGCGCAATACATCCGGACGACCTGATATACGCAGAAGATGCAGAGCAAGCTGCCAGAAAAATCGAAATTAAGAAACAGACGCAAAAGTTCGCTGTTGGCGTTTTGTTTGCCTTGCCGCTCTTTATGTTAAGCATGGGAAGGGATTTTAATCTAATTGGAATGTGGAGCCATAACGCCTGGGTCAACTGGCTCTTCCTGTTTTTAGCCACACCTGTACAATTTTATACTGGATGGGATTTTTATACCGGAGCATTTAAAAGTCTTAAAAACCGAAGCGCAAACATGGATGTACTTGTTGCTATGGGCTCATCAATTGCCTATTTTTATTCTTTTGCAATTTTAATCTTTCACTCGCTGGGCGGTCATGTATATTTTGAAACATCCGCAGTTATCATTACCCTCATCAAACTGGGCAAAATGCTCGAGTCCCGAACCAAGGGCAGAACCGGCGGAGCTATCCGCAAATTAATCGGCCTCCAGCCAAAAACAGCTACAATCATAGAAAAAGGGGTGGAAAAAGAGGTATCCTTAAGCCAGGTAAAAAAGGATGACACAGTTATTATTCGTCCTGGAGAAAAAATCCCGGTTGATGGAATTGTGATCCAAGGAAAATCAGCAGTAGATGAATCAATGCTCAGCGGCGAACCATTACCTGTTGACAAGAAGGCAGGTGAACAAGTCGTAGCTGGATCAATCAATAAAGAAGGGCTATTAAAATTCAAGGCAACCCGCGTCGGCAAGGAAACCGCTCTCGCCCAAATTATAAAACTGGTTCAAGAAGCACAGAGCAGCAAGGCACCCATACAGGCTCTTGCTGACCGGATAGCGGCAATATTTGTTCCGTTGGTAATAGCCATAGCATTCTTCACCTTTATATTGTGGTGGGGAATTACAGGAGAGTTTGTCAGCGCCATAATCAGGCTTGTGGCTGTCCTTGTAATAGCCTGCCCATGCGCCATAGGGCTTGCAACGCCAACCGCAATAATGGCAGGTACAGGCAAAGGTGCTGAAAGGGGAGTTCTGTTTAAAAATAGCGAAGCACTGGAAATGGCAACCAAACTCAATACTATTGTGCTGGACAAAACTGGAACTATTACAATGGGGAAACCTGCTGTGGTTGATATTGTCCCCTTTCATCCTGGCTGCGAGACCATTGACAACCTGCTAAAAATAGGAGCCTCTGTTGAAAAAGGATCAGAACACCCGCTTGGAAAAGCTATAGTAAATGAAGCTGAAAAAAGAGGTATTAATCTACTGGAACCCGAAAATTTTAAAGCCTTGGGCGGTCTTGGCGTTGAGGCAAAGATAAATGGTATGTCTGTGTTATTAGGAAAACCTAAATGGCTCCGGGAAGTGGGAATCAATATTGATAAAGCCAAAGATAAGGTAGATCTCCTCCAATCTGAAGGTAAAACTGTAATGGTTCTCATACAAAACAATGAGTTATGCGGCTTAATTGCGGTATCTGATACCCTGAAGCCGGAATCAAAAAAAGCGATCAGCCGGCTTCACAGTCAAAATCTTTCTATAGTAATGCTCACTGGTGACAATCTTCAAACAGCACGAGCAATTGCTTCTGAAGTTAATATTGATAAAATTTTTGCAGAAGTGCTTCCAAAAGAAAAATCATCGAAAATAAAAGAACTGCAGAAGAAAAAAAAGAAAGTAGGTATGGTGGGAGACGGTATAAATGATGCACCTGCCCTTGCTCAGGCAGACGTAGGATTAGCTATAGGAACTGGCACTGATGTGGCAATTGAAACAGCCGATATAATTCTTTCAAGCGGCAGTTTAAACGGTGTTCCCAAAGCTATCAGTATCAGCAAAGCAACCATGAATACAGTAAAACAGAATCTCTTCTTTGCTTTTTTTTACAACGCAATCCTGATTCCGGTTGCCGCAGGGATTCTCCAGCCTTTTGATATGTTTCCAAACTTCTTGAGACAACTGCATCCTATACTCGCAGCCATGGCCATGGCATTAAGCAGCATTTCCGTTGTAACAAACAGCCTGCGCCTTTATAATGCGAAAATCGACTAAGCAGTTAGCTTTTAGCAGTTAGCCTTTAGCTAAGAGCTAACCGCTAATGGCTAATAGCTTTAATTAAACAGATAACACATTCAGCTAAGAGCTAACAGCTAATGGCTAATAGCTTTTTCACAAATCTTCACATCGGTAAATAAGCTGAAACTATTGCCAGCATTAAAAAAATACTTTTCGGACAGGCACTAATTACGTGCAAGCAATTCTTTTGCAAGCTCAATATAATCATATGATCCGTAGCTGCTTTTTCTGTAGAAAACTACGGGCTTGCCGGCATCAGCGCTATCTGCAATAGTAGTGTTTATTCTTATAACCGTATCAAAAAGCAAATCCGAGCATCTGTCATCATTTTTAAGCCTGTCCATTATTCTCTGGCTGACCCTGGTTCTCCTGTCAAAAAAAGTCGGCACAACTCCTGTAATGTTAAGATCAGGATTAATTTCTTCCTTTATTGCAAAAATAGTATCAAAAAGCTCATCAAGGGCGGAATATGCGTAAGGTTGTGTCTGGCACGGCACAAGGACTTCTTTTGCAAAGGTCAGCACGTTAACGGTAAGAAGCGAAAGACTTGGAGGTGTATCAAGAAGTATAAAATCATAATCCCTGCTGATGCCTTCAAGTGCTTCTTTCAACATGTTTTCCCTTCCGGCCACATCTACAAGTTCAATTTCCGCACCTGCAAGATCAACATGAGAAGGAATCAAATCAAGTCCTTTCCATTTTGTATTTAAAATAGCATCAGATGCATTATCGGACTTATCTTTAATGATGTCATATGTAGTCATCATTTCTTCAGTAACATCAACGCCAAGCCCTTTAGTCGCATTAAACTGCGGATCCATATCAACGATAAGAACTTTTTTTCCTTCAAGGGAAAGAGCTGCTCCAAGATTTATAACCATTACTGTTTTTCCTACTCCTCCCTTTTCGTTTGCCACAGCAATAATTCTGGTATTATTAGCTCCCATCTTAAAAACCTCCTGTTTAGATTTTTTGAAACTTTAACTTAAGTTGAGCGATTTTTTGCGAAGAAATGTGCCAAGATTTTGATGCAGCAAGGTTTGCGAAAAGCGTAGGCATACCAATGGATATGTCGAAACTTTTCGCAAGTCTTTGATGCGCAAAAGATTGGTGCAAGTCGAGTAAAAAATCGCTCAATTTAAGTTTAACATACTATGTTGTAAAATTTAATATTTTATGTTATAAAACAAAAATATAAAGGGGGAAAAAGATATATGTCAGAAAAACATCCTGAATGTCCACTCTATAATCCATTAAATTGTAAAGAGTATTACAATCCTAAACTCTGTGCATTTGTAAGGAAAGACAAAGTCTGTCTTAAAAAAAAGAAACCAAAACCAAAGCCAAAAAAAATAGATGGTTAAGGTGTTTACTGTGAACCGTCACTTTATAGACTTTCAGATAATTAATTTCACAAGGCCAGAAGGAGGAAGGCGTATTATAGTTATACGTCGACGACTGATAACACAGTGAAATTATTTATCTGAAAGTCTATATCAGAAAATCAGGCATGGCCTGCAGCGTCTGATAGAAGAAACGGATCTATACCCATCTTTCTTACCGTCTCATTCCACCTTGCATCAACCGGAATATCAAAAACAACATCTTCAAAAACAGGGCATGTAAGCCATGTATTATTCTTAATCTCTGATTCAAGTTGTCCCGGCCCCCAGCCGGCACATCCCAAAGAAATTATATATGACTCAGGCCCCCTGCCCATAGCTATTGCGTCTAAAATATCTCTGGTGTTACTCATAGCGAGATAAGGGGTAACCATAAGGCAGCCCTCCCATTCAAAGGGATGGCCATGCAGCACAAATATTTCGCCTATATGGACAGGCCCGCCCAAATGAATTTTTATATTCTCAGCTCCAGATATATAATCCATTTTAAGCTCATCAAAAATCATTTTTCCAGAGAGACCGGAATGAACCCGGTTCACAACAATGCCTACAGCTCCATCAGAATTATGTTCTGAAATACAAGTTACAGTCTGAAAAAAATTCGGATCATTAAGGGCCGGCATTGCTATTATAAACTGTCCTTTAAAGTAAGACAGATCTTTATTTTCCATGGTTCCTCCATAACTACTCAGGTTGTTAGGTTCACGGTTCAAGGTTCACGGTTGTTTGAACCTGAGTAGTTACCAAAAATATTAAGCAGCTTCACAATTTTTCATTGAAAAACTTATATTTTCACTTTAGGTTAGCTGTTAAAATATGTCCATAAGTTTTTAATACTTAAGTTGAGCGATTTTTTGCGAAGATATGTGCTGAGATCTTGATGCATAAGGATTTGCAAAAACCGCAGGCATACCCGCGGATATGTCGAGGATTTTTGCGAAGCCTTTATGCGCAAGAGATCGGCGCAGATTGAGTAAAAAATCGCTCAATTTAGGTAATATTCAGAAATTTAAAAACTCATTTTCATATAACATTTATCTTTCTGAAACAAACCGACTGTGGTCGAGCTTCAGGTGTGATCAAATTCAAATCAGGAAACTGTTTGAGCATATTAGATATCGTTAAGAAAGAACCTTGCAGGATTTTGTTATTGTTTGTTAAGGACTCGTTGAACTGATATCATTGTTTTCATTCGTGGCGAGTTCTTTCTTTATGCTATCTTATATGTGAGTTTTTCATGGTTTTAATTTGATTATACCTGAAGCGAACATACTTTTAAAAATCTAAACTCTTACGAGTTTTTAAATTTCTGAATATTATATCATAAAAAAAGAATCAAACCATATGGCCGGAATGAGAAATGATGCTGTAAGCATCTTCCAAAAAGGTCTTCAGGCCGTTGAGCCAGGTGCTGCCATAAAAAAATATTGCCGGCTTGAAGATAACCGCCTTTTTGTTGGAGACAATGCTTACAATCTTTCAATGTATAAAAACCTTTTTGTAATCGGCGCAGGAAAAGCGTCAGCACCTATGGCCGCAGCCTTGGAAAACATTCTCGGGAAAAAATTAACAAAAGGAATTATTAATGTTAAATATAAACATGTAGCGCATCTTGACAGAATCAAATTGATAGAGGCCGGACATCCGGTTCCCGATGAAAACGGACAAAACGGTGCAAGCGCTATCCTTGACCTTGCACTTTCTGCAGAAAAGAATGATCTGATATTATGTTTGATTTCAGGGGGAGGGTCAGCGCTGCTTCCCCTTCCTTATAAAGGACTTACATTAAAGGATAAGCAGGAAACCATAAAAGAACTTCTTGCTTGCGGTGCAAGTATTCATGAAATCAATGCAATACGAAAGCATACTTCTATGATAAAAGGCGGAAGGCTTGCGCTTGCCGCACATCCTGCCACACTTGTTTCGCTTATACTTTCAGATGTAGTTGGGGATAATCTTGATGTTATTTCATCAGGGCTCACTGTAGCGGATTCGACTACCTATATAGACTGCATAAAAATTTTTGAAAAATACGATATAATAAAAAAACTGCCTGAAAACATTATAAACCATATCAAAGCCGGCATTTCAGGGAAAGTGCCTGAATCTCCAAAAACCGGAGACCCTGTTTTTGAAAAAACATACAATCTTGTAATAGGAAGTAATGTGGAAGCCATGCTGGCCGCAAAGCTACACGCTGAAGGCCTGGGATACAAAACCATTGTGCTCTCTTCCATGATTGAAGGCGAAACAAGAGAGGTGGCGAAAGTTCATGGAGCAATAGCAAAAGAAATAATCAAAACCGGCAATCCCCTGCCTCCTCCGGCGTGTATACTTTCAGGCGGTGAAACAACAGTAACTTTAAGAGGAAAGGGTCTTGGCGGCAGAAATCAGGAATTTTCTCTTGCCGCAGCAATAGACATCGCAGGAACGGACAGCATTGTTGTTTTAAGCGGAGGCACGGACGGCACAGACGGGCCTACTGATGCCGCAGGAGCAATAGCTGATAACAATACATTTAAAAAAGCCAAAGATATGGGAATAGATCCTTACTATTTTCTTGAAAACAACGATTCCTATCATTTTTTTAAAAAACTGGATGATCTGTTAATAACCGGCCCAACAAATACAAATGTCATGGACCTAAGGATATTGCTTGTAGCTTAATCTTATAACGACATATAACAGCAAATTAGTTGAATAAGTTATTTGTAACAGGATAAACAAGATTTTCACTTCACCCCGAGCAACTGCTTTGGTAATTTTTTCAATACTTGACATTAGTATCAATAATGATATTATTTATTCATGAAAAACATACACGAAAAGCTGAAACAATTTAAGAACAATCCAAAGGACGTAAAGTTTGTAGAACTTTGCAAAGTATGTGAGTTCTATTTTGGTAAACCTCGTCAATCGGGTTCAAGCCATAGAATTTATAAAACTCCTTGGCAAGGCGACCCTCGTGTAAACATCCAAAATTATAAAGGCAAGGCAAAAGCATACCAAGTCAAACAGGTTTTAAAAGCTATTGAAAGATTGGAGGTAAAACATGGCACTTAAGAATGATCATTATACATATCGGGTGACTTGGTCAGAGGATGACAATGAATATGTTGGCTTATGTTCAGAATTTTCAAGTTTAAGCTGGTTAGCAAATACACCTGAATCCGCTTTAAAAGGAATTAGAAATGTAGTTGCGGATGTAGTTAAAGATATGAAAGTTAACAATGAGCCAATCCCTGAACCCATAGCAGTTAAACATTATAGCGGTAAATTCATGGTTCGTGTCCCCCCCGATGTGCATCGAGACCTTGCCATTAAAGCAGCAGAAGCCGGTGTGAGCCTCAATCGTCTTGCAAGCTCTAAATTGAGCCGGTAGTTAAACCTAAGTTGAACGATTTTTTGCGAAGAAATGTGCTAAGATCTTGATGCAGCAAGATTTGCGAAAAGCGCAGGCATATCTCCATTTGTTTCAATTTAGCCGCAGACACACACGGACAGCCACAAACTTTAATATCAAAGTTAATAGGCAGATGCAGTATATACTGCACCGTGAGCGATGTGAAATATGTTGGTAGTCCTGTAAATAAACCAGAACCCGATGGCCATAACGGCTATGAGGGAACCAGACACGATTCCATTGACAATAAACTGTGCGATCATAATGTTTTATTTATTGCCCAAAAATCCAAAATAAAATATCCCGAAAATATCCTGAAAAAAATACTAAATCTGTATAATCTTTTGACCTGTGCAAACAGCCGGCACTGTCTGCTTCATGATCCGCACGGCCTTTTTCACCTGTTTAAAATCATCAATTCATGTTTAAAAAAATCCTTGAAAGTATGAAACAGGATCAGTAACTTTGATTTGATTTTTGTCGAAAGGCCGCTTTGTCGTGGCAACGATTTGCGTAGCCCTTTTTGGGTTCAGGCGTTTGGCATAATAGAGAAGGGATTTCGATATGTTCTCATCTGAAAATTTAGCTTCGATCAACTCCTCCAGTTCACCCTCTTTTACAATGACAAAATCGACTTCACGTCCCTCTTTGTCACGGATATACCGCAGTTCATAGCGATAACCGTCCCTGTCTTCAAGAAAGTGCAATCGCTTAAGCAGAGATGTTGCCACAAGATTTTCAAAACGAGCACCCTCATCCCCAAGCACATCGCCGTTATCAAAGAAATATACTTTGGGAGGCTTTAGCACCGCACGCGGCAAGGACTTCGTGTATGGGCGAACACTGAAAACAAGATACATCCTCTCTAAAACTTCAAGCCATAATTTGGCTGTTTTCGGAGAAATCTGTAAGTCATTTGCAATGTTTGATAACGTAATTAATCCTCCTACCCGATGACGCAATAAATCCAGATACATGCCAAGCAGTTGAATGTTGCGTATAGATTCCAGATCCCGAACATCTTCCCGAATGACTCTATCAAAACGCTCTCGCCGCCATCGCCGCGCCGAACGTTCATCTCCATCAAGAAACGGCTCGGGAAAACCTCCAACAGTCATGAGACGATGAAAAGCTTCTTTTGGGGAAATACCTTTGGGAATTTCGTCAAGAGTAAAGGGGTGTAAACGCCAATAATGATAACGTCCCATCAATGAGTCTCCGCCACGACGATAAACATCAAGACGAGCAGAACCCGTAACAAGGAATGAGTGCGTTTTATGCGATACATCATAAATTCCCTTAATCCATCTTTTCCACCTGGGGAATTTATGCAATTCATCAAACACAAGCAACGTATTGTCTGCACTCCATCTTTTCTGTAAAATATCCTGTCGATCCTCATCGAAATCCCAGTTGAGATAACGCCCAGCAGGGAAGGCCGCTGAAAGAACGGCTTTGGCCAGCGTGGTCTTGCCGACCTGGCGTGGACCTCCAACGAAAACCATCTTTTTTCTCAAATCTTCAAGAATAAACGGGGTAATATATCGCATAAGTCTATTTTAACCTGTACTACAAAATAGTCAAGGCTATTTTAGACTATGATAAAAATTAGCCGTTTTCTGATGAAATTCACCTCAAATACCCTTACTCTCACTTTAACTGAAAGCTTACAGGAACTCTGACCCACATTTCAATTTTTTCATTTCCTTTTATCGCTGGTATGAATATCCAGTCTCTGACAGATGCCGAAGCTGTTCTGTCTAACACTTTATAACCACTGGACTTTAAAACCCTTAACTCCCCTACCCTTCCGTTGGGTTTCACCATAACCTCAAGGACTACTGTGCCCTGAAAGCCTCTTCTTCTGGCAATTAATGGATATTCAGGTGAAGGATTTTTATCATATATGGGAACGGCTTTTTTCACAGAGTTAAATCCCTGACTATCCAAGAAACTCTGGTTTGCCTCAGCAGAACTTCTATCCTTTAAAATATCTCTTGCTGGTTCCTGGGTAAGGTTATTTTTTGCTGCATTGGATGATCGTATAACATGTTTTTTCTTTTCCGGTTTAGCTAAAAGCTTTTTTTTCTCTGCCTTTTTTTTATTTCTATCGACATACACATGCTTGTTGGTAACCGGTTTAGATTCAGTTTTTTTCGGCTGCCTGGAAACCAGTGTCATGGTCACAATACGGGATTTCGGCTTTTCTGAAAATCCGCCTCTTGTCCGGTCAAACTCTATCCCCAGAAAAAGCCAATGTATTCCAACAGCTATTATTGCAGCAATCAGAATTCGTTTCACGGTTGCTGGTCAGCCTCCGCCTGAAGAGAAATCCGATTCAGACCCGCCATCCTTATCTGATCTAAAATGCGGAATAACTTTTGATATGAAAGGGTTCGTTCAGCAAAAAGGAGAATGCCGGTATCCTTATCAATTTCAGCCTTTTTTTTTAAAAAACCAGCCAGGTTCTCAATGGAAATCAGCTTTTCATCAACATAAATCGTTCCGTCTGTTTTTACTGTCACGGATAGTGTTGATTTTTTTTCAATTTCCGCGGTGGAAGAAGCCGGAAGCAAGACCGGCAATGCACGATGCACGGCCATTGATAGCATTGCATATATAAAAACCACCAGCAAAAGAAAAACTATATCAATCAAAGGAAGCATTTCAATACGTACACTTTTGTGTGCATTCATGTTGAGCTTCATGTATTATCCTTTTTTTGTGCTATGGAAGGCTGGATTAATTTCTCATACACTATTTCAAGGCTTGTAGCGTATTTTTCTATATTAAGAGCGGCCTTTTCAATGCGAGAATTGAAAAAATTATATGGAAATACAGACAGAATCGCTATCCCAAGTCCGGTTGCCGTGGTTATAAGAGCCTGCGCTATTCCCGCAGTAACAGCCTGAGGATGTTCTATTCCGGCTGAGCCCAGCGCTTCGAATGACATTATAATGCCGATAACTGTTCCGAAAATACCGAGCAGAGGCGTAACGGTAATCATGGTATCCAGCACGCCCATATATCGGCGCAACTTCCTGATCTCCTCTGCGGCAGCAGATTCCATGGCCTTGGTCATGGAAAATTCTCTGTGAACAATGCCGGTTACTAGTATTTTGATAATAAAATCCTTTGACCCTTTTGTCTTAATTCTCACCGACTCCCAATCCCCTGCTCTGCATAGCTCAAGAACCTCATCTATAAGATGCCGATCGCGATGCATATTTACACTTATCCAGAATAAAACTCTTTCTATTATTACAGTAAGAACAAGAATCGAACAGGCTAAAAGCGGATACATAACAGGCCCGCCTTTAATGAATATTTCCAGCATTATTCCTCCAAACAAATTCAGGGTTCAGGTGTCGAGGGTCAGGGGAAGACTCTATATTTAATCTGACACCTGAACCCTGCACCCTATAATTTTGCGTAGCGTTTCTTTATTTTTTCAAATTCTCCGCATGTCATCTTTTTTTCAGGGCATTTTCCAAGACGTATGCACTTCGGGCCTGCTCCATTAAAAACACTTGGACATACCTCACGCGCAAGCATCAACATCTGGTCGGCAACGCCACGGATTTCCCACTGAGCACGCAGGCAGAGCCTCTCTTCAAAAAAATGCAGGAGTACTCTGGCGTTCATGGTCATCAGAATTTTGGTCTCACAGGCATTTGGAAGAACATACCGGGCATCCTCATTACTCGATTCTCCACTACTTCCCAAAGCCTCATTGAGCCTGGTATAACGGCCAGCCAGGTATTGCATGGTCTCCTCAAAGTACCTCTCCGCATCCACATCTACGCCACCATCTCTAACCTTCTTTCCTTTAAGCTGCGGTGGCATGATATAATCAAAAACCCCATGCATCACGTATCGCTGGCTACGTTGCGAATAGCTGGCCAGCCTGTGCCGGACGAGCTGATGGGTCATTGCCCGGATACCCCCCAATGTCATTTTGTACAAGATCATTCCATTTTTCATATTCCTCTTTTTCTTTTACAAGTTTTATATATGGGTTGAAATAATCAACCCTGCCATTAATATTAATCGTATTTGTGAGATCAAACAGTTCTTTGTCCTCTTTTTTTATGTGCATTCGTTTTTGAAGAGGATTTAAATTAATTTTTTCAGCAGTTTGCAGTTTTTTTAAAAGGACAAGACAAGAGTCAACTTTAAGGTTTCCGGCTTCATTTTTCCAGTTGAGGTTTTCACA
>Ga0255429_1127_pt1 | contig 16218 bp, 12 predicted proteins | sample ANMaggSeSYBR02H9_FD_182636 | JGI IMG/M metagenome (GOLD analysis project Ga0255429, IMG submission 182636) | Sediment cell enrichment communities from methane seep in Santa Monica Basin, California, United Staets - ANME aggregate JGI... | ecosystem: Environmental > Aquatic > Marine > Cold seeps >... | reverse complement strand
GGAGTCTTGATGGTGTGCTTGGGCATATTGATTTTAACAGGAAAGCCGGGAAAACAAAAATTCCTGACCGGAAACTGCGCGACCTTATCAACCATTTCAATAAATATCGCCTCAGAAATACCGACTTTGAATTTCCTGATCTTATCGGCGCTGCCTACGAATATCTTATCGGACAATTTGCGGATTCTGCCGGCAAAAAAGGCGGAGAATTTTATACGCCACGAGACGTTGTTCGTTTGATGGTGCGTATTCTCAAACCACAGGAAGGCATGCGCGTATATGATCCCTGTGTTGGTTCAGGAGGTATGTTGATCCACTCTAAGCAGTATGTGGAAGAGCATGGCGGCAACCCCTTTAACCTGAGCCTCTACGGCCAGGATAACAACGGCAGTGTCTGGTCCATGTGCAAGATGAATATGATCCTTCACGGCATTGCAGGCGCAAATATCCAGAATGATGATGTCCTGGCCTCGCCCCTTCATTTAGACGGCGGGGAACTTATGCGATTTGACCGGGTCATCACAAATCCGCCCTTCAGCCAGAATTATTCAAAGGATGGCATGAAGTTTTCCGAAAGGTTCAGATATGGTTTCTGCCCTGAGACCGGCAAAAAAGGCGATCTCATGTTTTTGCAGCACATGCTGGCAGTCCTGAGAACAAACGGCATGATGGCAACGGTAATGCCTCACGGGGTCCTGTTTCGAGGCGGCGTTGAAAAAGAAATTCGCAAAGGCGTTATCGAAGATGATCTGTTAGAAGCAGTGATAGGATTTCCGCCCAATCTCTTTTACGGCACCGGCATTCCCGCATGTGTATTGGTGTGCCGGGCCAAAGGCGCCAAACCTGACAAGCGTAAAGACAAGATTCTTTTTATCAATGCAGATGCGGAATTTCATGCGGGTCGGGCACAGAACTATTTAAGGCCCGAGCATATTGAAAAGATTACATCCGCTTTTGACGCATTTGAAAACATCCCCGGATATGCGGCCGTTGTGTCCAGAGATGAAATCAAGTCAAATGACTGGAACCTGAACATCCGGCGGTATGCGGATAATGCCCCTCCGCCCGAACCCCAGGATGTCCGCGCTCACCTGTTGGGCGGAATCCCAAAGGCAGAAGTCAAAGCAAAAAAAGATCTCCTTGATGCCCACGGCCTGAAGATTTCAACCATATTTGTAGAACGTGATGCAGACTATTATGATTTTGACCCAACACTCACCGAACGGCGTGATATTAAGAAGAGGATTGAGGCCGGAAAAGGAATACAGCTAAAGGAAACAAAGCTGAAAAACAGCTTTAATGAATGGTGGGAAAAGCATAAACAATCGTTGATTGATCTGCCAGAGACGAAAAACCTCATGGAAGTGCGCAACGATCTTTTAGAAGCATTTGTATCAGATATCACGCCGGTGGGATTGCTTGATCGGTTCAAGGTGGCTGGTGTAATTGCCACATGGTGGAATGAAAATAAATTTGATTTAAAAACTCTCATCGCCCAGGGTTTTGGGGGATTGGTGGACGGTTGGGCGGATACCATAGAAGCCACCATGGATGAAACTAAGGGCAATCATTTTGATCTGGCCGATGATTCGCTGGTGACCAGATTGATCCCCGATTATTTAGATGAACTGGAACAGGCCCGGCAGGTTATTGTGCGTTTGGATCAGGAAAAAGAACTCCAGCCTCATGTAGGAATAACCAACCAATTAAAAGAAGCCAGAAAGCGGCTCAAGGAACTTCAGAAAAAGTTTATCAAACGCCTGTACGAAGCCCGCGACGCCCTTTCCGATGATGATTGCCGTGACTTGGTGCTTGATATCCTCAATGAAAAACTCGCTGGCCATCTAAAAAGCTATGTGACAGCCCACAGTCAGGAAGTTATCGCCGCAGTGGAGAACTGGTGGTATAAATATAGGGTGACGTTGAGGGATATTGAGGGAGAGCGGGATAAAACAAAAAAACAGTTGGCTATGTTTGTGGAGACCCTTGGATATGCTCCGTGAAAAATGGCAAGAAAAGCTATTAGGTGACTTAATCACATTGCTGTATGGCGCAGGTCTTCCTGAATCATCTCGATCTGGTTCAGGGTTTCCAGTTTACGGATCGAGCGGTATTGTTGGACAGCATACAGATTACCTTGTCAACGGTCCAGGCATCGTGGTTGGCAGAAAAGGCACTGTCGGCGTAGTGGCTTGGAGTGAAGGGCCCTTTTGGCCAATTGATACTGCATACTATGTTAATACAAAATGCGAAGTGGAAATTCGTTGGTCCTACTGGTTATTACAATCGATAGGATTAGATCGTCTTGACAGTTCAACCGGTGTTCCAGGTCTTAATCGAAACGATGCCTATATAATAAAGGTAAAAATTCCACCCCTCTCCGAACAACACCACATCACCGAAATCCTCGACACCATAGACGAGGCCATTCAAAAAACCGAAACGCTCATTTCAAAGCTCAAAGCCATGAAGTAGGGACTGCTCCATGACCTGCTTACCCGCGGCCTAGACAAAAACGGCAAACTGCGTGACCCAAAAGCCCATCCCGAGCAGTTTAAGGATTCGCCGTTGGGGAGAATGCCAATCGAATGGCAAGTGGGATCAATCAACAATCTTGCAATAAACTGCGATGGTCGGCGAATTCCACTCAAGCAGGCCGACCGCGATAAACGCCACGGGATTTATCCATACTATGGCGCATCAGGTATCATCGATTGGATCGATGATTATCTTTTTGACGGAGACTACGTCTTGTTGGGTGAAGATGGCGAGAATGTTGTATCCAGAGAACTTCCACTTGCATTTCGGGCATCGGGAAAATTTTGGGTTAACAATCACGCTCATGTGTTCGAGCCGCGGCCCAGCGTGGATATTCGATATTTGACGGAGTTGCTTGAATACACGAATTACAACAAGATCTTCCTCGGATCGGCTCAGCCAAAGTTAACACAGGAAGGGTTGAAAAGGTTGTTGTTCCAGATACCAATGCCAAGCGAACAGGCGATGATTGGAGATAGGCTTGAGACCCACGACGCCTGCATCCATACCGAAGAGCGATACAGCGACAAACTCAAACTCCAAAAAAAGGGCCTTATGCACGATTTGTTAACTGGAAAAGTAAGGGTCAAGGTGTAGATGAAAATTGCTAAGCTTGTAATATAGTATGAAATCCACAAGAAATGCGATTAGAGCTATTCCCCTGAAAAAAGAAATCGCTGTCAAGTAATCAGCTCTGGTCTGTTGGGATTCACTCGCTGGGGAAAAATAAACACTGGAAAAGCACTAAACTTATAAATAAAGGGCTTCAACATGTTTCAAGACAACAGATATGATATCAGGTTGAACCTGATAACTTTAAGATTCAATCAAAGAAAGTTTATGGGCAGCGAACTCCCTTATGAAAGCGATGAAAAATTGAAGGAACTTAGGGAGAACCACCGAAACACTCATGTTTTCATGAGAAATGGAAATTTTATCCAATGTATACCCATTGAGAATTCAACCTTGTCATTCGGCAAAGAGAAACAATATGATGTCCTAAAGCATTTTACACTTGCCAATAGACTAGTGCATCAGGCCTTGATAAGATTCCTTAACTCTAAAAACTATGAATTCTCTTCGATTTTTCCTACTACAAGGATCATTATCAAGAAAGAAAATATGTTAATGAATATTATAGGAAATCATTATGATGATTCGTTAATTTTTCTTTATCCACAATATGAAATCGAAAGTAGGTTGATTGTTCCACACAACGGTAAAGTGAAGTTTGGCATATTATTTAATTTTTCAGTAAAACACGGTTTTAATGCAACAGTTTCAGATCTCATTTCAAAAGGAATTGATGTTTCAGGCCGCTACGTAGTTAAGGAAGGAGAGATCAAGCCAGAAAGTTCAATCGTCGATCCTAAGTATAAACGCAAACTGATAGGAAAAGTTGATGGTATCAATGGGACCACGATCAAACTTAATGATTATCGGGAAGAAGATGAAGCTGACTCTACTAAATGCTTCCTTGAACCACGGCCAGAAAACATACTTAATTGCCTTGCTTTCTTGTATCCTGATATGTATGAGCAGATCTTATCAAGAAGGCAATCTGAGATTTTCAAAGTCACAGGGGCGAGAAACCAAGTCGAACGGCTTGGCAAGTTAATAACTTGGTTAAAGGAATATGAGCCTATTAAATGTTCAAATGATTTGTCGTTTACTGTTTCTAATGAACTCTATTCCCCTGCTATAGGCAGGGATGCAGGAAAATTCAGAATGCTAAAGACTCCGGACTGTGTTCTTAGACCAGGGGGTTCCATTACAGTAAAATGGCCTGTTGACCCTCAACTGGAAGAAAAAGGACCTTTTGATACAGAATCATTTCCCAAAAAGGTTGCACGGATAGCAGTAATTTTTCCTCGAAGATTCCAGGGTGAAGTCGAAATTTTCATGAGACAATTTAAAGATGGGATTAGCGATAAGAGAAACACAAAACGGTTTGTTCCTTATTCACAGGGATTCATTCGAAAATTCAGGCTTACCGGCTGTAAAATTGATCTTTTCCCATTAGAAGGTGATTCAGAAAATGCAGAAGCATACCGTCAGAAATGTTTGGAGGTTTTGAATAAAGGTAAGGCGTATGATTTAAGCATAGTGGTTATTAAAAAAGATTTTCATAAACTGAGTGGTGCTGAAAATCCATATTTAGTTGTTAAGTCCGTTTTTATGTCCCAAGGATTACCAGTCCAGGAAATTGAGATTGAAACTATTCAGGAAGAGTACTCAAGGCCATATGTGCTCAACAACGTAGCTGTTGCTTGTTATGCTAAACTTGGCGGAGTTCCATGGGTATTAAGTTCAGTCAAAGGTTTGACCCACGAGCTTATTTTCGGGATTGGTTTTGCCAAGAAAAGTCATGGAAGGTTATCCTCCTCTGAAAGACTTGTGGGGATCACGACGGTTTTTAGCGGAGATGGCAACTATCTGCTGTCAAATGTTTCAAGGGAGGTTCCTTTTGAAGAATATCAAGAATCACTTTTGAGGGTTTTAAAGGACTGCTTAGAGCAAATCAAGAGACGATATGCTTGGCAGATCGGGGATAAGGTCCGCCTAATATTTCATCAGACTTTTAAAAAATACAAAGATGTTGAAGCAGCAGCCGTAAAAACCTTTGTTGATGAGATATCCGGGTTTGATGTTGAGTATGCCTTTGTTCACATTAGCAGGAGCCATCCATGGAGAACATATGATCTACATTCCAAAGGGATAAATTTCAAAAGAAATAAAAAAGGGGAATCTGTGCCTTGGCGTGGATGCTATATTCCATTAGGACCGAAAGCTGCGTTATTGAGCCTGACTGGACCTCATCAACTCAAAACTCACTTGCAGGGATGTCCAGAACCAATATTAATTTCTCTTCACAGAGAATCAACTTTCAACAGTCTTGATTACGTCTCCGAACAGGTTTATAAACTAGCTTACATGTCTTGGCGGAGTTTTTTCCCTGCAAGTATGCCCGTAACAATATCTTATTCCGATTTGATAGCAAAACTTTTGGGCGAATTAAAAGATATCCCGAATTGGAACCCTGATATGTTGATTACAAAACTTAGTGAAAGCAGATGGTTTTTATGAGCAACCCGTTAACTCAATCAATAGCCGATCAACTTGCCAGACTAAGGACTGCAATCTCTGGCTTAAACAAAAAAGGAAACCTTCAAGGGCTATTTTCCTGTCACATCTTATCGGATTCTCCAGATATTGGATTGGAATGGGTTGTTGCTTGTAATGATGATGAGTGGCTTGAAAGTGATTTTGATAAAAACAATTTGTACCAAGTGGCTGCCCTCAGCTACTCTATGGATACAAACAAAAATATAAAATCAAAAGGCCAATCCATCTTTATTGAGTGTATTGAGAATATCAGCAAGAGAGACCATTTCAGTGGAACTCACATGTCATTTCCTTTTCAACCGATTACTTTTCTTGGACTGGTTTTAGGAACACGAAGGATCACAAAAGACGAGCAAAGAGAAGGATGCGAAGACTGGCTCATTACAGTTCTGAAAGAACGGAGGAAGAAGGGGAATATTTCAAATGTCCATGCCATTTTTTATAAATATATTGAATCCCTCTTGACGAAACAGAAAGTAATTATAGAGGATTTAAGCCGCTATCTTACGTTGGACGAACTTTCATTTATTGAGTGGGGCCATCGGCGTAGCCACTTTCTCATACCCGATGTTAAGAATGCGCTAAAAAAAATTAGAACTGAAATCCTCGAATCTTTGATTACCACAGACTTAACTCTCATTGCACCAGAATTATCAGCGCAAATATGGTCTGCAGCCAACAAAACGATTTCCAAAGGTGTTGAAAAAATTGTCAAATCACCAAGCGAATTGAGATCATTACTTAAAAAATTTCCAACTGCAATGAAAAGATGGCGTTTTGACGGTAAATCATTAAAGAATCCAATCAAATGGCCTGTTAGAAATGAGAGGGAAGTTCAAGATATAATATGGTTAATGTTGCGACCCTACTATGATGACCTAATAGACGAAGAATCACTGAGAAAATTAGGTCATAGTTCATACAAACCTGACTTCGCAGTTCCGTCTTTAAGGACTCTTCTTGAAGTAAAATACATTCGAGCCAGCACTGAGTTCAAGAAGACTGAAAAAGAGGTAATGGAAGACAGTATTGGTTATTTGTTAGGTTCGACAGACTATGAGAAGTTGATAGTTTTCATTTATGACCACTCTTGCAGCACCCAGGAACATGATGAAACCATCAGGGCATTAAAGAAAATATCAAATATAGAAGACGTAATAATAGTCTCAAGGCCATCCCAGCTACCTTTGTAAGGAAGACATAGGCGCCCATTAAAGGACGGGTCGCCTACATTATTCACAAAACGTACAAATTGTAAAATATGAGTCCGCCTATCAATATACATGAAGTGTTGCGGGGCCGCCCTGTGGAGTGGGAGCGGCTTGAGTTTAAACGCGGCCGGAATCCGGAGGCTGTTTTGCACACCCTGTGCGCTTTTGCCAATGACTTCCACAACCTGGGCAGCGGCTATATTTTCCTTGGTATTGCCGATGACAACGGCCGTCCGGGGTTGCCGCCGTTCGGGGGAAGAAAATTGTGGATGCACCTGTATTGATATTTTTGAGGACGGGGGCGCATATTGAATATTTATTGTATGGTATAATAATACAATTGTATGGCACAGGCATACATTGTAAATGTTTTAGCAAAAATATTATCTACGCACTGCGTATAAAAAATGGTTGATGAATTAGACTTCATAAATAACTTGGAGAAAGATATCAACATAATGAGCATGGCACTGGAACAGCTATCTATATGGATAAAATCTTCAGAAGATGAGCACCTGGAGTTCAAGGAAGCAAAGAAGCATTTCGACTTTGAGAAGCTGGTTAGATACTGTGTGGCACTCGCCAATGAGAGTGGAGGGAAAATAATCTTGGGGGTTTCCGACAAAAAGCCCCGAAAAGTGGTTGGCACACGAGCCTTCTCTAATATTGAACGAACCAAAGCGGGGCTTATAGAACGTTTACATTTACGCATAGAAATTGATATTTTAGATCACAAGAATGGACGCGTTCTGGTATTCAGCGTGCCATCCAGACCTATCGGAATGCCGGTTCAATACAAGGGCGCTTACTGGATGCGTGGCGGGCAGGATCTCATTCCAATGACGCCTGATGTTTTAAGAAAGATATTTGCTGAATCAGAACCTGATTTTTCTGCAGAGATCTGCTCAAAAGCGGCTATAAAGGATTTGCATCCGAACGCTATTGAAATGTTCCGAAAGATGTGGCGCCGACGTTCCGGAAACAAAGCACTTGACAACCTTTCTCATGATCAGCTTTTAAGAGATGCAGAATTGGTTGTTGATGGCGGAATGACATATGCGGCTTTGATTCTTCTGGGAACACGCAATGCATTAGGCAAGTATCTCGCTCAGGCCGAAGTTGTTTTTGAATACCGTTCGTCCGAATCATCAATTTCTTATCAACAGCGCAAGGAATATCGAGAGGGATTCTTTCTTTTTCATGACGACCTGTGGAGTACAATCAGTCTTAGAAATGAACTGTATCATTATCAAGACGGCCTTTTCATATGGGATATTCCAACTTTCAATGAGGCTGTTATTCGAGAGGCTATCCTGAATGCGATCAGCCACCGTGAATATCGCTTCAGCGGCTCTGTCTTCCTTAGACAATTTCCTACAAGAATTGAAATCGTCAGTCCTGGAGGTTTTCCGCCTGGAATTACGCCTGAGAATATACTTTGGAGGCAATCACCTCGTAACAGACGGATTGCTGAAGTTTTTGCTAAATGTGGCCTGGTGGAGAGATCAGGGCAGGGTGCTGATCGGATGTTTGAGGAATGTGTCAAAGAAAGCAAACCGCCTCCCGATTTTTCCGATTCCGATGATTTCCAGGTTTCCCTGTTTCTAAATGGCCAAGTACAAGATCCTTTATTTCTCCGTTTCTTAGAAGAAAGCGGTAAGATAACGCAAGCTTCTTTTAATACAACTGATCTATTGGTACTTGATTTTATAAATAGAGAACAACCTATACCTGATTGGGGGCGTGGTCGACTCCCTGTATTGCGTAAACTCGGTGTAATTGAAAAGCTTGGGCGAAAACATATACTTTCCCGGCGCTTTTATAGTTTTGTTGGAAAAAAGGGGATATATACTCGAAAACGAGGCCTTGATCGTGAAACAAACAAGGCACTGCTTTTAAAACATATTAAAGATAACAAGCAGATTGGCAGCCGCCTCCAGGAACTCATGGATGTACTGCCTTCATTATCACGAAGACAGGTTCAGAATTTGCTCAGTGAAATGAAGCGCGAGGGAAGTATTAATTTAACAGGTCAAACTCGAGCTGCCCGATGGTATCCTGGCACCAAGAATGAAATTGCACCCTATGGCAATAAATCGGTGCAATATTAGTGCAATATAAGTTCGTAACTAACTGTGATGATTGATTTGTATTGCTCCGTTTAATTGATTCAATATTATTGTTCCGGCGCAATTATGGCGCAATAGTTTTATATAGCTTCTTGTAATAACAAGATATATATTGCGCTTTTAAACGAGCGAGCTCTATTTTTCCGCAATCTACTCAAACATACAGAAATAAGGAAACGTATGGCGCAAACACCTGATGAAAAGACATATGTAGAAATTCCCTTTATTGAGCAGTTAAAGGGGATGGGGTGGGATCATATTGAGGGTGATATTGATGTGCCGTATCTCACCGAACGGGACAGCTTCCGCGATGTCCTGCTGACTGACAGATTACGCAAAGCGATTAAAAAGATCAATCTTGATGATAACGGAAATCCATGGCTTGACGATGACCGTGTTAATCAGGTGGTCAGCAGGTTAGAGCGAATCAGCGCGCCAAAATTGATAGAGGCAAACAAGAAAGCCTTTGATCTTATCGTGCAGGGGGTTGAAGTAGAAGGAGATCCTGCCCTGCATGGTGGGAAAGAAAAGACCGTTGCCATAATTGATTTTGATCATCCAGAGAAGAATGATTTTCTGGCGATAAATCAGTTCAGGGTGGATGTGCCCGGCGGAAAGACCTTTATTGCCTCTGATGTTGTGCTCTTTGTCAACGGGATTCCCCTTGTCGTTGTGGAATGTAAAAGCCCTAAAATATCCAATCCCATGGAGGAAGGGATAAACCAGCTTTTGAGATATTCCAACCAGAGGCCGGGCGTGGAAGAGGATGAGGGGTGTGAACGGCTCTTTTATTACAATCAGTTTCTGGTCGGCACATTCCGGCAGGAAGCGCGGGCAGCCACGGTGGGAGCTATGTATGAACATTACATGGAGTGGAAGGATACAAGCCCCGTTCCCATGAGTGAAGTTGCAAGTCGCCTCGGAAAAAAGAAACTAAACAGCCAGGAGATTCTGATTGCAGGCATGTTGCGAAAGGAACATCTCCTTGACATTATAAGCAACTTTACCCTCTTCGATCAGATTCAGGGCCGCCAAGTGAAGCTTATGTGCAGGTATCAGCAGTTCAGGGCTGTGTACAAGGCGATTTTTCGACTCAGAACAGGTAAGACAAGGATAGAGCACGGCGATACCGATCAGCGAGGCGGTATTATCTGGCATACGCAAGGGTCAGGCAAAAGCCTTACAATGGTTTTTATGGTGCGCAAGATGCGGACCATTTATGATATGAAAAGGTTCAAGATTGTAATGGTCACCGACAGGATAAATCTTGAAGACCAGTTAAGAGGCACTGTTGGTTTGACTGGTGAAACCGTTTATCGGGCTAACAATAAGAACGATCTTGCCAGGCACATGCAGGAGGATAGCTCCAATATTATCTTTGCAACGGTTCAGAAATACCAGGATCAGGCGCCTCGTACGCAGGATGATTATCAAATTCCTGAGCCCCGAATGCTGAAAGCGGCTGCTCCTTCAGGCAAGAAACAAAGTGAATACAAACTTCCTGCAAAACCGATCCTGTTCCCCATCTGGAATCATTCTGACAAAATATTGGTTCTGGTAGATGAAGCCCACCGGTCCCACACCAGTATGCTCCATGCCAATATCATGCGAGCTCTGCCGAATTGCGCCATGATTGGATTTACCGGAACACCCATTATCGTTGCGGGGCGCGCCAGAAGGACCCATGAAATCTTTGGCGATTATATTGATCAGTACACCATTGAGCAGTCACAAAAAGATGGTTCAACTCTCAAAATCCTTTACGAGGGCCGCAGGGCAAAAGCAAGAGTCGAGGGCGGAAAGAGCTTGGATCAATTCTTTGATGATATGTTCAGATCGCGAACAGAAGAAGAAAGGGAGGCAATACGGCGCAAGTACGGAACTGTGGCCAATATTTTAGAAGCAAAGGATCTCATTGCCGCAAAAGCAGAAGACATGCTGCTTCATTATGCCGCAAATATCTTGCCCAATGGATTTAAGGCCCAGGTTGTGGCGGTGAGCCGTCGGGCCGCCATCCGGTATTATGAAGCCTTTGGGAAAGCCAGAGAAAAACTCTTAAAAAGGCTTGACCTGCTTGATCCGAACCTCTTGAATCTGCCGGAAGATGAACAGAAAAATCTGGATGAAGAGACACGGTTTCTGATCATTGCCGCAAAAAATAGAGATATCGTAAAGGAGCTTGAGTTTGCGACAATCATTTCCGGGGATCATAATGACACGCCTTCCTATAAAGAACATACGGATAAGGCAAAACACGAAATCCTTGTGGGGAAGGATGGAAGATTTAAAAAGACCCTGGACAAGGATAAGCTTGCCGTCATTATTGTAAAAAGCATGCTGCTGGTTGGATTTGATGCGCCTGTTGAACAGGTCATGTATCTTGACCGTTTTATGCAGGGGCATGAGCTCCTGCAGGCAATTGCCAGGGTTAACAGGCGTTACACGGGAAAAACGCGAGGACTGATTGTTGACTATTTTGGTGTTGGTGATCGCCTGACCGAGGCGCTGGCCATGTACTCGCAGGATGATATCAAAGGCGCTCTGATTAATATCAAGGACGAGCTGCCCAAATTGGACGACCGGCACAGAAGGGTTATAGGGCTGTTTAGCGAAAGGGGAATTGCTGACATTTTGGATATTGACGCATGTGTTGATTCATTGAGAGACGTTGAGCTGAGGGCGGAATTTATCAGCAAGTTTGCGGAATTCGCAGAGAGCATGGACATCATATTGCCGCGCCCCGAGGCCCTGCCCTATATCTACGACATGAAGCTTCTCGGATTTATTAATAAAACCGCGGCTAATCGATATCGAGATTCACAACTTAACATTGCCGGAGTGGGGAATAAAGTAAAGCAGTTGATTGATGAACACATTATTGCACAAGGCGTTGATCCAAAGGTTCCGCCTATATCTATTCTGGATAAAAATTTTGAAAAGGAAGTAGGCGCAGTCAAATCGAAAAAGTCACAGGCCCTGGAAATGGAACATGCTGCCAGGTTTCATATTGAAAAGCATTATAACGAAGATCCTGCTTTCTACAAAAAGCTCAGTGAAAGATTGAAGGATATCCTTGATGCTTTTCATGAGAACTGGGAAGCCCTGACAGAAGAACTTGAGAAATACATTCATGAGGTAAAAAGGGGCCGGGAAGAAGATCAAACAGGCTTAGATCCAAAGAGGCAGGTGCCGTTTCTGGGAATCTTGATTGATGAATACGGGAAAAAACCTGAAGAGCGAAAAATGAAAGATTTCTGTGAAGCAGTTGTTGATATTGTGGATCATATCCGGCAGGAGATCGGTATTGTTGATTTTTGGCGGAACAGGCATGCGCAGAACATATTGAGAACGTGGATTATCAACGAAGTGGATGATCGCAATCTTGTTCCTTTTGAGAAACAGGAAAAGATAGCGGATCGTTTTATGGAACTGGCAAAAGCGCTTCATTTGAGGTTGATCAGATCATGATGACAATGGAAAAAATGGACGGTCTTGAATATAGATTGAAGAGATCTAACCGGAAATCTATGGGGATTTCTATAGAGAGAGATGGGGCCGTTATGGTGAAGGTTCCCCATCAAGCAGAACTGAATAACGTCGAGAAGTTTATTTCTGAAAAGAAAATATGGATTTATCAAAAACTGGCTCAAAAGAAGGCTTTAAATAGAGAAAGGCCAAAGAGAGAATTCGTTAATGGTCAGGGATTCTTATATCTTGGTAGGAGTTACCGGCTCAAATTTATAGATGATGCCCTTAGATCGCAAAAGTCACCAAAAGTAGAGTCGCTTCGCTTATGGCGCGGCTATTTTGAACTCGCAGAAAGTGAAAAGACCGGTGCTCGGAATCATTTTGTATCCTGGTACAGAAAGCAGATCAAAAGGCAGCTTAAAGAACGCGTACCACGCTATGACAAAAGGATCGGGGTTACGGTAAAAGATATCAGGATATTGCACCTGGGACATCGCTGGGCATCGTGCGGCCGAAACGGTGTTATCAATTTCAACTGGCGTTCGGTCATGGCTCCCATCTGGGTTTTTGATTATATTCTGGTTCATGAAATGATTCACCTTATTGAGCGCAGTCATACAGATAGATTCTGGCGTTTGGTAACCCGCGTTATGCCTGACTATGAAGAACATGCACACTGGCTCAATGAAAACGGGGCGGATTTGGATTTATGAGCCTGATTTCATCTTTTAAAAAGGCTGATGATGGTAATAATGAATGAAACCACTTGAATCACTTTGGCAAGAAACCAAACAGAAATTTGATAAACTCGAAAAAGCTCTTGTTGATGGTTATATTGTTTTTTTGCGAGAAGTGGCAAGAACATACATTGAGCAGAGCAGAAGGGTATTTTTCCGAGAGAATCAGTTATCAAATACTTTGATCGACAAAATGAGGTTCTCCTGAACCGCTGGCAAAAAGCGGTTTATTGTCTACTAATGGGATGAATACGAATTTGAAAGAACCGGGACATTTCTTTGTGTTTGACCTGACTTACGTAAGGGTTGCGACTTACTTCTGATTTTGTTTTAGGGGGTTTTAAGAGATGAGTCTCGTTTTAAATTGCACCCATCTTGGATCTGGATTTGATCTGACCATGAGATTATAACCTTAAAGACCAAGAAGAATCTTATCTATTTAAAGATGTGGAAACCCTGGTAGCGGATTTTCTGGAAGAGATTGAGAAAGTAAGGAATCCAACATGAAAAAACAAATTAAAATAGGAGTAGGCGACGCTGTAACCACGGCTAAAGGTTTTATCAATGCCTGGCGGCGCGCTGAACGCTGTGAAAAGGTTGAGACCGACCGGCGGCTCAACTTTGAAAACCTGGAGATGCTTCTTGAGGCGCTTACACCTGGAAGATGGATTTTGCTTAAGAAACTGCGCACAAGTGGTCCTGTGAGTATACGCGTTTTGGCGGATGAACTGGGACGCGATTACAAAAACGTCCACACAGATGTGCGGCGGTTGGAACTTATCGGGCTGATTGGCCGGACAAAAAACAATAAAATAGACGTTCCCTGGGACATAGTGGAAGCTCGGCTTATGCTGGGGGCATAATCAGGCATTCAGCAAAATACCGTACTTGATACCTGTCAAGCGAAGAACAGGAAGATTGCACTGGCCTTGAAGGCATACTGGAAAGTCAATGGGAAGTGGGAAAAAAGGAGCAATAATCGACCGTGACATCAAAGAAACTAACCAATGTTCTCAAAATAATAACGGATAGTCTTATGCTGGAACAAATCCCGTACTCATTGATCGGGGCTCTGGCATTGAGTTTGTATGGACTTCCAAGGTTTACTGCCGATATTGACCTCTTAACAGAAGCACGCTTTTGGTCTCGAATCTCATTGATCATGAAAAAACTGGGCTATACCTGCTATCAGAAGACCAAATCTTTTGCCCAGTTTGATTCAGAAGCCCTTGGAAAAATTGACTTCATGTTTGTAAGCACACCGGAAGGGGAAGATATATTGAAAAAGAGTATCCTTGCAGGCGATGAATTGATCGGAACTTACCACGTTATTCAGCCAACCGACTACATTGTTTTAAAACTGATGGCCATTGCAAATAATCCCGACAGAAGTCAAAAAGACGAAAGCGATATTCTTGCTGTCATGAATTTATACAAAAACCGTTTGATTTCTGAGAATTTCGAGCCTTTGGATATGGAGCGTGTTTATCTTTTCGCCGAAAAATTTAGCCAAAAAGAAAAGGCCCAAAGATATTTTGATGAGATATTCGGTGTTTCTGATAAGCCGGGGGATTTTGGATTATGATAAAAAATCAACAAGCTATAAAGGAAGAAAGAAAAAAGATCATTGAAATGATTGACGCTTCATGGGAACTGGCCCAACTATTGGGCGAGCATCCGGTTAAAACCGGATGTAATTGTATCTCTTGTGTAAACAAGAGGAAACGCATTTTAAAAAAACAGGAAGTAAAATGGAAGTTTAATCTATAATTCGTCGAATGGCAAAATATGGATGTAACTTACATTTCGCACCAAAAATATGAAACTTTGTTAATTCAGCAATAGCAATAAAACCAATTGGTTATCAGATATTTCTGGAAAAGCAATCAATCAAAGGAAAAGCCGATGAAAAAACTATTGGAAAAGGATCTGATTCAACAGAAAAATGGCAGTTATGTAGTTGTTGATTTGTTTTTCAAAAAATGGCTTCAACATGAATTATAAAATTTAACACGCCCGTTACGCTGATAGCGTTACGCTGTCAGCGTAATTCAAAAAGTTAAATCCTGGGTGCCCTAAACTCCCTCTAAGTTTCCAAGTTCCAGCCGGCACAGGCAAAGGCGAACCGGTTCTTGAATCTGTTGTAGCATATAGCCGCGGCTTCCTGCCCGGTACAGTGGGAGACGGCAATGATGTCCACTGCATAGTCGTCAAATGCATCCATAGACTTTTTTAGCTGCTGACCAGACCCCATCATAAAGCCTAAATGTGTGCCTCCGATCACGGCATGAAATTTCTTGTGTCCCGTTTTGGCCGAAAAATGGTTCATGATATTGACCACCCCTGAATGGGCACATCCAAGCAGGATAACCGCTCCCTGATCCGTTTCGATCAAGAGGCTGATATCGTCCAATAGGGGGTCGTCGGTGATCTTTCCCTTATGCTTTACCTTGAGCCTTTTGTCTGGATATTCAAAGTCCGTTTCTCTCGGCACTTCCCCTGAAAAAAAGATTCCCGGCGCGATTTCGGAAAACTTCCGTATCAAGTTGAATCGGGCCTGCAGTGTGCCTTCGAGATAGTTTTGAGAATATTTGATGCCGATGAAAATTCTTTGTTTGCCGGCAGGTGTTTCTAATTCAGCGTATTTTTTTGAAAAAATGTCTGGATGGGCAATAACCTCGACTCCTCGCGGCGGATACAGCACAAATGGGAGGCCCCCTGTATGATCATAATGGCCGTGACTGAGAATAACTCTCTTGAGTTGCGCCAGATTGATTCCTAATACCTGTGCGTTATTGGCGAGGGACATGCCCTGGCCTGTATCAAAAAGGATTTTTTGTCCGTTTTTTTCAATCAGGGCGGAGAAGCCGTGTTCTCCAGTCAATCCCATCGGCCCCCCGGCAGTATTCTCACACAATACGGTGATCTTTGTTTGTCCCATGTACTTCTCCTTTGGTTTTACATGCCTGGTCTCGTTCTTTCGCAGGTTACAAAATATCTACAGACTCG
>Ga0255429_1125_pt1 | contig 16238 bp, 16 predicted proteins | sample ANMaggSeSYBR02H9_FD_182636 | JGI IMG/M metagenome (GOLD analysis project Ga0255429, IMG submission 182636) | Sediment cell enrichment communities from methane seep in Santa Monica Basin, California, United Staets - ANME aggregate JGI... | ecosystem: Environmental > Aquatic > Marine > Cold seeps >... | reverse complement strand
TTTCAGATAATTAATTTCACAAGGCCAGAAGGAGGAAGGCGTATTAGTTATACGTCGACGACTGATAACGCAGTGAAATTAATTATCTGAAAGTCTATAAAGGAGCCGACATAATGTCAGACCGGATAAAACATATTCTATTCGTGTGTACAGGTAATATATGTAGAAGTCCATTTGCTGAAGGCTTGCTAAAAAAGCTTGTACAAAAAAAGGGACTTGATGATATTGTCGCTGATTCAGCGGGATTGCTTGCGCTTACCGGCAATAGAGCCACCGGCCTGGCTCAAAAAGTTGCGGCAGAATATGATGTTGATCTGTCTGACCACACTGCAAAATCTGTTAAAGAAGATATTGTAGATAGAAACGATCTCATACTGGTAATGGAAAAATCCCATGCAAAGAATCTTTTGGATGCCTTCCCAAAAGCTGAAGGCAAAGTTTTTTTAATCAGGCGCTTTGCTCGCTTTGGTTCTAACAATCGAGGTGTCGCAGATCCTTATGGGTTAAATTATGAGGCTTATCGTTTCTGTTTTTTAGATATTCAGGACTGTATTTCAGGTCTGGCGGAGCATCCATCTTTGAGCCTGTAAAAGGATTAATCTTGATGGCTGAAGGAACACTCTTTGCGGAACTTATTAAAAATTTAGATCAATTCGACCGCAAACTTATCTTTGTATTAGATGATCTTAGAGAAAAGCAGAATAAAATGACTCTTATTACTTCCAGGTTTGAGCTTTGCAGATTGTTACATCTTGAATATAATAGCGATAATATAAAAAAACTGGATTGGTCATTGCAGCGTTTAATGCAAACCAGGTTATTCTCGTCCGAGCCTGGGTCCGGGTTTTCAATTGCCACAAAGACAATTTCGAGAATAGATCAGGAAGAACAAACAGAGAAGCTGATAATTTCTTTAGGAAGACTTTTTTCTATTTAGGCCTTTTAGTCCATTGCATCAAGTACTTCAAACCCTTCCTTTTCAAGCGCTTTTTTTATAATATCGGTTTTGCAGACAGAGAGCCGGAAGTAATATGTTTTTTTGTTTGCGGGTTGGGCTGTCATGCCCACATTAATTATATCCCCTCCATTATCATTTATAATTTGCAGCGCTTTTTTGAATGCTCCGGGTTTTTCTCCTATCACTACATCAATACGCGAGCTCGTGGTAAGCATTCCCATCATCTCAATAAACGTTCTCAGGATATCTGTTCCGGTTATTATGCCTGCAAGTTTGCCGTTTTTCACAACCGGCATTCCGCCGATTTTGTGCTTATAAATGAGCTGGGCTGCAATTTCGATATCATCGTCCGGATGGACTGTAATAGGATTTTTTATAATCAGGTCCGAGAGCGTGACGCCTGCGACCATTGATGGTATAAGTCCTTGTTTCAAATCTGCAAGAGTAACCAGGCCTGCAAGCATGTTTTTCTTTGCAACCACAGGCAGATGCCGGATTGAGTTGATTTTCATCAGCTCGATAGCCTCGTTTATGGAGGCATTTTCCGTTATTGTGATAGGCTTGGGAATCATTAAGGAGTGTATTTTCATGGGGCTTTCCTTGAACTTGGTTGATAACTGCAAAGAGGTTCTTCTGCCAAAAAATCGCCGGTCGCTTCGTAAGCTCTTGCCCTGCAGCCACCGCAAACCTTTTTGAATTCACATTTTCCGCATTTCCCTTTTAATTTGTTAAAATCCCGTAAGGCTAAAAAGGTTTCTGAATTGTTCCAGATGTCTGCAAAAGATGTTTTTGTAACATCACCGCAGTTTACTTGAAGAAACCCGCAGGGTTGTACAATACCTATGTGCGAGATAAAACAAAATCCTGTTCCTCCAAGACATCCTCTGGTTACTGCATCAAGACCATGCGTTTTAAAACTAACTGATTTTCCTTCTTTTTTTGCTCTTTGCCTGAGTATTCTGTAGTAATGTGGAGCGCATGTGGCTTTTAATTGCAGGGGAGTCTTTTCCCTTTGATCATAAAACCAGTTAAGAGTACGTTCATATTCTTCTGACGATATTTCCTGGTCCAGAATATATTTGCCGCGGCCTGTCGGCACCAGAAGAAAAATATGGTGGGCTACTGCGCCAAGATTAACAGCCAGTTCCTGAATTGTTGGGATTTGATCCAGGTTTGCTTTTGTTATGGTTGTGTTTATTTGAAATTCTATTCCAGCATCTTTAGCCAGGCCTATGCCTCGGAGTGCGCTGTCAAAAGCACCGTCAACCCCCCTGAAGCTGTCATGGCTTTCTTTTGTGTCGCCATCCAGGCTTATGCTTATTCTTTTTATGCCCGCATCCGCCATTTTTTTGGCAGATTGTTCTGTTATAAGCGTTCCGTTTGGAGCCATAACCATCCTCAGGCCTTTATCTGTACCGTAACGTGCTATTTCAAAAATGTCGGGCCTTAACAAAGGCTCTCCGCCTGTAAGTATGATTATGGGCTGTCCAACTTCTGCTATCTGATCAAGAAGTTGCAGCGAAGTTTTTGTGTCAAGCTCGTTGGAGTATGGACCTTTTGTGGCTGAGGCACGGCAGTGTTTGCATGAAAGATTGCAGTTGCGTGTGGTTTCCCATGCAACAAGTCGAAGTGCAGATCCTTTGTTTTCGGCGTGCGGATGAGATTTCGGTGGAGACGTATGATTGTTGTTCGTCATATAGTTTTTAACCTTATTAATTCTGTAAGCGTTCACGGAACGTCGAAATTAGAAATTAGAAATTTGGCCTTCATGCTTTTGTACTGTTTTTCCCAATTTCCAATTTCAAGCCGTTAACGGCTACTTAATTCTTTAGCGGCATCAACAGCAAAATATGTAAGAATCATGTCGGCGCCGGCGCGCTTGATTGATGTTAATGTTTCCATCATAACCTTTTTGCCGTCTATCCACCCCATTTTTTCGGCAGCTTTAACCATTGCATACTCGCCGCTGACATTGTATGCGGCAATGGGAAGATCTATCTCTTCGCGGATGCGGCAGATAATGTCAAGGTAGGGAAGAGCGGGTTTAATCATAATTATGTCTGCCCCTTCTTCTATATCCATTGTAACTTCCCTGATTGCTTCCAGAGAATTTGCAGGGTCCATTTGATATGTTCTTCGATCGCCGAATTTAGGGGCTGAATCCGCAGCATGGCGAAACGGCCCGTAATAAGCTGAGCAATACTTGGCCGCATATGACATGATTGGAACATTGCTGAAATCGTTTTCATCCAGAATATTTCGGATTTCAGCTACCCGGCCGTCCATCATGTCCGATGGCGCAACCATATCTGCTCCTGCTTTTGCATGTGACAAAGCAGTTCCGGCAAGAATGTCAAGAGTGGCATCGTTGTCTATGATTTGCCCTTCCACAATTCCACAGTGTCCATGATTCGTGTACTGACATAAACATACGTCAGTTATTACAACAAGATCCGGTATCTTTTTTTTCAGAGCTGTTGTTGCCCTTTGAACGATACCATCCTTTGCATAAGCGCTGGTTGCAAGAGGATCTTTCTTGTCAGGTATTCCAAAAAGCATAACAGCAGGTATGCCCAGATTAAACGCTTCCCTGGCTGTTTTAATAAGATTGTCTATGGATAATTGATAGTGTCCGGTCATGGACTCAATGGGATTTTTAACTTTTTTGCCGCCTATTGCGAAAAGGGGAAGAATCAAGTCATCTACAGAAAGAGTGGTCTCACGAATCATTCGCCGGAAGGCTTTATTTTGTCTCAAACGTCTTGGCCTGTATTCTGGGAATAACATCAATTCGCTCCCTTGTAGATATTGGGTATTAGGTATCGGGTATTGGCTTATTGGCTTATTGGCTTATTAGCTTATTAGCCTATGGCTTACCAGCTTTTTTGCTTTTACGCTATTTCTTCATCTGTAAGATAACATGCCGGATCCGGTGCAAAAGCATCGCCTGTCACGGCTTCGGCTCTCACCCTGAAGTTTCCTGCGCAAACATCCAGCCATCGGCATTTAGCACATCTACCCTTGACATACTTTTTTTTCTCTTTAAGCTTTTTCATTAAAGGTTCTGAGGTGTCTGTCCATATTTCGGAAAATGGTCTTTTCTGGACATTTCCGAAACTGTGATGTCGCCAAAACTGATCGGCGTAAACCTCTCCATCCCAGCTAACACATCCAATGCCCCGGCCGGAATTGTTTCCTTCATTCATTTTAAGAAGCTCAAGGACTTCTGCCGCGCGTTTCGGATCTTCTTTAAGCAACCTTAGATAGATGTATGGCCCGTCAGCATGATTATCAACAGTTAATATTTCTTTTTCCTTTCCCTTGTCATGGAGTTTTTTGGTAAGATCCATTATCAGGTCAACCGCTTTTCTGGTTTCATCGTGAGTTAAATCTTCTTCCACGAGTTTTGACCCGCGGCCGGCATAGACAAGGTGATAAAAACATGCCCTTGGAATATCCATATCTTCAAGAAGTTTAAATACATTCTCAATTTCATCGACATTGAACTTATTGATGGTAAATCGAAGACCTACTTTTATTCCTGCATCCTGGCAGTTTTTAATGCCTTCTAAAGCTGCCCTGAAAGCGCCCTTAACACCCCTGAAACGGTCGTGGATTTTTTCCATTCCATCAAGGCTTATGCCCACATAGGAAAGGCCGATGTCCTTTAGTACACGAGCCATTTGCTGTGTTATCAAAGTTCCGTTTGTTGATATTACCGCGCGCATGCCTTTTTCAATGGCATATGCGGCAAGTTCGGGGAGATCCTCTCGTATCGTGGGCTCTCCACCGGAAAGTAATAGCACGGGCACTTTGAACCGGGAAAGATCATCTATAAGGTTTTTACCCTCTTCGGTGGTAAGCTCGTTATCAAAAACCTGGTCCTTTGCGTGAGCGTAACAGTGAACACACTTTAAATTGCAACGTCTTGTAATGTTCCATACTATAACAGGCCGTTTATCTTTGGAAAACTGAAGCAGATGGGAAGGTAATTCTGATGACTTGCGTCCGTATCGGAGAGCATCCGACGGCTCCACCGTTCCACAATAAAGTTTTGATATACCAATCATTTTTAAGTCTCTTGTATAAATTTAACTGATTAATGAATTCTGCAACTCGTTTTTTATCAGCTTATTAATAAAACGCTCCGGGTCAAGCAGCGCTTCCTTTGTAATAAAGAAACGGTTTTTGCCGGTTTTTTCCCGAATAAGTTTTAGGCCATCCTCAAACTCACCGGTAAGCTTTTTGTAAAGATTGTCGAGTGTAATGCCAAAATTAATCAATTGCTCAATAATGAAATCAATGGCATTTTTTTCCAGAACAATGTTAATATCATTATTTTTGAAAAAGTATAGTTCTATTTTTTTTATATCGTCATAATAGGACTTGATATTTTTTATTGCATTTCCGATGTCCATTATATTTTTGCAGTAATAAGAAGTAACTATATCAATACGGGATGGGCTAAGAGTTAGATTGTACTTATCACCTAAGTTTTTTTTGTTTTCAGTTATATATTTACTGACATATTTTTTTTCTTCAAGTTCCAGTCTTTCAAAATTTTCGTCCAGTTTTCTGGAATTGGACACGGATAAAAGTTTTTTCAGATATCCTTCCTGCTCTTCAATTACAGAAATATTTACAGAAAATTTTTTGATATTAGTTGATGGCAGTTTCTTTTCAAACAAAAGCAGAGCTTTTTCAATTGCACTTACCAGGCCCCTTGCTCCTGTATTTTCTTCAAAGGCACGTTTTGCTAAAATAAAAAACACTTCGGATTCAAATTTTATATCAATACCATATGCTGCAAAATCAAGTTTTTTACCAAGGATTACAGGGTTGTTAGGATTTCTCAGAATTTCGTAAAGGTCGCGTTCAGTCAAATTATCAAAAACAGCTTTTACAGGAAGACGTCCTACAAATTCTGTTTCAAATCCGTATTCTATAAGATCTTCCGACTTAACATGCTTGAGAATATCAACTTCTTCCTGCGCGCTTATTATCTTTGCGCCAAAGCCGATACCCTGGTCTTTCATGCGTTTTTTAATTATCTCCGAAATATCGCTAAAAGCCCCGCTCATGATAAACAGGATGTTTTTGGTGCTTACAGAACGTTTCTCTCTTTTACCTGTTTTACGAAATCGTTCAATTTCCTGAATCATTGAAATCGGGTCATGCGGAACCTTTAAATCAACATCTGTCTCTTCCATGGGTTTAAGCAGGGCGCGCTGCACGCCAGTCCGTGAAACATCAGCGCCAATTATCTGCCTGTTTGCTGCGATTTTATCGAGTTCGTCAATGTAAATAATGCCATGCTGAGCAAGCTCAATATTGTCGTTTGCTTCTCTGACAAGGTCGCGGATCAGATCTTCTACATCTCCTCCCACATAGCCTGTCTCGCTGAATTTTGTGGCATCGCCCTTTACAAAAGGAACCCCGATTTTATCAGCTATCAGCCTGATCATATATGTCTTGCCGACACCTGTGGGACCGATCATAAGAATATTGTTCTTTATGCCGCCTACGATCTCATCGGTTTTTTCAGGTGAAGCCTTGACGTGTTTTATCCGGTTGAAGTGAGTGCAGATTTTAGTGGCAAGAATTGCCTTGGCATCATCCTGCTTAACTATATATTGATCAAGATAAGAGACAAGATCCTCGGGTATCAGATCGAAATTAATTTCCTGCTCTTTTTTTTGGGGCGCTTCCGCCGTTTCCAGAGGTACTTCCTGGGGAAGAACTATTGGAGATACAATTTTAACGCTGCCTCCAAACTTCTTGGACAGAAATTCACTTATTTCTTTTTCGATTTCTCTTGGGTTTGGCATTTTTTCATCATGTTCTTTCATAATTTTTAATTATAATCACATAGATCGGAAAATGCAAGCAAGAGCTCAAGAGCTTTGAAAGTCAATTTTATCGTCTAATTTGCAAATATTTAAAATACTCAAACAGTTAGCAGGAAAACAATCTCAAATACAGATTTGCGAAATTCGGTAGTTCCTTGACACCCACCTGTTTTTTTGTTAGCGGATTAGTAACTCGGATTAGTAACTACTCACGTAGTCAGGCTGAAGCTGTTTAGACTGAAGGCTGAAGGGGTCAGAAGAGCACGATTGCCGTACTTTGGCAGAAATATCTGATTTTTGGCATCAAACATGGCTTTTAATGCGTTTTTTCCTAACAGTCTTCAGCCTATCCACCTGAGTAGTTACGCGGATTAAATATTAAAAAAAACTTTTTTACGAAAAGGTATAAAATGAGCTCTATTGATGAACAGATTTTAAAATCAGCCAAGGAAATAGTTGTTAAATTTATAGAGGCCGGGAGGCTTTCTCCGACCGGCTTCGATGAAACGTTTAAAAATATTTATTACACAATTGAAGAAGCCGTACACGGTTCAAGAGAAAAACCTGAAGAAGAAAAATAGTACTGGAAAATATAATGAGTGAATCTTCTTTAGAAAAAGTTAGTATTGAAAAAGCAAGTGAAGAACTATTTGACTTTGCAATTGATCGTTCAGATATAAAGCTGATTTTGCAAAGCTTGCCCGAGGATATAAAAATCAACCGGGTTTCAGTGGAATATGAAATTCAATTATTAAAAATTTTGGCTGTTGGATGGAGCATTTCGTTTTTTTTGGATGAAAATTCTCTAAAGAAAGAATTATCAGAATCATTCTGGAATGCTGTTCAAAGTTTTTCTCAGAGCATTTCAGTACTCTCATCTTCATCTGCGGGTAAAGAGATTGACTACTTTAATACTTTGAAAGAACGATTAGATACATATTTAAATACGTTAAATCTTATTCCTGACAATCCTGATCCTCTGGCATCAATTGGTCCGAAATTTGCCAGAATTTGTGGAAATAAAAATAATGCTCACATCATGCTATCCGGATCAAAAGTATTTAACCTTTCTGTCGGCGGTGTAAAAAATTATCTCGAGTCTATCCAAATTGAATGATTGGGATAGTGTTTTTTACTGCAATTACTAAAAATTAGTATCTATTCAAGCTTCCCATAACATAGCCTTCCATATCCAGAGCTATATGAGAAAATCCTATTTCTTTAAATTTAGTAATGATTGTTTTTCTATTTGTTTTGGTTAAAATTTTTTCAATATCATTGATGTTTACTTCTATTCTTGCAACTTTTCCGTGGCACCTTACACGACAAGTCTTAAAACCAAGATCTATTATGGTATTTTCAGCTTGTTCTATCATACTCAGCGCTTTTTGAGTTAAGGGAGTTCCATAGGGAATTCTGGTGGCAAGGCATGCCATTGCAGGCTTATCCCATGTGGATAAATTCATATCTTTTGAAAGCAAGCGGATATTATCTTTTGAAAGTCCTGCGTCGATCAATGGAGCAACAACGCCCATTTCTTTTGCAGCCGAAAATCCGGGCCGGAAATCATCAAGGTCATCTAAGTTGGCACCGTGGGCGATAGAGGTAATGCCCAATTCTGAGGCAATTTTTAAAATATCCTCAAAGAGAAGTTTTTTGCATATGTAGCATCTGTTTTTTTTGTTGGCCATAAAGCCGGAATGATTTATTTCCCTTGATTTAAGTAGAATGTGCTTAATTCCAAGGTTATCGGCAAATTTTTTTGAATATTCTATTTCCCGTGATGGATGTATAGGTGAGGTTGCTGATATGGCTACCACATTTTTTTTCAGCGATTTGTGAGCAACGGCAAGTAAAAAGGTGCTGTCAACCCCACCCGAAAATGCAACTATCAGAGAGTCGAAACCATTTATTATGGAGACCAGTTGTTCTCTTTTTTCCTTTAAGCCTGACAGTTTCTTATTTTTCACTTTGATCATGATTTTGCCCTTAACCTTCTGATTATTTTTATATTTACATATCGCATAGCAGAAGATTAAGCAAGAAGTATTTTGACTGTTTTTAAAGTTTTTTCAGTTAGATAGGAGTTTTTTTGGTAACTTCTCAATAACCTCTGACAACATATATTTTTTTTGTTTTTTTATGGCATAGTCTTTTCCATGTGCTTGTCCAATAAAAAAATCCCGGATTTACCTGAAATCCCCGAAAAGGAGCGAACTCCTTTAGTCAACGAAATATTGGAGACTTGTTCTTTTCAAAAAAACGGCCTGGATCTAAAAAAAGAAAGAAGAACCATCACCTCAAGATTCACGATACCGTTTCTATTTCTCCGGATGATCTTTGAACGACTTCTGGAGTTAGGCATCGACATTTCTTCCGGTCAAGTCAATCGAATTATTAACGAAAACAAAGATATTTTTTATGCTGAAAAAGTAGGAGGTGTACTTAAACATGGCTTCAATCCGAAAATGGTAATAATCAGTGATGATGCAGGGCAATTCAATAGCTTCCCATAAATAGGGTAAGTAACAGGGGTGTTATTCTTCAAAATTAGAATTGCTGTTATTTAAACTGGATATTTGATATAGTACTGATTAAATCAGATGTAATGACACCGCCGGTAATTTGGCCTTGAACTTTACATCGTTTATATCTTGTGTATTTAATGCTTGATGTGCTACAAACCGTCATAGCAAAATTTCCTTTTTATCCGGGTTAGGAGTAACAGTTTTAATGGAATTTCAGAATTGCATCAGAAACAAATATGGCAAGTGTGATCTTCCGTCCAACACGATTGGCAGAATAAAGGACGGGTTACGAAAATTGAATCTTGATGTTGAATACTCTGCCTTTAGCGTCTCGGACAACATCTATTGGGGACAGATATGGATTGATTCAATAAGGATAGTCTGTAATGGAAAAGGCATTACCCCGGAGCTTGCGGAGGCCAGTGCGTACGCTGAACTGGCTGAACGTTTCAGCGCGGGGCTGTTCTATCCGGTCTTTGAAGAACGCGTAAGGTTTAACGTCCCGGCCCTTTACAATAAGGAAACCAATAGGTTCCTTAACTTTGAATGGATGAAGGGATATGTATATGCCCACCAGGATGATTTAGAAGAAAACGTTCTAAGAATAGAAGACCTGTTGGCAAACGAAAGTCAGTTGACAGATAAGGACATTGAGCATATCAAAAACAGCCACATGGCCAAACATTGGGTTGACGGTTTTTCAATAGTTCATGAAGAGACAGTAAAAATTCCGGCAAACTTTGTTGCATATATTCACGCTTCTAACGGGATGGCGGCAGGCAATACCATCGAAGAGGCGATGATTCAGGCTTTATGCGAAATATTTGAACGTTACGCGCAAATACAAACAATTAAACCTGAAAAAATAGTTCCATCAATTGATCTGAATTCTGTGGACAATGCCGTCATAAAAAACATAATTAAATTTTATCACGGAAAGAATGTTGATGTAATGATCAAGGATCTTTCTTTTGATGGACTGTTGCCCTGTATAGGCGTCCTGTTCATCAACCACAATTTGTCTCCTGATCGCCTGGAACATAGAATACTGATACCGGGCACATCTTTCAATCCGGACGAAGGTCTAACAAGGTGTTTTACGGAAAGCATGCAAGGCCGTGAAACTCTATTGGCCCCCCGTCCACAGTTGGATAAAGCGGTTGTCCATCGATCTCAGGTTAACAATTATTACCTGTTAATGAAATGTGGTATTTCTCCAAAAGATATCTCATTTCTTGAGCAAGGAAAAGTTGGCACTTACAGGAACAGTAAAATCAAGGATATTTTTGGCGAAATTGAGGAAATCAAGAGAATATGTAAACTGTTCAATACTGATTGTATAATACTCGACCACACCCATCCGGTATTGAACTTTCCAGTAATAAGAGTAATTATTCCACGGATTTCTGACTTTTTACCTTTCTTGAGTCAAGATATTCTTATATCTGAAGCGACAAGACCGTCCGCTACATGGCGTGGATCAAGATTCAGGAAAATAATGCAGAGTTTTTTTGTATAGCAGCCGTTGGCATTAAAAAATTTATAAAATAACCCGCCATTTAATTCATCCTTTATCCTGTTGAGATTACTATATTTTTATTAAAAATAACTTAAATTCCGTATGCAAATGATTTTTTTATTTAAAGATTATTTGCATACAATTACACAACATAAAGATGTTATAAAAATTTAAAGCCCAATATAAAGTGTAAAAAGCCTGCAACATATTTTTCTAACTGTATAACTTATCCAACCTATACCTTAATATTCCTTTTTTGTTGACAAAGCACAAGCTCGGTTATATATACATAAAATTAAATGGGGTTATCTATATATAATATAACCTTAAAAAATCAATGAAATATCAATCAAATCTATCATATCGAGTGTTTGAGTTCGAGTGTCAAATTGAAAAGCAAATTGAGAGGAGGTGACCTTGATAGTCCCCGTATGGGAAGGTAATTATTATATAGTCAGTAATGGTTAATTTTTATTAATAATAATGGAGGTAAGACTATGGCAAGACACGAAACTCCTATGATTGATCAGCTAGAGTCTGGTCCGTGGCCAAGCTTTGTATCCGATTTAAAGCAGGAGGCCGAATCAAGGGCAAAAAATGAAAATGGTATAGACTACCAGACACCTCAGGATGTTTGCGATGATCTTCTGGGAGTGCTTGAGCTTTCATACAAACATGGAAGAACTCACTGGAAACACGGGGGAATAGTCGGTGTATTTGGTTACGGCGGTGGTGTTATCGGAAGATACTGTGATCAGCCGGAGATGTTCCCTGGCGTTGCTGCTTTCCATACCATGCGCATAAACCAGCCCTCAGGTAAATACTATACAACAAAATTCCTGAGAGATCTTATGGATATCTGGGAACTGCGCGGAAGCGGTTTGACCAACTTTCATGGAGCTACCGGTGATATCGTTCTTCTCGGCACAACAACACCCCAGTTGGAAGAAGTCTTCTATGATTTAACCCACAAGATGGATACAGATCTTGGCGGTTCCGGTTCAAATCTGAGAACTCCCTCCTGCTGTCTGGGAACTTCTCGTTGCGAATATGCCTGTTTTGATACACAGGCGATTTGCCATCACATGACCATTGAATATCAGGATGAACTTCATCGTCCTGCTTTTCCCTATAAGTTTAAATTCAAATTTGACGGATGCTCCAACTGCTGTGTTGCATCTATTGCGCGTTCAGACTTGTCCTTTATCGGCACATGGCGTGATGATATACGTATTGACCAGGAAGCGGTAAAGGCATATGTCGGCGGTGAAATTCCTCCAAACGCAGGAGCTCATGCCGGCCGCGACTGGGGTCCGTTTGATATCCAGAAAGAAGTTATAAATATTTGTCCAACAAACTGCATGCGATATGAAGGTGGAAAACTTGAGATAAACACCAAAGAATGCACCAGATGTATGCACTGTATTAACGTAATGCCCAGAGCCCTCAGGATAGGCAATGATAGAGGCGCAACGATATGTGCTGGCGCCAAAGCCCCGATTCTTGATGGTGCACAGATGGGTACTATGCTTGTTCCTTTTATCAAGATTGAAGAACCTTACGATGAGATCAAAGAAACTATAATTGATCCTATCTGGGATTGGTGGATGGAAGAAGGCAAGAACCGCGAGCGTCTTGGCGAATTAATCAGGCGTCAAAGTTTCCAGAAGCTGCTTGAAGTAACAGGCATTAAAGCAATGGCCCAGCATGTTCAAGAGCCGCGTTCTAACCCGTATGTATTCTGGAAAGAAGATGAAGTTCCAGGCGGATGGAAGCGTGATATTGACGAATTTAGAAAACACCATCAGAGATAGGGGGAAAATACCATGGCATTTATATCTTCAGGCTACAATCCTGATAAACCGATGGAAAACAGAATAACCGACATCGGTCCACAAAAGTTTGATCAATTTTACCCTCCGGTTATTAAGGCAAATAAGGGTAAATGGCTGTATCATGAAATATTGGAACCAGGCATTCTGGTACATGTTTCAGAAACAGGTGACGAAGTTTATACAATAAGAGTAGGTGGTTGTCGTTTCATGAGTGTAACACATGTCCGTGAAATGTGTGATATAGCTGATAAACACTGCGACGGACACCTGAGGTTTACCACCAGAAATAACATTGAATTCATGGTGGACAGCAAAGAAAAAGTTGAGCCTTTAAAACAAGATCTTGCCAGCAGAAAATTTAACGGTGGAAGTCAAAAGTTCCCCATTGGAGGTACCGGCGCTGGAGTTACCAACATCGTGCACACCCAGGGATGGATTCACTGCCATACACCGGCAACTGATGCATCAGGCACAGTAAAGGCAACCATGGATGTTCTTTTTGACCACTTTACAGGCATGAAACTGCCTGCCAAGGTGCGTGTATCTATGGCATGCTGCCTTAACATGTGCGGTGCTGTTCACTGCTCAGATATTGCTATTCTCGGCTATCACCGCAAACCGCCAATGATTGACACTGAATATATCGACAAAATGTGTGAGCTTCCTCTGGCTGTTGCAGCATGTCCAACCGCAGCAATCAAACCTGCCAAAGTCGAGTTTAAAGGAAAAACGTTAAAAAGTGTTTCAGTTAACCCGGAAAGATGTATGTACTGTGGAAACTGCTACACAATGTGTCCATCAATGCCTCTTGCAGACACAGAAGGCGACGGAATTGTTATCATGGCAGGCGGTAAGATTTCCAACAGGATCTCCATGCCGAAGTTCTCAAAGGTTGTTGTGGCATTTATTCCTAATGAACAGCCTCGCTGGCCAACTTTGACCACTACAATCAAGAGAATGGTTGATGCTTATTCAAATGATGCCAATAAGTACGAGCGTATGGGCGACTGGGCAGAAAGAATTGGCTGGGAAAGATTCTTTGATAAATGTGAGCTTGAATTTACACATCATCTCATTGATGATTTCCGTGATGCCGCATATTATACATGGCGTCAGTCAACTCAATTCAAGTTCTAGCAGTTAAATTAACTAATTAACCGGAGGCAAACGTCAGGTTTGTCTCCGGCATAAAAATTTTATGAGGCTTAATAATGGCTGGTCTAACAATAGATGAACAAGCAGCAAAAGATACTATTGTAGAAACTCTTAAGAAAAAAAAAGGTAAATCAAAATTTTATCTTAAGGATTTCTATAAAATGTTTCCCGACGAAAAAGTCAGAGCTGTTAAGAATCTTGTAAACGAAATGGTTAAGGAAGAAACTCTTGAATACTGGTCCAGCGGAAGCACGACTTTAATCGGGCTCAAAGGTGCTGGAAAACAGGCTTCTACCGAAGAGGACTAAAATTATAATTTAATGCAGCATGACGGTAAAGGTTCCCCCGGAATTATTATTGCAGCTCTGCGAGGCGGAGCAGGAAAAACAATATTGTCAATAGGCATAATTGCTGCATTAAAATCCTTCAAAAAAAATGTTGCTTCTTTTAAAAAAGGTCCGGATTATATAGATGCCGGCTGGCTTGCTATGGCGGCTGGCCGGCCCTGCTATAATCTTGACACCTTCCTTATAGAAGAAAAGCAAATCCTCAATTCATTTTATACCCATACATTAAAAAGCGATATCGCGGTCATTGAAGGAAATCGAGGACTTTACGATGGCCTTGATACAGAGGGAAGTACCAGCACTGCTGAGCTTGCAAAACTTCTCAATCTGCCTGTAATTTTGTGTCTGGATTGCACAAAGAGTACACGAACCATGGCGGCAGTTGTATTGGGATGCATCAAATTCGATCCGACTGTAACAATAAAAGGTATAATATTAAACCGAGTTGCCGGACCAAGGCATGAAAATATTGTTCGCAAAAGTATTGAAAACTACTGCGGGATACCGGTTCTGGGCGCTGTCCCCAAACTTGGCAAGCAAAATTTCCCTGAAAGACATATGGGGCTTATACCCACGCCAGAACATGAATGGGCAAATGATTCAATAAATGCCGCCCTAAAAATGGCTAAAAGCTATATAGACCTCGACTCTTTGATCGAAATTGCTTGCACCAGCAACCGGCAATCGGCAACCGGCAATCGGCAACCAGTAACCAGTAACCGGCAACCGGCAACCGGCAACCGGCAACCGGCCCCAAGGATAGGCATAATTAAAGATTCAGCTTTTCAGTTTTACTATCCTGAGAATATTGATGCACTTGTTGCAGCAGGTGCAGAAACAGTATTTATAAGCCCGCTTAGAACAAATAAAATACCACCTATAGATGCTCTCTATATCGGTGGTGGCTTTCCTGAAACCCATGCTAAAGAATTATCAGAAAACGAGCAATTCAGGAATGAATTAAAAGCATTTGCTGAAGAGGGCCTGCCAATATATGCAGAATGCGGTGGTTTGATGTATCTTGGAGAAGAACTTGTTCTTGACAACAAATCATATCAAATGGCAGGAGTTCTGCCCGTTGTATTCGGTCTTTCCAAAAAACCAAAAGGGCACGGCTACACAATTATTTCAGTTGAAAGAGAGAACAAGTATTTCAAGAAGGGAAGCGAAATAAGGGGGCATGAGTTTCACTATTCATATGTTCTTGAGTGGAAAGGAAAGGATGAGGATCTGATTTTTAACATGAAAAGAGGGAATGGTTTTATTAATAAAAAAGACGGCTTATGTTATAAAAATGTACTCGCCACATACACCCATATTCATGCCCTTGGCACCCCCTCCTGGGCAAAGGCTATGGTCAGCAATGCAATTTCCTACAAAAAAACACAATAAGCGTTCACGGAACATTGAAATTAGGTAACACTTTAGCTTTTTAAAATGAATTCAAACTTACGGATTTGTTTTGAACCGCAGAATATCGAACAAGGAATTATGAATATCGAAGTAAGGTATTCTATCATTTTTACTACTATAAAAAATAGAGCGTAGCGATTCCTCAATTCATCATTCGAAATTCCTTGTTCGATATTCAAAGCGCTAAATTATTACGAAATTAGAAAGTTGGCCTTCATGGTTTTGTACTGTTCTCCCCAACTTCTATTTTAATCTCTCCCTAATTTCTACTTTCCAATTTCAAGTTTCAAGCCGTGAACGGCTACACTCATTGTTTACAATTTTTCGAGCTGTGCGGTTAGGATTGAGTTTTAAATAAGTTTTCCATTTGGGAATATACTGCCTGTAGGAGGGGTTTTAACCCCGACCATATATGAGTAAATTTACATTTGTTGGTGATCTGCATCAATAGGTCGCGGTTAAAACCGCTCCTACATTATTTCTGATTATAACAAATTTTGGAGAGATGACGATTGACAGCTAATGGCTACCCGCACAGGTTGAAAAATTTCGACCTGTGCGGGTAGATAATTCCTGAGCCCTTCCGAATGTCCTAATCCTCATCGCCAGGTTTTCGTAGGAGCAGGTTTACCCC
>Ga0255429_1124_pt1 | contig 16298 bp, 13 predicted proteins | sample ANMaggSeSYBR02H9_FD_182636 | JGI IMG/M metagenome (GOLD analysis project Ga0255429, IMG submission 182636) | Sediment cell enrichment communities from methane seep in Santa Monica Basin, California, United Staets - ANME aggregate JGI... | ecosystem: Environmental > Aquatic > Marine > Cold seeps >... | reverse complement strand
GAAAACGGATTAAAGACCTTTTCACAAGTTCCGCTAAAACAAAAACCATCGTACCAGTATGTTATTTTTTTAATCAGTTCGGCATTGCTAATACTTTCTGTCTCTGCAAACCGGTCTATATGATCTTTAAAACTGTCCTCCATCTCCTCTCTTGTTATTCCAAGAAGCGATGAATATTTCATGCCCATGGAAAGATCTTTAAGATTGTTAAGCCCGCTGAAAATTCCTGCCCTGGAAAATTTGCTCACCCCTGTTAAAAGCACAAACCTGATATGTTCATCGCATGCCTTTATAATGGTATAAAAGCCTTTTAATATTTCACGAAGCTCAATTGCCAGTTCTTTGTTTTCAATATTGTCAATTATCGGCTTGTCATATTCATCAATAAGGATAACAACTTTATTAATCTGGCTTAATTGAGTTAAAAGTTCATCAAAGGCTTCATAATATTTATCCCGCGTAAGCGAAATTCCGTATTTGTCGGCTATGTTTTTTAATTGATACAGAATAAAGCCCTTCAGGTCATCCTTGTTTTCCGCCTTTTCCTTGCTGAAATCTATCCTTACAACAGGGTGTTTTTTCCACGCATAATCTGCCTTGTATATCCACAGATCCTTAAACAGCTCCTTCTCACCTTCAAATATCTCATTCAACGTGGAAATCAAAAGACTCTTCCCGAACCTTCTCGGCCTGGAGAGAAAATAGACACTCCCCTGAACAATCAATCTGTGAATCTGCTCCGTCTTATCCACATACAGATAATTTCCATCTATCAATTTTCGAAATGTCTGTAGCCCTACAGGAAGTCTCTTCATAAGTTTATTTCCTTTCAACGTTCTCTAACCTTGACCGGATTACCATTCCTGGCCATCTTCAGCTCCCAATCCTTCAAACCATATAGCACAGTCAAGCTGTTCTTTTCTTATTGATTCATCTGAAACCTAAATTGAGCGATTTTTTACTCGACCTGCACCAATCTCTTGCGCATCAAGGACTTGCGAAAAGTCTCGACATATCCATTGGAATGCCTACGCTTTTCGCAAATCTTGCTGCATCAAGATCTTAGCACATTTCTTCGCAAAAAATCGCTCAACTTAGGTGAAAAGATCCGGTCATAAACATCCTTTATATGACGGCTTTTTTCGTACAGAACCTTTTCTCTAATGACCATGGAAATGAACTTACTTCTGGACAGTCCTCTTATTTTACTGATGCCATCAACCATCGCAACCAATTCTTTCGGAATAGTAATATAGACTTTCAGATAATTCATTTCACAAGGCCAGAAGGAGGAAGGCGTATTAGTTATACGTCGACGACTTATAACGCAGTGAAATTATTTATCTGAAAGTCTATACCTCTTATTGTATGATAATTGACAATTACCATCCGATGGGATACCAGTCAACTATTAAAGGATCTCTAACCTCTTTTAATTTATATACTATTTCATTTAAATCAACCTTTCCTGTTGCCAGATCATACTAAAGTGTTATAGTAATTTCTCGTTTCATCACGGTCTCGGTCTCTTTCTTTTTGGTTTTTTGTTTCCAAACATAACCTTAGAAAGAGATCGTGATTTAATCAATTTTAAATATGCCTCAACTTTTGAACGTTACCAAAAATATATCCTTTCAAAGAGGATGCTTACTCCAGAGTGCACGCAATCCCAGTAAGGTGAGATCAGGTAATGGTACCAACCGGTCCTTATGTCCTTTTCCACGGCGGATATGAACCCGTTTGAGCCCGGCATCAATATCACCGACTTGAAGAGATAAGGCTTCTTCTAAACGAAGTCCCATTGAGTAAGTGGTTAATAAAAAAACACGATAGCGTAGTTTTCGTGTTGTGCCAATGAGTTGCTCTATTTCGATAGGGGTAAGAATGTCAGGTATTGTATGGATCTTTGGAGGTTTTATAATATTAACCCATTGCCAGTCAAGTTTAAGCACATACCGCCAATAGAATTGCAGGCCATTTCGATCTATTTTGACTGTGCTCCATGAGTGGCTCTCAATCAGTTCTTCAAAATAGATTTCTAATTGTTCCGGGGTCAATTGATCGGGGCAGCAATCAAAATGTTCACTGATTCGGCGGACAGCCCGAGAGTATGCATCAATGGTTTTCTGACTTTTACCTTGTAGTTTGAGTAATCTCAGGTGACGTTGATAGAGTTCATTAAATCGATTTACTTCTGTTTGATTCATGGTGTATACTCCTTTTTTAAAAGTGCCCGAAATTGGACAAGTATAGGAGTTATACACTATTTTTGATTTTTTTTCCGCCGCGTAGCGGCTTCGTCCAACGAAGCGCTTCAAAGGATGCCCACAAGTTCGCTTCGTTGAGCTAATCGTTGTACGGCATCGAAGTGCCGAATACAACCACAGTCAAGCCTGTAACCAGCGGCGTTAAACCAAGGGGCTTCCTGCAATACCGGATGCTCCTTTTACAAGCCACTCCGATCCATAGTAAAGCATCAACAATCCGATAATAAATAACATCCAGGCAAGCACCATACTTTAACCTAAATTGAGCGGTTTTTTACTCAATCTGCGCCGATCTCTTGCGCATAAAGGCTTAGCAAAAATCCTCGACATATCCACGGGTATGCCTGCGGTTTTTGCAAATCCTTATGCATCAAGATCTCAGCACATATCTTCGCAAAAAATCGCTCAACTTAGGTTTAACCTAAGTTGATAAACTCGTAAAATTTTACTTTTTATGAGTTCATAAATCCATATTTGGATATGAATTTCTGTCTGTTTAACACTTCAAAATATATGATTAAAACCCTTGCATATAAATTAAAACAAGTGTAACAAATCCACTAAAGATTTATTCTCAAAAAGGAGATGCTAATTATGAATAATGGTTTGTCAGAAATTGATGAGCTTTGTATCAATACTATCCGCACGCTTTCTATGGACGCTATTCAAAAAGCCAATTCCGGCCATCCTGGTGCACCAATGGGTCTCGCACCTGCGGCCTATATCCTGTGGAAATGCTTTCTGAAACATAATTCCAAAAACCCTGAATGGACAGATAGAGACCGCTTTGTACTTTCAGGCGGACATGCCTCTATGCTTCTTTACAGTCTTCTTTATCTTTCCGGTTACGATTTAACACTGGATGACATAAAAAATTTTCGTCAGTGGGGAAGCAAAACTCCCGGACATCCTGAATTCGGTCATACACCCGGCGTTGAAACTACAACAGGTCCATTGGGTCAGGGATTTACCAATGCTGTGGGAATGGCCCTGGCTGAAAGACATCTTGCAACAATTTTCAACCATCCTGGTTATGAAATCATAGATCATTATACGTACATGATATGCGGTGACGGAGACCTTATGGAAGGGATTACCGCTGAAGCCGCATCTTTTGGCGGACACATGGGTCTTGCAAAGTTGATCTGTATCTATGATGACAACAAAATATCCATTGAAGGAAATACAGATATAACATTTACTGAAGATGTCGGCCTGAGATTCAAGGCCTATAACTGGCATGTAATTAGAGTAGAAGACGGAAACAATTTAAACGATATCCATAGAGCCATTAAAGAAGCCAGGGAAGAAACAAACAAGCCATCCGTTATTATCCTGCGGACGCATATTGCCTTTGGCAGCCCGAATAAACAGGACTCTGCTGGTGCACATGGATCTCCTCTTGGAGAAGAAGAAATCCGATTAACAAAAAAGAATTTAGGCTGGGATGAAAATGTTTCTTTCTATGTTCCAGAGCAAGTTATTAAAATATTTGGGGAATGCATTGACAAAGGGAAAAAGGCCGAATCCATCTGGAAAGAAAAGTTCGAGGAATATTGCAGTAAATATCCTGTTCTGTCAAAAAAATTAAATGACTCATTAAACAACTCTTTAAATAAAGGCTGGGATGCGAACCTGCCTGATTTTTCAAAAAATGAAGGGCCAATAGCTACAAGAGCTGCTTCAGGGAAAATACTTAATGCCATTTCCGAAAATATACCTTATCTTATAGGAGGTTCTGCAGATCTGGCCCCTTCAAATAATACAATTATAAAATCTTCTCATGATTTTCAAAAAAACATGTTCGACGGACGTAATATACGTTTCGGGGTAAGGGAACATGCTATGGGAGGAATAATGTCAGGGATAGCTCTCCATAAAGGGCTCAGGCCTTATGGCGGGACTTTCTTTGTCTTCGCCGACTACATGCGGCCGGCAATACGCCTTGCCTCACTTATGAAATTACCTGTAATATACATCTTTACTCATGACAGTGTTGCGGTTGGCGAAGACGGCCCAACCCACCAGCCGGTAGAGCATCTTGCCGGCTTAAGAGCTATTCCCGGGCTTACAGTAATTCGACCTGCTGATGCCACAGAAACAATAGAAGCATGGCGTCTGGCTGCCCAAACCACGGATTACCCGGTTGCCTTAATTCTCAGCCGTCAAAAACTTCCTGTTATTGACAGGACAATTTATAGCTCTGCTGACAAGCTGGTTAATGGCGCTTATATTCTGTCGGATTCCGACGGCAAACCGGATATTATACTAATAGCTACAGGCTCGGAAGTGCACATTACACTCAAAGCAGGAAAGATTCTTGAAGAAAAGGGTATCTCCGTCAGAGTAGTAAGTATGCCGAGCTGGGAGCTGTTTGAAAACACATCACAAGAATATAAAGACAAAGTACTTTTGCCGGATGTAAGTGTGCGAATCGCTGTTGAGGCAGGTATCTCCATGGGTTGGGAACGCTATGCAGGAAGCAGTGGCGCAGTGATCGGCATAAATGAATTCGGTGCTTCCGCTCCTGGAAATATAGTTATGGAAAAATTCGGATTTACATCTGAAAACATTGTACAAAAAGCAACAGAACTTTTATCTGGAAAACAGCATGGATTTTAAACTTTTTATTACTACATTTGGTTTAGTATTCCTTGCAGAACTTGGAGATAAAACCCAATTAGCCACATTAAGCCTTTCAGCTAATTACAATTCAAAAATTTCCGTATTTTTGGGCTCAGCTTTTGCCCTGATTGTGAGTTCCCTTCTTGCGGTATTATTCGGGGCAGGGTTAAGTCGCCTTTTACCTCCAGATTATATACAAATCGGATCAGGAATCTTTTTTATAGTCATTGGTATATGGATGTTGATTTCTATAACAAGAATTGTTTGATTTTAATTAAAAACTTGAATAGAAATAAAGTATGAACAAAAAAATACAGAATATCTATATCCGAACATGGTGGTTTGCATTATGCTTACTGGTTTTTCTTGTTTTTTCATTTCCTTTATTTGCAGAGGAGAAAAAAGAAAACAGGTATATGGGCTCTGATTCTTGTAAACCCTGCCACGAAGCTCAGTATATTTCTTTCATGCGCCATGCCAGAAAAAGCCGCTCCTTTGAAAGTATACAAAAGATGAAAAAAGGTCTTACTGAAGACGAAATCCAGGGATGTTATGCCTGTCATACCATGGGATACGAGAAACCCGGCGGTTTTATAAGTCCTGAAAAAACACCTGAACTTAAAAACGCAGGGTGCGAAGTCTGCCACGGGCCCGGCAAGATCCATATCGAAACAGAGGATTCGGCTTATATCATTCGTAACGTGACAATAGACATTTGCCAGGAATGTCACATTGAAGAGCGGGTTCAGGCTTTTCGATACAAGCCTATAATTTATGCTGGTTCCCACTAATCCGGAGGTAAATATTTATAAATTTGTAATAGTTCACCACGGATTTTCACGGAATTACACTGAATTATCAAAATATTCTTCTCAACATTGCGAACGTCTCTGCACCAAAATTGAACAATAACCCCACTCTCAATCGTGTTGTTTTAACCTAAGTTGTGCGATTTTTTGCGAAGATATGTGCTGAGATCTTGATGCATAAGGATTTGGAAAAACCGCAGGCATACCCGTGGATATGTCGAGGAGTTTTGCGAAGCCTTTATGCGCAAGAAATTGGCGCAGATTGAGTAAAAAGTCGCTCAATTTAGGTTTAAGATAATTGATCAACTGAGCTTCATCCTGATTTGTTATCTTTTTTAGGGCCTTGTTTTCTACAAGAATCTTTTTTTCTACCAGGAGATCGGCTCGGAATCTACGTTCAAATTTAATATTCTTATACCTAAGTTGAGCGATTTTTGGGGAAGAAATGTGCTGATATCTTGATGCATAAGGGTTTGCGAAAACCGCAGGCATACCCGTGGATATGTTGAGGATTTTCGCGAATCCTTGATGCGCAAGAGATCAGCGCAGATCAAGCCAAAAATCGCTCAATTTAGGTTATAATGTACATCTAATTCTATTTGTCTTTGGTACTCTATGCTTAATAAAGATAGCTCGTAACACAATGCATCTTCGTAAACCGATTCAAGATAACCAGTACCAAGTTCTTTGTATACTTCCCGTGCTGCACCTATTGATTTTATAGCTCAAATCTTCGTATAGTAAATTACTCATTGTTTATAATTTTCACTGAAACTCCGTGTTGTTCCGTGGTGAACTATTACATAAATTTTTTGTCAACTGTGCTTTGCAAGTGCATTCAATACCAGTGTTATTGGCCTGTCCTCCTCGCTTTTTCCAGTAAAACGTATTGGTCCAGGTCTTCTGTAGTTGTCCTCACAAGGTGCTGCCGCAAGCCATTTTTCTCTCAATGCTTTTACAACTTGAAAGGATATGGAATTAACATCTACAACACTTTTTTCCAATACAAGTGATAGTTTCCCTTTTCTTTCTTCAAGATGCATAAGTAAAGCAATTGGAATTCCAATCGGCTCCCATCTGGAAAAATCCATTTCTAAATTTTTTATGGCTGCCATCTGGCTGGTTGCACCATTAGCTATCAGGCTGAAAACAGTTAATCCGAGATTATAAGTATAAATACAATCAAATCTTGTGGGGTCACTTCCCCTGCCGTCGTAACCGTAAAAATGAACCTGGGTCTTGAACTTTGCAACAGATTTTTTATAAATTTTCTCAACAGGAGCAGGGATTATGTCATTTTTCTGAATGGCTCCTTCCTTGATCAGAGTCTGTTTTAGCATTTTTTTAGATATAATGGATTCTTTTAAAAGGAAAAACTTCTCTTCTTTATCATAGTTCCTGAAAAGTATGGGGCCAAAAAAATCAGGATCAAGCCCGCCTTTTGACAAAGTCTTTCTATAATAAGCATTATCAATCCCCAGCTTATAAATTCCTTTTTCTTTAAGAATATTCAAATAATCTTTTACCAGTCCCATGATTACCTTATCTGTCTCAACCAGCGAAAACTGGAAATTCCCATGGCTGTCTCTTTCGATCAGAAGCCCTTCCTGGAAAAATTCGGGTATATCATTGAAAAGATCATCATCCCTTGTATTCCAGATCGAAAACGAATTATCTTCACGTGAAAGCCTTGCCAGCCTGCGCAAATATTCCAGCTTGTCCTCAAGAAGCGGAAAATCCGAGTGAAGATCAGTATCATGTGCCTGGTTATATTCAGCAATTATTGCATTAAGTTTGACGATAAAAATCTGTATTTCATCAACAAACTCCAGAATACCTTCCGGTATGACAATTACGCCATAATTTTTCCTGGAAGCGGCTCTTTTAACAATACCTTCGCAAATCATACGCGAAAGATGCCGCAGCGTAATACCATAAGCGCTATAATCCGTTATCCCCTCTTTCCTTGCCTTTTCGAGTCTCCTTTTGTCAATATAGTCAGCCAGGTCCTCACCGATCAGAGTCATATTTGCATGGGTCTGCAAAGCTACTTCAAGCGCCAAATGGCTTGCGACTCTTCCCATAACCTTGCAAATATGCCAGTATTTTACATCTGAACTGCAATCAGTACAAAGATTGCTTATAGCATTTGCAAAAGCTCTGGCTGCTGTATGAAACCCAAAGGATATAGCGCATAAAATATTCCCTTCAGCGTCTTTTACTTGTATATCGCCATCAATTGTCTTAGGCACACCAATGACTTGAATGCCGTCTTCAAACATCTCCTGGGCAAGAAATGCCGCATTAGTGTTAGAATCATCTCCCCCTACTATTACAAGAGCATCAAGATTAAGCTTTTTGCATGTTTCTTTTGACAGTGCCATCTTCTCTTTTGTGTCTGTTTTAGTTCTGCCGGTTTTGAGCATTGTAAAACCGCCCAGATTCCTGTACGTGTCAATAAGACTGTCGGTAATTTCGATAGCCTCGTTTTCAAGTATTCCATCTGGTCCAAGCAAAAAACCGTAAATTTTATTCTCGGGGTTAGCTTTTTTTGCAGAATCATAAAGACCGGCAATAACATTATGTCCTCCAGGCGCAGGTCCTCCGGAAAATACAATGCCGATATTACGTTTTTTGCAGTATTTTTCCTTTAAAGATTCTTCCAGGTCTTCAGACCCTGTTATGTTCTGTACCTTATTATCTATAATGTTCGGCAATTGCTTTTTTGCTTCATTATCAATGACAAATCTAAATTTAGAATTATCCTGCAAAGCAGTATAGGGATATGTAAAAACTTTACATACAGAAGGAGCATATTCTCTTCTTTCAACTAATTCCTGGTTAATATTGCTGGTTACCTTTTGAACTTCAGGATGTTTCAAAAGATCTTCAAGGGGTAATGATTCTTTTCCTGACATAGCCAACCTCCAGGCATTTTGATGCAAAAAATTATTTGAAAGGGCAAACCGTTTATGGTTCACGATTGTCTGAAGCATTTTAACCGTTATTGTAAATGTAAATGTAAGCGTTCACGGAACCTCTCTCCCAAATTTCTATTTTCCAATTTCAAGCCGTGAACGGCTATCTATAAATATACGCTGGAATTGATTTATATTCAACAGATAATTCTTTGGATTCTTCCGCAAAAGTTAAAATCATCTTTCATATTAGAAATTCCATAGCCATGAGATCGTAGAATTTTTGAAACCAATTTAGAGGTGGAACGTCTTTTAACAATTGGTACTGCCTGAGCGATACGATGGATTGCTGTATATGAAAGTGATGGGCGACTTTTTTTAGCCAAAAGTGATAGTTGCTCTAAATCAGGATATTGTTTGGAGCTGTCTGAGAAAAATAACAAGCCAGGCAATCCGTTTTGTATAAAGCGTTTTTCCGTCTCATAAAAAGATGACCGTTGTATATTAAAGTTCTCGCAAGCTGATTTAATGGATGAACCTTGTGCCCAAACGCTACGGAGGCACTCATATTTTATAAAAAAGTCATCACTTTTAATAAAATAAGGTGTTTTGACTTGGTGCTTAGCCATGGATTGCAGAATGCGAGAGTAAAGCGATTGAAAATATTTTATCAAAAGCTGCATCCTGAGTGCAAACGTAATACGTGGTATTTTCATGAAAGGATTGACTTTGACTAAAAAGCCTGAGATGATTTAGGCTATATTTAATCAATATTTTAAAGATGTTAGATGGTTGGTGCAACAGATGCGTCTAAAGATCAGAGGTGGATTCTCGTCGAGATGCCGTGCGGATAGCATGATAGAGTTTCACGCTATACGCACAATTTTGATTAAAAAAATCTTTAGTTTCAAATAGGTTGTAGAATATAATCATGAAAACTGGTTGCAATTTGTCCGAAAAGCATATCAGATTTCGTCTGATTACCCTTAATAATATCATCGTTAATACTTTAATAACCCCTTAAAATGACTAAAAGGTGAAAAGATGCTTCGGTTTGACCTGGAATATTTGAAAACCTGGAAGTCAAATTACTACCGCCTCTGGCGGTAGTAATTTGACTACGTGATTTCCGAAGGCACACTTATTGTTCCAATTGAAGTTAAGGCGGGCAAAAGCGGAACTCTCAAGTCGCTTCATCTATTTTTGCGCGAAAAACACTGCTTTCTTGGCGTACGGTTTAACAGTGATATTCCGTCTGTACTTGAATCGCAGACAGCCCTGGCCGATGGACGCAATATCCTCTATAGCCTGTTATCTCTTCCCCTCTATATGGTGGGACAGGCGCGCAGGCTCATTCGCCAAAGCACGAGCGGGCAAAGTTATTTAAGCTAAGCTTGACCTTTAATCGCTGGATCTGTATATTATAAATTCACACAATAAATAAACATTACAACGAATTAGTGCCTGAACGAAAACCTCGATTTCTTGTAGGTTGGGTTGAGCCCCTCAATTTTGTTGGGTTTCGTGCCTCAACCCAACCTACAAAAATCAATCATTTGGAAGAACTTAATTTATCAGGGCGAAACCCAACAAATCGATTTAATAGCTTTTCGTTCAGGCACTAATTGCTGGATTAAAATTGAAAATAATAAGTATTAACTGGTCAAATATCATTTTAGCTATATTAAGCGGTTTGCTTTTAACCGGTTCTTTTCCGAAAATAGGCATTGACTGGCTTGCATGGTTTGCCCTTGTGCCACTTCTGATTTCCTTTAAAAGCAGCTCGTTAACAAATAGTTTTCGCCTTGGTTTTCTTGCAGGTCTTGTACATTATATTACGCTTGCATACTGGCTTGCCTATACTATGCAAACTTATGGTCATCTTCCTCTTTATCAATGTATATCCGTTCTTTTTCTGTTATCCGCTTATCTGGCTGCTTACATTGCTGTTTTTTCAGTTATCTTAACCAGATTATGTGCAAAACCTGCGAACTGTCTTTTTATAATTCCTTTTTCATGGGTTTCCCTCGAATATATTCGCAATTATCTTTTCTCGGGGTTTCCCTGGGGACTGATTGGATACTCCCAATTTAACAGGTTGCATCTTATACAGATATCGGATATATTTGGAATATATGGGGTATCATTTCTGATTGCTCTGGCTAATGCGACAATTTTTCTGGTATTTCTTTATATTACGAAAAGCAAATGGAAAGAAGTGCGGATTAAAAAACGTCTTGCCGGAGGATCAATATTTGTTTTTATCTTGATCACAGGTCTTGTTTTCATTTATGGAAAATGGCGAATTGAATCAATTGACGATCTAATCTCTGCTTCAAAGTCTTTAAAAGTCACAATTGTTCAGGGAAATATCAAACAGTCAATAAAGTGGGACCCGGCATTTCAAACAGCAACCACAGAAAAATACGTCAATTTATCTCTTTCAGCCAAAGAGGAAAAACCTGATCTTGTGGTTTGGCCGGAGACAGCGACTCCCTTTTACTTTTTGTACGACAGACTGCTGTCAAAAAAAGTTCAAAAGGGAATTCATGATATAAACACGGATTTTCTTATAGGTAGTCCCTCCTTTGTCCGCAGGGAAAATATTATAGAATATTACAATAGCGCCTACCTGATAAGCCCGGATGGAAGAGTATATGGAAAATATGACAAGGCGCACCTTGTTCCATTTGGAGAATATGTCCCTTTTAAAAAATGGCTACCCTTTATTGGTAAAATGGTTGAAGCTGTTGGAGATTTCAGCGCGGGGCAGGAAGGAAAAACTATCAAGTGGAATAATTGCAACGTGGGGTTACTGATCTGTTATGAAATCATTTTCCCTGAGCTTTCCAGGGCCATGACAAAAAATGACGCTGCATTACTTGTCAACATTACTAATGATGCATGGTATGGCAGGTCAAGCGCTCCTTATCAGCACTTTTCCATGGCAGTATTCAGAGCAATAGAAAACAGACGATCTCTGGTAAGGTCGGCAAATACAGGCATAAGTGGATTTATAGACCCTGTTGGAAGAGTTATGGATTCGACATCGCTCTTTCAGGAAAAAGCAATAACCCGGTCCATTCCAATAATACATGAGACATCCGCCTATACCAGATTTGGTGATCTTTTCGCCATTGCATGCGTGGTAGTTATGCTTATATTTTCAATATTGTATAAAGGTAAAAAATAATAATTAAGGTAAAAGTTTACCACGGAATAACACGGAGTTTCACTGAAAATTATAAACAATGAGTAATTTACTATATGAAAATTTGAGCTATAAAATCATAGGTGCAGCACGGGAAGTATACAAAAACCGTAGAAAATAAGGCCATAAAAAAAATAACAAATCAGGATGAAGCCCAGTCGATCAATTATCTTAAAACAACTCGATTGAGAGTGGGGTTATTGTTCAATTTTGGTACAGAGAAGTTTGCAATGTTGAGAAGAATATTTTGATAATTCAGTGTAATTCCGTGAAAATCCGTGGTGGACTATTAATAATTAAGGAGGAAAAAATGTCTATTGAACTCAAGCAAAATATAAAGGGACTTTATCTTAAATTAGAACATCTGAAGGACTATCTTTGACGTCGAAGAAAAATCAAAAAGACTAAAAGAAATTGAGAACCTGATTGCAAAAGACAGCTTCTGGGATAAACAAGAAGAAACCACATCAATTCTAAAAGAACGGGCATTGCTTACAAGCAAGGTCGAAAGTTTTAACAAACTTTTTAATGACCTTGAAGAATGTGAAATGCTGCTGGATATGGCCCTCGATGAATCAGACACAGATACCATCGAAGAAGTCTCCATCCAAATCAAAGCAATAGACAAAGAAATCAGTAAGCTTTCACTCGAGCTGATGCTTGATGAAGAAGATGATAAAAATAACGCTATTGTTTCAATCAATGCAGGCGCCGGCGGAACAGATGCTCAGGACTGGGCTGAAATGCTTTTCAGAATGTATCTGAGATGGACTGAACGAAAAGGCTTTCAAGTTAAAATAATTGACTTTCAGCCTGGTGATGAAGCGGGGATTAAAGGGGTTACTTTTACCGCAAGCGGAGAATATGCATATGGATACCTTAAAGCAGAAAAAGGAGTTCACCGCCTGGTTAGAATTTCTCCATTTAACGCAAGCCACAAAAGACAGACATCCTTTGCGTCCGTATTTGTTTATCCGGAACTTGATAAAACAATCGTTATAGACATTGAAGATAAAGACTTGCGCATTGATGTATTCAGAGCAAGCGGAGCTGGAGGTCAGCATGTTAATAAAACAAGCAGTGCTATCCGTATTACACACCTGCCTTCCGGGATAGTTGTCCAGTGCCAGCAGGAAAAATCGCAGCACAGAAACAGAGAAATGGCAATGAAAGTGCTTAAAGCAAGACTATATCAAAATGAAAAGCAAAAGCAGGATGAAAAAAAACAAAAACTGCATGACAGCAAGGATGATATAGCATGGGGCAGCCAGATAAGGTCATATGTCCTTCATCCTTACCAGATGGTCAAGGATCACCGAATAAACCTTGAAGTCGGCGACGTAAACAGCGTTCTTGATGGAGCAATAGATCCTTTCATAGAGGGGGTGCTTCTTTCACGCTAACTTTATGAATCCTTTTGATATCATTAACAAGTACTACAAAAGCAACTCAAGGGCATTTGAGATTCTAATACAACACGGCAAACAGGTCGCAAAAAAAGCTCTTGATGCCGCCAAAAAGGTACCCCAATTAAATCCTGACCTTGATTTTATAAAAGAAGCTGCGATGCTGCATGATATCGGCATGGTTTTGACAAATGCCACTGAACTGGGCTGTAAAGGCAAAAATTCGTATATTTGCCATGGATATTTGGGCCGTGAAATACTGGAAAAGATCGGGCTTCCAAAGCATGCTCTTGTCTGCGAACGTCATGTTGGCGTAGGTATAACTATCGAAGATATAAAAAACTACGATCTTCCTTTACCCAAACGCAATATGCTTCCTGTTTCAATAGAAGAGCAGATAATTTGCTTTGCAGACAAGTTCTTTTCTAAAAATTGGGATTCACTAAAAAAAGAGAAATCTGTTGAAGATATAAAGCAATACCTTAAACCCTATGGGCTTGATAAAGTTAGAAGGTTTCAGTTATGGGTTGAACTGTTTGAGTGGACATAAGAAAAGACAGTGCCTGAAGTTAAGGAATTCTGCCGTCCCTGTGGGGCTGAATACATTCCGTTATATGTAAAAATAAACGTCCAACATCGAACGTCCAACATCGAACGTCGAATTATGCGTTACACTATTTCGTCAAAAAATGGCTGAAAAGCGTTACACTATTTGCATCTTATTACAGCCTTAACAAAACATGAGATTTATAATAAGCTGTTTGGATTTACCGAACATGATTTAGATGCTATTGTCAATTTTATCGATTTTATGAGGCATAAGAAAAAGCTTGAAGCAAAAAAGGTATTCAAACTTGAAGGCATTCTTAAGTGTCATGATATAGACTTTGCCGATCTGAAGAAGTTCAAACAGCAAACCTGGAAGCACGTTGACCAGGAGTTTGGCAATGGCTAATTTTGTGACCGACACTCAGGCCCTTGTAAAGTTTATGATGGGCATTTATCGTATTTGTAAAAAGTATCTAACCCTGAGTGTCTCTGCCAAACGTCTCAAAGATCTGAGCCCCGCCCACAGCTTCAGACATTCTTGTGCAGTAAATATGCTCTCTCTTCCGGTGCGTCGCTTACTGAGATAAAAAACCATTTAGGACATGAAAAGCTTGAATCAACCATGGTCTATCTCAAACTGAATCTGTCCCGAAAAAGGCAGGTGCAGAAGAAGTTCATTAAATATGCCCAATCAATATTATCTGATGATCCCAAGATAGAAGCACTGATTGATTGGGAAAATAAAGAAGAAACTTTAAACTGGCTTGACAGTCTTTAAGGAGAACTTTATCATGAGCCAGATTGAAAGAGGTAGGCCTACGTATCAATTATTATGTTGTCAGTCTGTTTTGAGCAACGGGATAATCATGGACAACCTATTGTATTATAAGAATATTCTTAATGTCGAACCTTTTTTGCCAATAAACTTATATATTCAATAGGTTAGAGAGACTCGCAACATAAGTGTCACATCTTGATTGGCGCACTTATCTCATCCCCCCCATATCCGCTATATCCGAATCTTTTTTGCTACAATTAATAATCCCTTGACCTGATTTCCTGACTGCTTCCTAATATCTGCTTTGGTTTCCTCTATTAATTGTAATCCATGACGCCTCAGGCAATCTTGAATATATGTCCGTGAGTGTGCATAGCGACCGCTAGGAAAGAGCCGGTACTCCATGCTGTTGTCTTCCAGTCTTTCCACTGAAAATGCAATGATTCCTCCGTAAACAAGATATGAAGATGCGGACCTGATGATCGTATCCAGATTCCCGAAATATACAAAGACGTCAGAGCTATAAATCAGATCAAATTTTTTGGGAAAGCCCCAGTCTTGAAGTATGTCAAAAACCTCGAGCCGGTTGTATATTTTCTTTGCTGCGGCCTTTTCAAGCATTTTTGACGATACATCAACGCCTATCAGTTTTTTCGCAAACGGCCGATAGAGTTGAGCGCCCAGACCGGTACCACAGCCAAGGTCCAGAACATTCATTTCTTCAGTCAGATATGGGCGCACAAGTTCAAACAGGAGTTCAGGGGTCTTGTATTCTAGGTCTTTAACCAGGATCCTTTCAAAAGTCCCGGCACACCGATCAAAGATCCTACGCACGTGTTCCACCGGGGCGGCATCAGGTGTTGCCGATGTCCCCAGGCTTTGGAGCATGAATCTTGCCGCCTCATCATCCGGCTTGGTATCAAGCACCTTGTTGTAATGTTCCTCGGCTTCCTTGAATCGCCTGAGCTTTTGAAGAGAAATTCCGAGGTTGAAGTGGGCGGATGCATAATCTGACCGTATCTCAATGGCCTTTCTGTATGACTTTGAAGCGTTTCCAATCATATTAAACTCGTCCTGTGCCACGCCAAGGTTGTTCCATGCCTCTGCCATGTCAGGAGCGAACGCCACTGCCCTTCGAAAACAGGATATGGCTTCATCCTGGTCCCCAATTTCCCTATATGCGACACCCAAATTATTCCATGCTTCACCAATACCAGGCTGCTTTTCCAACATGGCCCTGTAAATACTTATGGCACCCTTGTGATCATTCTCTCGCTGCTTCAGCCTGGCCAGGTTATAGCATGCCGGAAAATAGGGAGATCTAAGGTCGGCTGCTTTTTCAAAAACTTTCTTGGCCTTATCCGGCCGGGACTGGTCCAGGAATACCGTTCCAAGCGCATTCAGCACCTGTCCCCAATCAGGCTTTCTTCTCAATACTTCCAGATAGCCCTTTTCCGCTTCAGCAAGCCTGCCTTCCTTGTGGGCAAAAGAAGCTTTCTTGAAAACGTGTTCGGAATCGTCTTTCGTGCGCTTCGACGGGATAGAATAATTTTTTGAGTGGCGTGGAGTCACATCTTCATTTGTCATTTTTGGTCCACAGCATGGTGTTGATATGAAATGTCGGTTCACTCTTGCCATATCTAATACATCAAAACCTTAAAACCGCCACTTCAAAATACATATGATTTTCATATTTACGCCGTAGAAATCACCGGCCGGAAAAACCAAAGATGAA
>Ga0255429_1121_pt1 | contig 16347 bp, 14 predicted proteins | sample ANMaggSeSYBR02H9_FD_182636 | JGI IMG/M metagenome (GOLD analysis project Ga0255429, IMG submission 182636) | Sediment cell enrichment communities from methane seep in Santa Monica Basin, California, United Staets - ANME aggregate JGI... | ecosystem: Environmental > Aquatic > Marine > Cold seeps >... | reverse complement strand
TTTTTCCAAGAGCTTTTCGAGAGAATTGAGTGTTGGTTGAAAAACTTTTTTATATAATGAATTTTCCAAACTATTGTGATGCCAATCTATCGTTTCGTCATAGTCTATGAGGATGCTCTCTATCTGTTGAGAATTTAATGTGATTACATAATCTTGTTTTTTGTCATCTACATTATTGAGACTTGGGAATTCATCCAAACCTATTGCGATAGAATAATGTACATAGGCTAGTTCTGTAAAGTTGTTGCATCCAACTTTTAAGCCACAATTCTTATCAATATTGTATACAGTTATGATTCGAGGTTCTTGTGTCTTTTCGATTTTGTTTAAAATGCCTGTAACTTTACTCATAAACTTTTTGTTATAATTTAACTTTGGTTTCATTTTTTTCTCCTTTCCGGATGTTAACCTTCAGCCTTTATTGTGCGGGCCGTCAGGCAATTAGTTGCACTGTTTGTGCTTTTTAATAAACGATTCTAAATCGACACAATCGACGAACATCTTTCGCCCGACCTGAACATAAGGAAGCTGGCCGTCCCAGATCTGAGTCCTCCAGAACCATGCAGTTGCGCCTATTTCACGAACCAACTCTTTTATTGAGTAGAGCCTCTTCGTGGGCACATTATGGGCACAGCCGCTTCTAACCACCTGAATTACCTCCTTATATTTCGGTGCATTGGATTGACAATCCATTCCTTGTATCCTAATGTTTTCTTTCTCATAGTAGTTCTCCTATTTTCAGATTGTAGCTGTCGTTATTGCCAGCTTGGAAATAACATAACACAGCGTTATTATTAATAAATAGCAAAACATTAATGAGTTAATGTGTGGAATGTTTTGGAGGTTTTGGAAATGAACTTTAAAAATGAGATTTATCGACTAGATCGTTCTTGATACGGCCTGGACGATCTCTTGCAGAGGTGAAGAAAGGATTCTTGGGAGTGTTACAAATGGTATGAAAAATTTCAGGGAATAAGGCTGGAAAATAATAAAGCCGCTCGAAAGCGGCTTTCAGAAATTTCTATTTAAGATATTGGCTCATTTTTCCTTTGGTTTTTTTGGCCTCCCTCCTTGTGATTTGTATTGTTCTGGCAGAGCAGCAAGAATTTTTCGGATTGTTGTTTCAGGGATGTTTTTATCAAATTTATTGACTTCAGCCTGTATTTCTTTAAACAGCATTTTCTTTTTCTGTTTTTGACAAAAAATTCCAATTGTTACGGCAGCTTTTATTGAGGCATCCCATTTTTCCTTCTCTCTTTTTAACTGACCAAACTCCCGACGTTCCTTAGCATTCAGAGATTGTTGGTTATCATCATCTGACTCAATAGTATCCTTAGATAACCAAGGCTTTCTGATTTCAAGTTCTTCTACTTCCGATTTGAGATAAATATAATCTTTTGGATTAATATCAAGATGCTGTGCTTCAGGGCTTAACGGGTCAAACCTTACTCCAGAAGGATCATATGCAGGTAAATCTCGGCTCATAACAAATTTCTTTAAAATATTTATATCTCTATTCCATCTTTGCAACACTTCTTTGTACGACAATATTTCCTGATCACCTAAATCATCAATTAACTTAAACCGCTTCCCAGATATTTCTTCATATTCTGCCTTATCATCATAAAACTGTTTTGAACCATAATATCCTTTAAAATAGTAAAACTGTTTTATATATTTATCTAAAAAATCTGTCTTATATGATATTTCAAAATCAACATTATTTCTCATTTGTATATATTCATCTAAAAAAGCAGGGATAGTTTTTACAAAATCTACTGAATAATCATTAGCCATTGCGTATAATATATTAAGGTCTTTGTATTCATCTTCTGTAATGTTTGACTCAGGACCCCCCAAATAATTATTTTTTGCTATATTCATTATTAATTCATTTAGATATAAAACCATGTCATCTAAATCATCAATCGGAGCATTTCTGCTTTTTAAATAAGATAAAAATCCATCTGTTTTGTTGTAAATAGAAAAAGCACTAATAATTCTTGGAAACACCTGTTTATGATTTTTATTTTCATAAGCTATAATCTTGTTAAAATCTTTTTCATAAATATTGCAAATACTGTCTTCTTTAAACCATTGAGGATATGGATGTTCCGGGTTTAATTTTTGAATATCATCTGGAACATGATATAAATCCTCTGTATGTTCCTGATTTAAGTCTGGCAAATCATCAACAAAGAAAGGAACAAAACATCTAAATTGGAAATTCATCTTATTTATTAAATCAGATGTTTTTAAAGAATACTTGTGAATCGTAGTTGTTTTGCAAGATGGACAAGTCAGGCCAATAAAATTATATTTATTATTTGTTAAAAAAATATAACCCCATTTTAATGCTGCCGATGTAAATTCCTTGTAATTATATTCTTTTTTGCAGTCAGAATTTTCACATATAAAAGGAAAAACTTCATCAAATACTGTCCATTCTTTCATTTTGAACCTCGCTTTTCATAGCCTTAATATGAGTTTGAACTGAACAATTTATATAATAATATCTATTTTTCTTATAGATTGCAAATGTTAATGAAAATACTGATGGACGGTTTCATCGTCCTAACCGTCCTAACCGTCCATGTTGGACGATCAGGACGGTCTGGACGATCATTATAATCACTCATCATCAACCTCAAAAATATCCTTTTGTATTTTCCTGCGCTTTCCTTCCTCCAAACCCTCCTCATATGCGAAGCCCATTGCTCCACCAAGAAGAAAGGCATCTTTGGCCGTGAATTTATCTTCTTCTGATTCGACATTATTCTGCTCATCATCCAGTTCAGTGACAGCTTCAACCGTATCGTCCATTTCCAGTTTTTCTTCAAAACTTTCCTCATCCATAAATTCGCCTTCATCAAAATCATCATCAAAATTATCAAAAAAGTCTTCCATGATATCCCTCCTTCAATAGAAAAAGCCGCTCACACAATATGCAAGCGGCTTGATTAGTATGTTTAGTAAAAATTCTTTCTATGAGTTAAGCCAAAGTATGTAAAAAGAAATTCATCCAGCCATCTGATAGTTCCTTTGAATAATTGCTGAAAGGAAGCGCTTTCTGGCAAATCCTTTCGATAATCGAATCTTCACGGTGAAGAAACACAGTTTTTCCAAGGCGTATGGCATATTCAACCTCGAACTTTGTTCCCCCCACAAGTCCTGTTTCTTTGCTGATAAACGCATGAACAACATCACACGCTGATATCAATTGCTGATTCCGTTGATAATATCGTTGCACTATCTCGAATTTGCTTCGTGTGTTATTCAGATTTGGAGAAAATATTTTAACCCGAAGTCCGCGAGCCTTTGCCGCAGTTCCGGCCCATGGGCAAACACCTTTACATGAGCCCGTGACAAGTATGGAATCAACTGGAAATCCATTAACGAAATCAGTAATGGATTGCTTGTTTTTGTATTTTCGTGCTCCTACTACGCCAACAAAAGTCATTTCTACCTCCTTAAAAACACGAAAGCCCTCCCGGATAATTCCAGGAGAGCCTTTTTTTGATATTGATTATTTCTTGATCTTTATGTCACCGGCTTATGATGAAAGGACATTTCATTGATGTCTCCACTCTTGAAACGTTCGATAATTTTGTTCAGGATATCTTTTACTTTGGGTTTCATTGATCTTCTCCTTTGGTTGGATTTGGTGAAAACAGGCAGGTTGAACACTTGCTCTTATCTCGACAGGCCTCGCAAATAAGGCGCGTGTCTAAAATCTGTGGCAGGGTCTCGAAGGCCCTCTCCAAAGCCTTTGTCATGGGCAGATTCATAGCCCACGCTATTCTACGGAGCGCGCTGGACGCTCCCATGCTCAATTCTGGTGTGTACGCCATTGTTCTTTCACCTCCTTTCAAAACAACAAAACCACTTGTCGGTGGTGACAAATGGCTCCATCTTGAAACTGCTGTTATTGTTTGATTCAAACTATCTCGTCATAGAATTTCTTGATAATGCCGTTGTCCGCAAACGAGTAATACCTGTCATCGTCCATCGAAATAATGATGTGCTCATGGACTGCGATGCCCACTATCTCTGACGCCTGAATGATTCTCTTGGTAATGGCCAGGTCATCAGGAGACGGTTCCAGGTCGTTGCTCGGGTGGTTATGACAAAGTATCATCGCTGCTGAATTTGCCAGGATGGCTGGTTTGAGGACTTCGCGGGGATGAACCGATGCAGACGACAGGCCACCAGTGGAAACGATGTTCAGGCCAATTATTTCGTTCCTGGCGCTCAACAGGATTACGCAGAACTGCTCCCTGTCGGGCTGGCCCTGCCTCTTTATCAGACTCTGAATGAGAGACTGGGCATCCTTGGAGTTATTCATACGGCAGTGGCCAAACGAGATGCTTTTGTCTTTGACCAGGGACACACGATAGATGGAAACGAACTTGCTGACGGACTGGTCTTTCGGGGCGCTGAATAGGTCCATCTGTTTCATGGCTGGCCTCCTTTCGGACGAAAAAAAAGCCCTTTTGCCTTAATGCAGGGCGATGAGAGCAGTATGTTGTAAATACTATTCTGCTAAATGGGCTTCTATCTTCGCTCGCAGTTTCCGTTTCAGGTATTTGACTTGGCCCTTGGTCTTGCCAAGTTTGACGGCAATCTCCCTGTCCAGCAGTTCATCCACCACTCTCAGGCGGATGTATTTTGCTTCCGGCCCGGACAGATTATTGATAAAGTGCTCGAAATCCAGTTTCCGAATGACTATCTCGTCCAGCGGAAGCCGGTTTCTATCGGGAAGAATGGCTTGTGAAAGTTCAGCGTCGGAATTGTCAGGAATGGCATCGTAATGGGGAACTGCCGATTATACCGCTTGGGAATGTCCACGCTCTTTCCGACGCCATTGACTTGATTCAGGATGCTCCATCTGACACCGGTGCGAAGGTATTTGTTTGGTGCGTCCGGGATGCGTTTCAGGCTTTCCAGAATACTGATTGCTCCTTCCTGAATCAGGTCTTCATCGCCTCTGGCTGTATGACGCAGAAACGGTCGCAGTGATTTAAACTTGTTCTCGTAAGTGGTGTTGAACTTTTGTGTTGTTGTCATAATAGGTCTCCTTTCTGTTGGATGGTTAAAAACGCAAAAAGGGCGGCTGTCTTTAAGACAAACCGCCCTTTCTACTGGTTAAATGATTGATTATGTTTGTGAGTAATCAGCCGGATGGCTTATTATAAAGAGGTGGGAGAGGGGGCTATAAAATATACCTAACGAAATATTCTCTTATTCATATATAGGGTACCGCAGACAATAAATCTGGTTCGCTAAATTAAGAGGACCACGATAGATTCCAGTTCTATGAAGGCTAAAAACTCGCTAACAAAAGTAGGTCGCCTTGCATTAGCAGTTATCTAAATAGAATATTACCGCAATTCTTTTTCATTCAAAATAGTAGAGAAAGCAGGAGTCGTGGATATTACTGAGGCAGGAGCGTGGCGGGATACTTGCTCCCTGATTATATAATCCGAATTATCGGATGGACGTAGTTTATAGAGGGCAGGATTTTTGTCTGGGCTGAAATTTGTTATTGGCTCAAAATTATGATGAACTTCAAGTCTGTCCGATAATTAAGTTCGGATTATGTAAGAAGGACGCAAGTATCATGACACGCGGGTCAATTGCTCGGTCTGGAAAGTCAAAAAAGAATCGGTAGGAGAAATCGAATAAATGACTATATTCCTGCGATTAATACTCTGGCTTGCATAAAACTATAAAAGCCCGAATATGGACACCTGATGGCTTCTGAAAGGTATTTGTTGAAGATAAGTGAGAAGTAATAATGGTAGTAATAAAGTAGTAAAGTATATCGTCTAAATTTAATAATTCAGCATCCCATTCATCAAATAGTTTGTCATCATCGCTGAATAATTATATTATGTAATGAGTTCAATTTTCCAAAACATCCAATGATAATATATTTTTAAGGAAAAATCTTATGGGGCAACTAATTTCCTTTGATAGAATGAAAAGGCAGTTGGCTTTAACGACCGATATTGATGAGATAAAGGAACTGCGTGATAAAGCAGAGGTTCTCCGGTTTTATGCTAAAAAGGCTGGCGAAGGTTTGAAACAACAGAACCAATGTGCGGAGATAAAAATTAGGGCTGAACGCCGTTGCGGTGAGTTATTACCCCATAAGATTAAACACGGTGGTGATAGAAAATCGAAATCAAGGTTAGTGAATCAAACCTTGAAAGACCTCGGCATCAGCAAATACCTATCTCACTGCTGGCAATCAATAGCCAGAATACCTGATGATATCTTTGAAGAGCACATCACAAAGGTGATAGGCAGAAATAAGGAATTAACATCATCCAGCCTTTTGAGGATAGCAAGGGAACACCGGAAAAAAGATAAAATTCTGCGGAAAGCAATCATTCCATCTGATTTGCCATCAATAACAGAACGCTATCAACTCATACATGGGTTATTTCAAAATGTGAATTTAGAACCAAATAGCATAGACATTATTATTACCGACCCTCCATATGATAAACAGCACATTTCTCTGTATAAAGACATTGCCTTATTTGCCTGTGATGTCCTTAAACCTGGTGGCTCTCTTTTGGTAATGTCAGGTTTATATTATCTACCGGAAATATTGGCGCTGATGGTTCCGCATATCAATTATCATTGGACTTTGTCCTATTTTACTCCAGGAGCAACTTGTCAAATGTGGCAGAGAAAGGTTATGACCTCCTGGAAGCCAGTAATCTGGTTTGTAAAAGGAAAATATAAAGGCGAATGGATAAAGGATACTTGTAAATCTCCTGGACCAGACAAAAAACATCATAAATTAGGGCAATCGGAAATTGGCATGGCTGACCTAATTGAAAAATTTACATATCCAGGAAAAACAATCCTGGATACTTGCTGTGGCGCTGGAACAGTAAGTGTTGTTGCCTTAAAGATGAATAGAAGATTTATCGGCATTGACATCGATAATCGTTCGATAGAGACGGCTAAAAAAAGATTTGTCGAGATTGTCGAGACTGAAAATATGATAAAAACCGATGCCCGGGCAATATGATGTTTAACTGTTTTGAGACTTTCAATATTATTATCCTCTCTTTTTCTGGTCATTAAATCTTGGAAGGACTTACTTTTGATAGCATACGATTCTTTGAAATGGTTTTTCTAAAAAGTATTCCATCAACAACAAATCCATAATGTTCAGACAATTCAGCATCCCATTTTATCAGTAATTTATTGGACGTGTTCCTGAACTACTTAAACTGTAAAGAGGAGTCCTGCTTTATCGAGATTTTCCTTTTCGCATTTGACACTAATTGGACGATGGATGGTGGATAAGTTGATGATTATACAATATTGTTATACTACTTTACCCTAACATTTCCCCTTTAAATAAACAGGCGGGATGCTTGGCTGGTTGATACAGGCAGGTGATGAAGGATACTTGTGTATACTTATATTTGACATCAAGGCTAATGCCTGATAATGTTGCGATTATTTAAGAAATCTTCAATAAAACTACCCTAAATACAAGTATCTATAAAGGCAATATAAATGAAGACAGCAATTCTCATTATGAAAAAACAAATTAAAATTCAACAGGTTATAGATTTTATTTGCCATGAAAATATCTAATTTTTCAGCTAAAATCAGAAAACATGACTATTTTAGGCTGTTGAACAGGCCCATTAACCTCTGTAACCATCAGACAAACATCCCATATTTGCCTGTAAAATAAGGGGAATTCCCATAATTAGAATTGCTGAAATGAAGATTTACATTTTTGCATGTAATAAAAACACCATGACGGATTGTTTGATGCTGAATTTGTTTGGAGTTGCCAAACCATACGTGTCGGACATCGAAATTGGGGACTATTGCTTATTGTATAATTACGATGACAGAAACCTTTATGGTGTTTGGAAAGCAACCAGCAGATGTGGCACGCACAAACATAGAGAATGGGGTGGTAAATTCAAATTTCAGGTCTGGGTGGAACTCGTATCTAAAACATATACTTCTATCCCTTTTGATAAATTAAAAAGCATTTTGTACGTAGGAAATGAGATTACATGGAAGTATTACGGATATAAGGCACAAATTTTACTACATTATTATGCCTCGGAGTATGCGTCTAAAATTCAATTTGGCGAACGATTACATACATTCGAAGAGGATTATAGGAACAAATTTCCAGCCAAATTTAGATGTGAAGATGGGCACAAGGTTCGTTCCCAATCGGAGCAGACCATTGATAACTGGTTATTCAACCACAGAATTAATCATGCTTATGAGCCAGTCATGTCAATTCCAGAACAATTGATACCAGATTTCATGGTGCCATCAAAAACTGGTGGGAGTGTTTACATAGAATTCTGGGGTATGTTTGACGACCCTATCTATAAAAATAGAATGATGAAAAAGAGCCAAATTTATGCTAAATATAACATGCAACTAATTGAATTGCGCCCGCCCGATTTACAAAATTTTGATTTTATTTTTACAAAAGAGTTACAGAAAAAAAACGTGCTTTGAGAACCTTTAATTAGGTCATACCCATACCTGCCATCCTCGCATTTGACAGGTCATTTAACAAACAACAAAAATATCGTATAATAAAAAATAATACAGAAACTTTTATGTTCAGGGAGGTGAAATGAAAAAGATTGTCGACTATAAGATTGTCCTTGAGGGATGCGATGATTTATCTGAAGTTGAAAAAAATGTAAAGGGAAAAATTGAAGAAGGATGGCAACCGATAGGTGCCCCTTTTTTAGGCGGAAAAAACAATTCTTATATGCTACAGGCTATGGTGAAATACGAAAATCAATAAATTTGCATGGTATCTGGGGATTGGATACTGGATGTTCCTATGCTATGAAACACGATCTTACTTACTACTAACGCTCTATTTTCCTGAGGTTTTTATTACTGGATGGATGCTTTTACAACTGTTGATTACGCTTGCTGTAATATGTAATATGCTGTAATTACGATATTATTACTATTTTACAGGAATTTAGGGTTTGCTGTAATTTTGATAAAATGGTAAAAATTTATTGACCCCCACTTTGATTTCAATCTCAAATATTTCCCCTTCACCATTGAATCCCCATTGATCTTAAAAAATCCTGAGATCCTTTATGACCTAATCTGGCGGCAATTTTAAAATTTTTTATAGTCTGCTTACCGTTGCCTAACTTATCATATGCAACCCCCCGATTATAATAAGCGTGTGCATATAGAGGATTCAACTCTATTGCCTTGTCAAAATCCTTGATGGCTTGCTTCATGTTGCCCAAGTCTCCATATGCAAGCCCCCGACTATAATAAGCCTTTGCATCTTGAGGATCCAACTCTATTGCGCTGCCATAATCCTTAATGGCTTGCTTACCGTTGCCTAACTCATCATATGCAACCCCCCGACCACAATAAGCGTGTGCATATAGAGGATTCAACTCTATTGCCCTGTCAAAATCTTTGATAGCTTGCTTGATGTTGCCTAATAAACAATAGGCAGCCCCCCGGTTGGAGTAAGCCAGGGCATCCTTCGGGTCCAGACGTATGGCTTGGTTGTAATTCTCTATGGCACGCTGATATTGGCCTAAATCAGCGTAGGCAACCCCCCGGTTATTGTAGGCCAGGGCATCCTTCGGATCCAGACGTATGGCCTGGTTCAGATATTCCAGTGCTTGGCCGGGATTAGTATATTTTCCGCTGACCCATAAATCCAATGCCTTTCGATTCCATTCAACAGCAGTCAACCCCTGCGCGGTTTCTTGAAACTTTTGTTTGAGTTCCAGTTTTTCCTGTTCCGTGGCCTGGGACGCCATGGCCTTGAGCTTTTGGTTTTGCTTTTCCAGTTTTTCAATCCTGGCCAAAAGTTCCTTTTCGCACTCCTGAGATTTCTTATACTTCTCAAGCAGGGTCTTGTCCTGAAAGAACTTTTTTACCCGCTCCTCAAGAATGCTTGTATCAACGTCAACCTTGGCCTTGACAATGATTCCAAAGGTATCTTTGGTGGCATACCTTTCTTCGGACACGATTTCTGCTTTAAGCACGCCTGCGGCTAAAGCAAGGATTTCGTCTTTTTCCACCATATAGTCTTTTACGACGGTCAGGCTTTCCAGGTACGTCCCGGCCATTTTCAGGCATTCGCGCTTGGCCCTGGTAATGGTTGCGACCCTGGCGTCATCCGGGGAGTAGCTTCCGCCGAATGGCTGTTTGATTGTGTGGGTATAAGTCTTGACCTCGGCAAATGCGGTTGTGGCAAACAACAGGATCGTGAGAAGTAAGGCAATTGGTTTCATGGGATTTCTCCAACTAATTTCCATAATTTCCATACGTCTATTACTGGTCAGGCTCGCCATTGTACGTGAACCCTGCTAATAAGTTTTTATGGGTATCCCCTTGACTGGTGTAATCTCATTGCCTATATCGTATAATATGCTCAATATAAAGCAATTGTACAAAAGATAGCACAGATTGTGCCTGTATGGCAAAAGATTAATCAATCAAGTGGTTACAATTTCAACACCACTCAAGGGGATACCCATATAAGTTTTTTGATCTATTAGCATAACGCTGCAAATCAGCCAAAGCCGTTAGCTGTCGGCTGCATTTGCATTGTTAAATGCTTTTTTGCTTTGATAATATACGAAGTATTAACGCTGCCCATTTCAATGAATCGTATACCAATGCAGTGACCACAGGCTTTGTTCCGTGGACATCTCCCATGTTTGACCTTAATTTCTGCATGACATAGGCGGCTTGATTAAGGGAACCAGAAAGATTGTTTGTAAACATGGAAATCTCGGTTTGATCCCACCCAAGAGATTGTAGCTCTTGTCCGAGGTCAATCTTCACATTTAAAATCTCAATGGAATGCTTTACTTTTTCTTGGAAAGATGCTTTGCCAGGATCTCCCAAATTGTGTTTGGAATAAATAACTCTTGTTACTGAATCAACCGCACTACAAGCAGAAGAAAGGGCTCCGCTTAGGTCGCCATCACGCAATCTGGTACCTGCTTTTTTGAGGTCACTATAAGCTTCTGACGGTAGCTCTTGTATATCTTCTATATCGAAAATATCGATAGGCAGTAATGTTCCGTCAGTAAATTTCCATTCTACACGTGAAAGAACCCTATATAGCTCTTCGACGAGATCTTCTTTCCTTCGGAGCATCTCCTCACAGCAGATAGCAGCAACCCGTGCAGCCGTCGCTTCGTCTATTGACCCAATTTGTTTATCGACTGCGCTAAGGACTTGAGATTTTGACGCTCCACCTGTGGACTTCTGCTCCAAGCCAGCAAGTTGACTCATATCGATTCCAGTATACCCAACAATTTCCTTAATTGATGAAAATGAAAAATTAGCCTGGAGTGTAGAGCGTATTGGCCCCCATGGGATTCTACGTTCCATATGCGCTTTTCCTTTTAGCATTTAACAGATAGTATACGGGATTCTCGATCATTGTAATACGCGGAATTCTGTATATCACAATATTGATAGCCAAGCCCAGCCTCACAGGCGTTTGTCAAAGTCCTTCGTCAAGACAGGTAGTTAAGATATCTTGCCAGTATCCAAATATATTATATTGGTATCAAAAAGATTGTGATGTTTTCATGATATCTTAAATTTCAGTCGAACATAGTCCTTTCTAAATATAGAATCGCAAATCATCGCCCTCATCGTCCATACCGCCCTTTCTGTGGAAAAACAAGTAAGATTAATTCCACAGTTTACAGGTCGTAAGCCTAAAAATTGCTATAACCTCCCTAATACATTTACAATAGCCATCATTTTACTATAATATCCACCCTATAAGTAAAGAGCGGGGGACTACATATTCTGATTGTATCGGATACACAAGAGGATAACGGTATACAAAATATTATGACCGTAGAGACAACATGATAACGGTATACAGATTAGACTTGTTTACCGGTAAAGTATTTGACCGATAATATTTGATACTTGGTATCGGAAGAGATGTTTAGAAATTCTGACTCCTTGAGTAAACCTTTATATTTGATGATGGTTGGGCGGGAAGTTTGAAGCCACTTTGCAAGAGTTGGATCGGTTTCTTTTATCTTTTTTTTCCGGTATTGCTGTTCAATTACTATTCTTAACCAGAGTATGAGGGCAGGCCCCATGTCATCATATAATTCTTTGCGAATGAAATCAGAATAGATGGTAAATTGATTGCCGTCTCCAGTCTTTTCCGGCCTTTCATTTAGCATCTTGATTAAGTCTTGTATTTTCCTGGCCAAATCGGCCTTATTTGCGTGATTATAAGTGAGCAAAGGCAAGAACCTGTCCGCTTCATAGAAGTACTTCTCAGGAGCTTTCCCTGGCTTCAAAGTGTCTATTGAAGATACATCAAGAGTAGTATCGGGTTTGAATATAATTTTCTTGGACGGTTTGGGCGATGAAGACGATAAGAAAGAAATACCAACAGGCTTGTCAGTTTGTTTTTGTATCTTTCTTGCTGCATTTGACAGGTGTTTGAGAGAAAACCCGCTAATGATGTTTTGAAGATTTTTCAGCTTATCAGCCGGGTCTTCATCAGGTTTCATGCCTCCGAGATAATATATCGTACAATCTAAATCTTTGGCTATTTTCTTGATACCGGCCTTGCCTGCATCATCCCAATCATAAGCGACTATAATGTTTTTTATGTTTAACTGTTGTAAAAGGGATATCGATTCATCGGTGAGGCGAGTGCCAAGGGTGGATACAACAATAGGTTTATTTGCATCCTGCAGCAGTCTGTAAAAAGCGAAATAATCAAAGATGCCCTCCACTATAATAATAGTAGTAGTAGTATAGTATTCAATATATCTTGCAGCCTTATCAATACCGTATAACCATCCTCTTGTGGATATATCTGTATCCTGTTTTTGTTGTTTGATCCAGTGTGTCCCCCTGTTGTCTGGACGTCTTCCCATAAAGCCATGAACCTTGCCGTTAATATCGTAAATCGGAAACGTAATCCGGCCTGCAAAGAAGTCCCCATATACTTTTGTAAATGGATCTGTGCGTGTGAAATCTATTTGCTGCATATAATAGCCGTATCCTTTAGCATCTTTATCATCAAAAAAACGGAATAGTCCGGCCCTTACAAATGGGTTAAAGATTTTGTAATCTTCCTTGAATCTGTCCAGATAGCTGTAAATTAAAGCCCTGCCCATGTAATTTTTATCTGCAAAAGGTGAAGCATAGCCTATATTAAACTTTTTGATTAAGTCTATGTCCAGCCCCCTGCGATAAAGATATTTCAGTGCCTTATCCTCTTTTTGCAGCAAGAATTTATGGTAAAAGTCTGCTGCCTTATGCAGGGCTGATATAACACCTTTATCAAGTTCTTTTGGTTCAACAAAATTGACTGGCTCATCCGCCTTATTTTCCTCGTCGGGCATAGAAGCTATACCACCATAAGGCACAAAATCCGTAATGCCCATATACTCTGCAAATGTTTCCTGTGCCTCCCTGAAGCTACATTTATTAACTTTTATGATAATGTCATAAATATCCCACTCAGTGTTACACGCTCCAAAACAGTGGAACCGAACTTCTTTTTTATCATTAACATGAACTCTAAAACTGTCCTTGGAGTCATTATGAAACGGACAGAAGGCACTATACCGTTGCCTACCAGTGGACTGAAACTCTATATTCAAAAGCTTCTTAGCATAAGCGATAATACCATCAATGTGTCTGACGGATTTTAACTCTTTATATGTTGTCATAATCGATGCCTATATTTTACGTCCAATAACTGTGACGGATTACTATACTATTATTACGTGTTTTACAGGATTTGTTTGGTGTTATTGGATGTTTAATAGTGTAAAAAAATGTCAGACAGTATGAAGATTGTGTTGTGGAAGGCTGTAATGGTGTAATGTGCTGGAATTCTATGCTATTATTATACTATTATACTTTACTACACGACCAGAACCGTCTCCATTTACCTTTTGTAATTACACTGTCACGGATACCACACACACACTTTTCCCAAAGACATACCTTCCGCCTTTTTACGCACGCACACTTGGGGCAGTTTGAAATTAATGCTTTGCGCACTGTCACAGAATTTAGAAACAACCTTACCATTTCAAGACAGGACAGTTTGTAAAGGTATTATAAAGGCTCCCCTGATACACTTTCTTTGTTTTACGTTTTCCATCTCAATCCTCCGGCACACTGACATACTTTTCAACTGTTTCGCTCCAATACACCGGAAATACTTTTGTTGGATGATATCAGGAATTTTTACAAAACGATTCGAATGTTGTTAACCGCGCCTCTTCAACATTCATAACCGTTTCAACATTTCCGAAAATCGTTTTTATTTTGTCACCAATTTCCATATTGTTTCCTTCCTGGGTAGTTAATGAGCTGATTAGATCTAACAAACAATATCCTAAAGGCAGACAGCGCCTTCTTGATTTTCAAAAAACTTTTTAAACTTAGTGGGCTCTTTCTTTACATATTGAAGAAATCTGAACTTATGAAGCAGTTCCCGCTTTTTCATTTTGGTCTGAAGATTTAAAAACAGCTCCTTGCTATAATTTCGCCAGCTTTCTTTGTTCCCCATAACATCACCTATTGCTTCAGCATCTTCGTTTAGGCCGCATTCTATTAGCTGCTCCCGAGTTTCAACCAAAGATTTGCCACGGACATTGATCGCTTCTGCCCAGACATGTTCACAAACTTTCGGATTTATTTCATCAATTAAAATGTCTAATTTATCAATTTCAGATGGCAGTATAGGGCATAACATTCCATAAGTCCTGAAGCCGTCAGCTTGCAGTTTCTTGAGAATTTTAATTCTATCTTCAATGGGAGAAGCATTTCCTTCTATACAGGCAGAAATCTCAGGGCGGATGGTTCCAGTGGACAGACTATAAGTTATGCGGTCTCTAAAACCTTCCAATTCTGAGGCGATATCCATAATCAACACGCTTTTCGAAAGGACTCGTACCTGTAAATCAGATGATTCCATGATGAGTTTAATTGCTGATGTTGTGATATCTGCATGCTCTTCAGTTGCACAAGGATCACAAGTTGTGCAAAAGATAACTTCACGATTATCTCCTGGCTGTATTTTTATCAAATCACGCTTAACAGTATTCAATACATTATCTTTACTACGGTACAGGCTAAAATCGTCGATGTTATGACCTTTTTTTAAAACAGCCTGAACATACTTCTGTTTTTTAGTAACCGTTGGAACATAACAAAAAGTACAGCCAAACTCACAGATACAGCCGATATTGCAGGAAAGATCAGCAAGTAGTTTCTTTTTAAACTCTTTGCTTTCAGCAATTCCTGTCTTCCCATCATATGTAAAAGCGTGTTTTTTGTCTCGCTGCCCTGACAACCCTCCCAAACCAGCAAAATCTTTTCCAATTTCTTTATCCATCAACTTGATTTGAGTCTTTCCGGAATCCACAGCCTTCTGGAGCAGAAAAAGCGCATTCCTGGGAAGCCCCCGGGCCTCCTTGATGATAGGCTGCAGAACACCGTCCTGATAAATAATGCCTTCCCATTCGCAGACATCGACCAGCATGCGCCTAATATCGTTGTCTTTGACCGGCTGGAACTTGACGGACATACACCGGTTCCGCAATGGTTCGATAATTTTCTCCGGGTTGGTGCTGCAGAAGATAAAATACACCCCGTCAATTACATCCTCCACTTCCTTGAGCATCATGCTTTGAGTCGCTTCGGTCATCCTGTGGCACTCATCGAAAACGAAGATTTTGTATCGGCCCATAAACGGGGAGCAGTAGAAGTCAGCTCTGAGAGTTCGCATGAAATCGATGCCTGTGAAGTTGGCATTGTTGAGTTCAAGGAAATCCATGTTACTCGACGCCATGATTCTTTTACACTGTTGGCATTTACCACACGGCATGCTGGTCGGCCCCTCCTCGCATAACAGCCCCATGCCGATGATCCGGGCACAAGTCGTTTTACCGGTGCCGGATGCGCCGTGGAAAAGGTACGAGTGACCGATGGTGTCGTTTTTGAAACAGTTAATGATGATCTGCTTGATTTCTTCTTGACCATACAACTCGTTGGGACTGTAAGGTCTGTAAATTCGGGGGAAGTCCCCATGTCCTCTTTTGACTAACGTAGTGCAATCCTCCATTTTTATCTGTGGCCTGCCACAATTTTTCTTAGGCCTTTCGGACTGCTCATACGAAAAGTCATTAGCCGTATCTTTCTGGCAAAAGGACTCTAACACCAAATGTCTGAGCCTCGCCTGAGCGATCCTGAAGTATTCAGGGTTTAGCTCTATCCCTATGCTTCTTCGTTGAAGCTTATGAGCTGCTATACAGGTAGTTC
>Ga0255429_1119_pt1 | contig 16531 bp, 17 predicted proteins | sample ANMaggSeSYBR02H9_FD_182636 | JGI IMG/M metagenome (GOLD analysis project Ga0255429, IMG submission 182636) | Sediment cell enrichment communities from methane seep in Santa Monica Basin, California, United Staets - ANME aggregate JGI... | ecosystem: Environmental > Aquatic > Marine > Cold seeps >... | reverse complement strand
GCGGGTTTGAAACCCGCCTCTACTCTTGATTGCGGAATTGCTATAGGGACAAAATGGCGGAAAGTGTCCCCGCTTTATGTTGGTAGCCACGCTCATCATATGGTGGCCAGAGAGAATGTTTTTGATCGGGTCGCAGTTGGATAAGCGCTATGAATTTCTTGTTGGATGTCAACGCAAGCGGGGCCGTAGCTCGTTGGTTGATTTACCTGGGGCATAAGGAACTTTTCTTAACGAACCCAAAACTCAAAACTCAAAACCCAAAACTTTATTCAACTGAGGGTTTATCCTGTCTAAAAAAACAGCAGCTTATAAACTAATATCCCCCCCTCTTTCTTTAAATATCAGTTAGATAGCGAGCTATTTACTTATTATAGGATGTCCCGCATTCCAATAATTATCCCAATTTATAGTCTCCAAAATATTTCACCGTAAATCCACTCAGCAAGTTCCAAATATTTTCATAAACTGAACAATAATTATAAAATTAATTTCCCAAAATTGTGAACTAAAATACATAAAAATTATGAGCTAAAATACATAAGTTCTTTTTGGTGAACGAGACGCATCATGAATAACCATTTGGATTAATTATCAATAATAAAAAAATCTGAAATAGATATTTTGGGCACGTTTCATGCGTCAAATGGTATTATAATCTTTTCTTGAAGAATGGGGGTAAAATTAAAAAATGGCAAATTTTTCGCGAGAAATCAAGGGTAACCAATTGTTTTAATTTGGATATCGACCATTTGCCTTTGATTCATGCGATGTCGTTCATTTGTTAACTTTGGACATAAATCATTTTAGGAGGAAAGGAGGACTTTTATTAATTTTTGGAAACACTCTTGAAAAACATTAATTCTAATTAGGAAAGGAGGGTAATAACTGTAATGAAAAAGTTGTTTTTATACAGCCTGATACTATTAGCGTCATTTGCTTTTACATTCGGTATAATTGGGAATGCGCAAGCCACAATAATTTGTGCTAATGGCGACGTGAGCGGGTGTATGGCTTGTTTAGACGGGCCTGTCGGAGCAATGGCATTCACTTAAGCTTTTGTATTAATTTTAACAAGTTACCTGTACTTGACATAATCGTATTTTTGTGCATTGCGTATTTTGTTAGAAAATTAGGCAGGATTAATCCTAATGCATATTTTATTAATTTTGTCAAATATTACGTAATTATTTGAAATTGCACTGAAAAGCTTAAGTGAATGCCATTGCCTGTCGGAGAACCCCACAACCCACAGAAACCCTTAATGGTTACTTCGGTGATAGTACTTGGACGGAGTTGGCAAAGAATGAAGGCAGGGCTTCCAGTGGCAATATTGGTCTTGTAGTTACTGGTGTGGGAGATCCTTCTGGTAATTGGGAGTTCAATCCCTCGTCCAACACTTGGGGGAACTACGATCAAATCGCAATTGTTCTCAAAGATGGGCAGGTTGCGGTCAACGGGAGTATTTATTGGTTTGCTTATTTATTAGACAATGAAACAAATCCATATACAGGCACTTGGGAACACCCAGCCGGTAAAGAACTTTCTTACCTCTCCGTATGGGGAACAACGGGGGGTGTAACAGTTCCAGAACCCGCAACCATGTTGCTTTTAGGTTCTGGCTTTCTTGGCCTCGCGTTTCTTGGGAGAAGGAAATTCAAAAAGTAGTTTAAAATTAAACACAATAATCAAAAGGCAGGGTCAGAAATGGCCCTGCCTTTTTTATTTAGCGACAGGTGGAAAGGGCTCAGAAAAGGTGTCACCCATCCGGATCAAGACAATTGTGCTTTAAGCGCAATGCTTAAAACACGGCCCCTGGACCATTCGGATCCCAGAAAAAGTGGATGCCTGGAAATACCAAACCTGATAAAAGCGCTTCTGTTAATGAGTTATTCATGATTTTCTTTCAGCCTTCAGGCTTCCGGACATCCATACTGCGGCTTCCGGACACGAAATTTCGTTCTTAATGCAATGACAATAGCTCCGGATTCCAAATCCCGGCTATGACGATCAAGCACATCATGCAAGAGCGCTATTCTCTCAGACCGTGGCAGATTTTCCAAACGTAAGACACCACAATGTGGCTTTCCTTGTCTCCAGATCATTTCCTCAAAATCGTTGTCTGTCGTAACAATAATCCTGCTTTCCCTCACAGCCCAGCTCAAAATCTCATTGTCACTCATTCTTGGGTCATTCTGGCCGACCTCGGCTACGTCATGCCCCAGGTGAATCAACCAACGAGCTACGGCCCCACTTGCGTTGACATCCAACAAGAAATTCATAGCGCTCCGACTGCGACTCGATCAAAAACATTCTCTCTGGCCACCATATGATGAGCGTAGAGCAATGCAGCACGGAGATCATCTGGTTCAAGTTGGGGATAGTCTTGTAGAATCTCTTCTTCTGTAGCCCCTCTGGCCAATAGCTCCAATATCATTTCAACAGATATCCTCAAGTCGCGAATAAGAGGTTTTCCACAAAGAACATTTTTATTAAAGGTGATACGCTTTACTAGATCCTGCATAGTTATCCTCCAAGGATATATACCTCGGTGTAATTTGTAAAAAATGAATTTTTATAGATGTATAACTAAATTTTCAACGTAAGTAAAGAGCCAAAATCCACCGCCTAAAAGAATATATGGATATTTTGGTCGTTGGAAAGGATGTTTTTTTCAAAACTAAAAATCCAGCAGAGAATTATCAATAACAGGACGAGGTTGAATATGAGACTGTCAGAAGTGGTGGATGCCTGGAAATACCAAACCTGATAAAAGCGCTTCTGTTAATGAGTTATTCATGATATCCTTCAGCCTTCTACCTTCATTCTTCAGCCTTCCACCTAACTACCATATTGTTCGGGCAAATCAAAATTTTTGTAAAATTCGTCTTGACAACTTTACTAATTTGGTTTTATATTTCTGCATATGCTAAATTCACAGTCACCTATACCATTATATCATCAATTGGCTGATATAATACTTGCGAAAATACGCTCTGGAGAATATCCGCCCGGCTCAAGGATTCCTTCTGAAAACAGGCTTGCAGCCACTTATGGCATTGGTCGGCCCACCGCCAGGCAGGCTACGGATCTGCTGGTTCGCAAACGCATGCTTGTAAGAAAGAGGGGTTCCGGAACTTTTGTTGAAGAAAGCCGGAAAGAGGTTGATCTTTTTTCTCTTGCAGGGACGATTTCATCTTTCCACAAAAAAGGGATATCAATAAAAACGCAGATCATAGAAGATATCCGTTTGGAGACCATTGAAAATGATTCTGAGAATCCTTTTTCAGGCCAGGAGGTTTATTTCTTTTCAAGACTCAGCAGGGTTGAAGATATGCCGGTTCTAATAGAGGATATTTATCTGCATAGCACTTTATTTTCAGGTATAGAGCGGCTTAATCTTCAGGGCCGGTCCCTTTCACAGATAGTCGAGGCGCAATATTATATGCGTCCGACAGGCGGGAAGCAGAACTTTAGAATCGGGTATTTAACCGGGGAAAAAGCAAAAAGCCTAAATATCTCTTCAGGCACACCCATACTTGCGGTAAAACGGTTTCTACACTTTGAGCAGGCAAAAAACGCAATATATTCGGAACTTTTTTGTCGAACCGACCGGTTTGTATTTTCACAGAGCCTGTTTGAAAAATAGGGATAGGAGGAATATCAGATGATTGAACGGGGCTACTATGACGGATTCGGGGGGGCTTTTCTTCCTGAAATCCTTGTTGCAACCTTTGATGATCTCGAAGATAAGTTTATTAAAGCAAAAAACGACCCTTCCTTCTGGAAGGAATATACTGATATTATGTCAACATATTCATGCAGGCCGACTCCTGTTACTTTTGCCGAAAACCTTACAAATTACTTTAATGGCGCACGTATCTATATAAAGCGTGAGGATCTGAATCATACAGGCGCTCATAAGGCAAATAATGTTATGGGGCAGGGGCTTCTGGTAAAGAGAATGGGAAAGACCAGAGTCATTGCAGAGACTGGTGCCGGACAGCATGGCGTGGCAACTGCAACAATGGCTGCGAAATTTGGATTTAAATGCACCATATATATGGGAGAAGTTGATGTTCAGCGGCAGCGTCCCAATGTTTTCTGGATGGATAGACTTGGCGCTGAAGTGATACCGGTTCGAGAAGGAACCCGGATATTGAAGGATGCCATAAATGAAGCTTTCCGTGACTGGGTAGGCAATATGGATACGACTCATTATGTTTTGGGCACTGCCTGCGGGCCGCATCCCTTTCCTGAGATGGTTTCTTATTTTCAGTCAATTATTGGAAAAGAAGCGCGAAAACAGATATTGGAAAAAGAGGGCAGACTTCCCTCCCGCATTTATGCCTGCGTGGGAGGCGGCTCTAATGCATTGGGTATATTCAAAGGGTTTTTGGATGATCCTGTAGAGCTGGTAGGTGTTGAGGCCGGAGGACGCGGGCTTGATTCCGGCTTGCACGCAGCCAGACTCTCCTCTAAAGATGCGAGCATAGGAGTTGCCCAGGGATATAAGACATATTTTCTTCAGGACGACGATGGACAGATGAAAGAGACACACAGTGTGGCAGCAGGCCTGGATTATGTGGGAGTTTCGCCCATTCTGGCACATCTTAAGGAATCCGGCAGGGTAAGATTTGAATCAGCTACTGACCGTGAAGTGATTGATGCAATGTCTTTGACTATTAAAAAGGAGGGGCTGATACCTGCCCTGGAGTCAGCGCATGCATTTGTTCAGGCATTCAAGGAAGCGCCGAAACTGTCCAAAGACGATATTATACTGATCAATCAGTCCGGAAGAGGAGACAAGGACATATTTACGGTTGCAGATGCCTTTGATGACCCGAGATGGAAGGAGTTTATCAAGAAAAAAGCAAAGGAGTATAATGCTTGAGTCATACCTTAAAAGCCGGCTTATAGAAAAGAAAATACTGCTGATGACCCATATTGTCCTCGGATACCCCTCATTTGAGGAGTGTTTTAAAATAATAGAGACAATGGTTGACGCCGGTGTTGATTTGATGGAGCTGCAGATACCTTTTTCCGAACCCGTTGCAGACGGCCCGGTAATACTTCATGCAAATCAGAAATCTCTGGCAGAGGGCAGTACAGTAAAGAAATGTCTAAATTTTGCCCAAAATGTGACACAATCATTTGATATTCCATTTCTTTTTATGAGCTATTATAATATACTTTTTAAATACGGGATTGACAGATTTGCTGTTGCGATGGCCGAAATAAATATGAAAGGCGCCATTGTACCGGATCTTCCACCGGAAGAGGGGCAGGATTATCTGGATGCAATGGAAAAATATAATCTTGATCCAATCTTTATTTTTTCTCCTACAACTCCGGATGAACGCATGCATTACCTTGCATCTTTTGGACGGGGTTTTATTTACTGCGTGGCAAGAAAAGGAGTAACAGGCCTGGATACGGATTTTTCCAGGCATCTGGATAAATATCTTGAAAGATGCCGCAAGGCAACTCATCTTCCCTTAGCTCTTGGTTTTGGAGTAAAAGATAAAAATGACATAGACTTTTTAAAAGGAAAAACAGATATTGCGGTAATCGGCACCCAGACCATAAGGCTGGTTGAAAAAGAGGGAGTCGGAGCTGTTGGTGAATTTATAGGCAGCCTCAGGTAAAGATTATAACTATTGTCTGAACGAAAAGTCCGGTTTTTGGTAGGTTGGGTTGAGCGTAATCAGTTATGTTGGGTTTCGTACCTCAACCCAACCTACGAATATCAAGCAATTACTAAAATATGGTTTCAGTGAGCAAAACCCAACAAATCACGTGGCAGGCGTTTTCGTTCAAACACTAACTATGGATTAGAAATGGTCAACAAATGGAAAAAATTGGTATAGCTTTAGGCGCTGGTGGCGCCAGAGGATTGGCCCATATTTTGATGCTGGAAACCTTGGACGAGCTGGGACTTAAGCCTGCCTACATCAGTGGCGCCAGCATTGGTGCAATTGCAGGTTTACTTTACTGTTCGGGCATGACAGGTAAGGAATTGCGAGAATTGTTAAACACATTGACAGTTCCGGAACGTAATAGCATTAAAAATATTTTTAACCTGAAGTGGCTTGATTTCATTATGCCAAAGTTTGATAGGGCTGGTTTACTAAAAGCTGAAAATTTTATCAATTTTTTGTTTGGGTCTATTTCTGCACGAACCTTTGAGGAACTTGATATTCCCCTGTTCGTTGTAACGTCAAATTTTTGGACACGTGAAGAGGTGGTTTTTAAAAGCGGTGGGCTGGTTTCCGCTATGCAGGCCAGCATATCTCTGCCCGGAATCTTTGCACCGGTATTGATAGATGGCAATGTCTTAATAGATGGCGGAGCTGTAAATCCTGTGCCTTTCGATATATTACCGAATGATTGTGATCTAACTATTGCGATTGATGTTATTGGACACAGGACAGCAGGCCCGGATCTCATGCCTTCCCTGATGGAGGCTGTTTTTAACACTTTTCAAATAATGGAGAAAAGTATAACCAGGCAGAAACTGCGTGTTATCTGTCCTGATATCTATATAGAGCCTCATATTTCGGATGTTCGTGTTCTGGAATTTCACAAGGCAGAGCATATATTCAGGCAGGCGCAACCTGCCAAAGATCAGTTGAAACGTGAGCTTGAGAAGAGGCTGAATAGAGTCGGCGCAACAACTTAAGGGAGAATGGAAACGTCAAAGTAGATTCCAACTTACTCAATTAGAAGTATTTTCAATAAGCCTAAATGCGAAATCCGAATGTCGCCTGATCTTATAAAAATGGCCGAAACAATATTAAAATCCGAATATCAAATAACCAAAACTTTTACTACGCTCCAGCGTGGTTGCGCGATATTTATCAGGGTCATCGAAAATATCATTTGTTTTGAATTTAGGATTTGGAACATTCGTATTTGTTTCGAATTTCGTGCTTCGAATTTCAAATTTACAAAAAACAGATTAACCAGGAAAATTTGCTATTTCAAGAGTTTGTCTACGAAAATGACGTAGCCCTGCCTAATGGAGGGGGTGAAACAACTTTGCCATTATCAAAATTCATGCAAGAAAAGCTCCCTGTGTTTTTGAGAAGATATGAAATTTCTTACTGTAAAGAAGATGATTGCATTGAATATTTTATCAGAGACAAGATCACACATGAACAAATCTCGTATGCCCTGGTATTATCTTTAAACAGGTTTGCCAAACAAATTAATGTGGGAAGGTTTTGTCCTGGACTGTATAAACAGCCTCATTGCAAATATCTTTCGGCAGCTTGCTTTTATCTGTTGATACATCATTTCGCAAAAATTTATCATCTATCTGAAGGATATGGTATTTATCTTGAGACAAAACCCGCGACCTATAAAAAGTTCTTTTCGATGCTCAAAGATTTTAACTTGAAAGTAAAAAGAATTATACTTTGTAATACTGCCGAGGTCTGTGATGTATATCATCAAGATAATATTGATACTTCGATGATTGTAAGGATAGGTGGAAGGCTGAAGGTAGAAGGCTGAAGGCTATTCACCTATTTCTAAAATATTTTCCTAAGGTCTTTCTTTAGTTCGCACATGGAAACTGCTTTCAGGAAGGACTTTACTTTGCCAAGATCTTTTTGGCCTGGGGCGGACTCTACACCTGAACTGACGTCCACAGCATCCGGCATACTGACCGATACAGCATGAGAAATATTCTCTGGCGCCAGACCACCGGCCAGGATCAGGGGATATTTACAGCCAAAGCTTTTAACTTTTTCCCAGTCCCATTCTATTGCATTGCCTCCCGGCAGAACTCCTTTGCCGCATTCCACTAAAAATGCGGATGCTTCGTAATTTTCCGCTTTTTCAATAGTCGGCTTTCCTTCTGCAAACAGAGCCTTTATTATAATAAGATTTTCTTTTTGAAGTCTGCTGACAAGCTCAGGGGATTCCTGGCCATGTAACTGGACTGCATTAAGGCCACAGAATTCAACCTTATGTATTATATTCGAAAAACTCTCATTAACAAATACTCCTACAGTTTTTACTTCTGCAGGTAAGGCCATAGAAATTTCTTTTGCCTGAATTTCAGACAAATGCCTTGGACTTTTTGGAAAGAAAACACAGCCAATTGCATTTGCCCCGAGTTCGGCACATGCTATAGCTTCCTCAACACTGGTCAGACCACACACCTTAACCCGGGGACAGTTATGTTTTTTTGTTTTTTGAGGCATGATTCTAACTTCGGCCACTATCCTATGTTAACGTCAATTAATGCTTACAAAACAAAATATTGAAAAGTGAAAAGTGAAAATTTGTGGAATCGCTTCGCTCTTTCATTTCTTATAAAATTAATAGAATACCTTCAATATTCAATTCGCTTCCGGCTTGTCCTGGTCAGAGTTTAACCTATACTGATTATTAATTCCCCATCAGAGACCTTAGAAATGCTTGGCAGTTTTCGGCTTTCACAAGGCTTTCTCCGATAAGAAAATTCCATATACCTGCCTGCTGATTTTTAACAATATCATCTCTGTTTTGTATTCCACTGGCAGCAACAGCTATTTGATATGGCTCAAGAAGCGATACCAGTTTGATAGCTGTATCGATATTGGTCTCAAAAGAACTTAAGTTTCGATTGTTAATCCCGATCAGCCTGGCCTTTGCCCGTATTGCTGCTTCAAGATCTTTTTCCGAGTGTATTTCCACAAGAGCATCGAGTTTCAGTTCGTTGCAGAGTTTTAAATAATCACGCAATTGTTCCCGCGAAAGAATACGGGCTATAAGAAGCACTGCATCTGCTCCAATGGCTGAAGATTCATATATTTGATATGAAGAGATTAAAAAATCTTTTCGAAGCACAGGCAGAGTTGATGCGTTACGAGCTTTTTTCAGGTCATCTAAACTGCCTTTAAAATAAGGCTGATCCGTAAGCACGGATATAGCAGCCGCTCCTGCCTTTTCATATTCCAGGGCATATGCTGCCGGATTCAGGTTTAGACAAATGTCGCCCTTAGAGGGAGATGCGCGCTTGATTTCAGCAATGATGTTAACTCCCGAAAGACCTGGTTTCTCAAGTTTTTTAATAAACGGCCGTCTTTTAATAGATGTAAAAGCATCCTTACACAGTTGACTCTTGGGAATGAGTTTTTTTGCCTCTGCAATTTTTTCTTTTTTATGTTTAACTATTACTTCTAAAAAGTTTTTTCCCATTTATCCATTTTCCTGTGTAGGCTACCAACGTAAGGCGGGACAGCCCGCCAGCCAGTAGGGGCGGGTTTGAAACCCGCCTCTACTCTTGATTGCGGAATTGCTATAGGGACAAAATGGCGGAAAGTGTCCCGCTTTATGTTGGTAGCCCATGTGTAAAACGAACGAGCTCTTCTAATTTTTCTATGGCAGTTCCTTTGTCAATGGAATTTTCAGCAAGTTTTATTCCTTCCCGGAAATCTTTGGCTTTTCCTGCTGCAACAAGTGCTGCGGAAGCATTTATCAATATTACATTGCGTTTTGGACCTTTTTCTCCCTCAAAAATTCTTCTGGTTATTTTAGCATTAGTCTCAGGATCTCCTCCTTCCAGATCCTTTGGGTTTGCTTTTTTTTCAAAAAATTGTTCCGGGTTTATATCGTAAGTGTTTATTAGGTCATCTTTGAGTTCGGATATGCGTGTTGAAGCGCAGACTGAAATTTCGTCAAGCCCGTCGTGTCCATGTACGACAAATGCGCATTTTGTACCAAGCATTCGCAAGGCATAAGCAAACATTTCAGTCAACTGAGGCGCATAGACTCCAAGAAGCTGGCAATTTGCGGCAGCGGGATTTGTCAGGGGTCCCAGCATGTTGAAAATACTGCGAATCCCAACTTCTTTTCTTGCTTTGGCAGCATATCTCATTGCTCCATGATAAAGGGGTGCGTATAAAAAGCCAATGCCGATTTCCTGAATTGCTTCTTCTACTATTTCCGGGTTTGTATCCAGTTTTACTCCCAGAACTTCAAGAAGATCCGCACTGCCGCATTTACTAGAAACAGAACGATTCCCGTGTTTGGCTACAGTTACACCGCAACCTGCGACAACAAAGGCGGTTGTGGTTGAAATATTAAATGTTTGAGACGCGTCTCCACCGGTTCCGCATGTGTCCACCACATTGGGAGCTGAGACCTGAATGCGTAGTGCTTTTCTGCGCATGGATCGAGCTGCTCCGGCCAGTTCTTCAAAGGTTTCGCCTTTTGTGGCCAAAGCGGCCATAAACGCACCGATCTGGGCATCAGTAACATTACCTGAAAATATTTCAGTGATCATTTGAGACATTTCAGCTTCATTTAAATCATTTCTGTTAACAATTTTTTGAAGATTTTCCCGAAACATGATGACTATTCTCCTTTTTTTGTAATGGCTCAACTTTAAAAATAATAGAATACCTTAACTTCAGCTCATTTGCAATTTATAATTACTACCATAGCAAGATATTTCGTAACTACCTATGTTCACGGTTCCACTGTTCCACTGTTCCACTGTTCACGGTTGTCGGTTCACAGCTCACAGTTTTTTCAATGAACTATGCAATGATTGAAGCATTTTGGATATTGATTTCAACCGTGAACCGATAACTGTAAACCGTGAACAGTTACGACAGGTTGCTGATGGCGCTTTAGCGTCCACGCGCCGTTTTGGCCATTTCCATTCAGGAAAACCACGACCTGGGACGAAACCTCCATAAAAATAAAGCAAGCTTCGGGGAATTAGACCCAAAGAGATTAAAACGTTCTTGACACACAATTTAATTATAGCTACTATAGCAACAAAGTGGCTACAAATATGTGGAGGTGAACGCTATGAAAACAGCAGGGATAAAAGAACTTAAGAACCAGTTGAGTTCTTACCTCACCCTTGTAAAAAAAGGTGAAGAGGTACTGATTACCGATAGGGGTAAACCGATTGCGCGTATAATTTCCGAAGATACTCAAAAGACCTCCTTGAGACGAGTGCTTCAGCCTCTGATAATGGAAGGCCTGGTGAATTTGCCTACAGACCGGATCGATAGAGACATCCCCAGCCCTGTCGAACTTCCGGGAAAACAGGTCTCAGAAATGATCAGTGAGGATCGGCGATGATTCTCTATCTTGACACAAGCGCTATAGTTAAGAAATATTTCAAAGAACAAGGTTCCATAGAGGTAATACGTTTGTGGAAAAAAACAAGCTCAATTGTAACTTCCACCGTAGCCTATGCGGAAACATTGGCCGCCATCCATAAAAAAAAAAGGGAAACGGCTGATATTGATCAATCCATTTTCAAAGCAATCCGCATAGCGTTTGAAAAGGACTGGGAAAGCTTTATTCGTGTTGATGTAACAAGCGCTCTCAACAAAACCATTAAAAGAGTGACAGCCGCACATCCACTTAAGGGATTTGATGCCATCCATCTCGCCTCGGCATTAATTGTGCAACAAAGAATTGACGAAGAATTTGTTTTTGCATGTTACGACAAAAGCCTGAACGAATCAGCCGGGAAAGAGGGTCTGATAACGTTGCCATAAGTGCCCTAATCAAGGCTGCCTCAATTATTCTTGCTTTTATTACACAGCTTAGTGCCTGAACGAAAAGTCATGTTCAGGCAAAATCCGAATATCGAAATCCGAAATTCGAAACAAATTCGAATACCAAATGACAAAATAACCAAAACTAACACATTGGAAATACAATTTTTTTGTCATTAAAAAATTCGTATTTTGGTCATTGTTTCGTATTTCGTGCTTCGAATTTCTGACCGAAAACAGGGGTTTTCGTTCGGGCACTATTTAAATGATCTTGATGCGTTCATCAGTGCAAACGATGCTGTGGCTAATGTCGATGTTATAAGGAGAGATATACGTGACACCGGTTTGGAAAAGATAGCTTTTTACCGTTACCGTTTGAAATTGAAGGATGGATCGATTGTTGAGCTTACAGAAAGGATCATTGAGGAAAGTGGAAAATTTAATACAACCAAGTATAGAGTTCATTGGCAAAACAAATCAGGGAAATTAATTAAACGGTGGGATAATGCGCCGCACCATCCAGAAATTAACTCTTTCCCTGATCATCTACATGACGGGGCAGTTGATAATGTAAAGAGTTTCAACCTGTGCGGGTAGCCATTAGCTGTCAATCGTCATCTCTCCAAAATTTGTTATAATCAGAAATAATGTAGGAGCGGTTTTAACCGCGACCTATTGATGCAGATCACCAACAAATGTAAATTTACTCATATATGGTCGGGGTTAAAACCCCTCCTACAGGCAGTATATTCCCAAATGGAAAACTTATTTAAAACTCAATCCTAACCGCACAGCTCGAAGAGTTTTAGAAAGTGCAGTGCATTAGATATACTTACAGGTATCATTAATGAGATAGTTACCCTGTAACCCGAGGTCATTAAACCGCGCATAGGGATTGACCATATCATCAAGATTATTGCGATCGACAAGAGAGAAAACATGGAAGTCTATCGTATAGCTCTGAAAAGAATTTTATCAATGAAATCACATTAACATGGAAACAAAATATAGAATGATCGCCTCACCTAATTTGATTCAAAAACCAAATAACTATCAACATTTCCATTAGGATTACACACTATAAGTGCACTAATCAAGACGGGCTACCAACGTAAGGCGGGACAGCCCGTCAGCCAGTAGGGGCGGGTTTGAAACCCGCCTCTACTCTTGATTGCGGAATTGCTATAGGGACAAAATGGCGGAAAGTGTCCCGCTTTATGTTGGTAGCCTCAAGACGCGGCCCCAATTATTGTTGGACTTAAAACCTGAGCAGGTATTGGCCGTCGGGAAATATAAAAAGACGGTTGCGCCTCGCAGTTCGCTCTGTTTCTGAAAATTTCGCAACCCGCAGTCAGTTCAGCGGTTAAACGCTTAAGAGCAATTGGTTATACGCCATAATTACTTGTTAAAAGCTTAACAGCAACTTAAAAACTAATGTACGTACCAAATTCCTCCGTGAAAACGAGAATCCAGTATTCTCAATTAGTTATAGATTCCTGCTGCAGTTTATCCCGTAGATTCCCGCTTTCGCGGGAATGACAAACGGGGCTGGAATGGCAGAAAAGGGGCGTTTTTTGAAGGTAAATACGATTTGACCATTTTGGATTTAATTACCATTTAGTCTTGACTTTATGGTAATTAATGTTAAATTGGTCAACATGCGGGAAAGAAATTATTTTAAGAAAATATGGGCTGATTTTAACACAGAAAAAAAGTTGATACTTGTTTCCGGGCCTCGGCAAGCCGGTAAAACAACCTTTGCGAAAAACATTGCGTCTAAAGAACCTGTTTCACTATATTTCAACTACGACATTCCCGCCAACAAGGCCAGAATTTTAACCAATCCGACTTTTTTTGAGGAGGTGGACCGCAAAAAGGGAGACCTTCCGCTGATTATTCTGGATGAGATTCATAAATATATAGACTGGAAAAACTACCTGAAAGGTATTTACGACGGTTTTGCTGATGAATTTCGCTTTCTAATTACCGGCAGCGGGCGGCTGGAGTTTTCACGAAAAAAAGGAGACGCATTAGCTGGTAGATATTTACATTTTCATTTTTACCCTTTTACCATTGGGGAGATTTTTGCTTTATCCATAGGCGTGGAAGATGTCGGTATTCTAACGGAAATCCCGGAACAAAGCGCTATCGCTCAGGAAGCATGGGAAACCATGTTTCAGGTAAGCGGATTCCCGGAACCTTTTTTCAAGGGTAGCAAGTTGAAATACCGCCGTTGGGCCAAATCCTATCACAGCCAGGTTATAAGAGATGATATAAGAAACGAATTCGCCGTTCGACAGGTGGACGCGATGGAGGCTTTATATTTTCTTTTATCCGGGTGCGTCGGCAGTCCATTTTCTTTTTCAAATCATGCACGTACATTAAAAATATCTCATAAAACAGTATCTTCCTGGATTACGGTTTTTGAGCAGTTTTTTCTTGTTTTTAAAATTCGACCCTACAGCAAACGCATTTCCAGAAGCCTGGTTAAAGAACCAAAAATCTACTTTTATGATTATTGCAGGGTTCATGATGAGGCTTTACGCTTTGAAAATATGGTCGCCGTAGAATTAGGCCGCGCTGTAACGCTCTGGAATGATTTTGGTCTCGGAGAATATGAACTCTGGTATTTAAGGAACAAGCAAAAGGAAGAGGTGGATTTCCTGGTCACCAAAAACGCAAATCCATTTTTCATGGTTGAAGCAAAATTATCGGAGACGGCCATCAGTCCACATCTGGTAAAATTTCAAAATATTTTACATATTCCAGCGATTCAATTGGTCAACCAAAAAAATGTTGCCAGGAAAATCAGAAATGGCCCTGATACAATACTTGTTGCCAGTGCAGCGAACTGGCTTTCCTGCCTGAATTGAAGCACCGGAGAAAGTAGAATGCCCGGGATAATCTCATGGCCAATCGCTTTTTTTGGCCTGTGTCTTAGTGGCTGAACTGTTAAGTTGTTTGCAAAAAATTCCTTAGAATCCTTTTTCCGACTGATGTCATGATAGATTCAGGATGAAACTGGATTCCTTCTGTTGAATGTTTTTTATGCCTTATGCCCATGATTTCTTCGTCATCGGATTCCGCACTTATCTCCAGACAATCGGGCAGATTTTCTCTTGATACGGATAAAGAGTGATAACGCATAGCCGTAAATGGCTTGCGTATGCCCTGATACAAAGTTTTTCCATCAGCCTTTATTATGGAGGTTTTTCCATGCATTAAACGTTTGGCTGAAATTACTTTTCCACCAAAAGCAACAGCAATGGTCTGGTGCCCTAAACACACACCAAGGATTGGAACCAGGCCGGAGAAATGCTTAACAACTGAAAGCGATATTCCTGCTGTTTCAGGCCTGCCTGGGCCTGGTGATATAACAATTCCCGAGGGTTTCATGGTAATAAGATCAGAAACAGAAACCACATCATTGCGGAATACTTTGACCGGACTGCCAAGCTGTTCAATATATTGCACCAGGTTGTATGTAAATGAATCATAGTTGTCAATCATTACGATCATATGTGTTTCTCCCCTATGAGATGCTTTTCTGTAATAGTTGCAGCGCCTTTTGTATTGCCATTGCTTTATTGACGGTTTCAACTCGTTCCCGTTCAGGATCGGAGTCTGCAACTATTCCTGCGCCTGCCTGTACGGTCAGCCGTCCTTTTTCAATGCCGGCGGTTCTTATGGTAATGGCCAGATCCATATTGCCGTGAAAAGAAATATATCCAACTGCGCCTCCATACGGCCCTCTTGGTTCCTGTTCCAGTTCTGCGATAATTTCCATGGCTCTTACTTTAGGGGCGCCTGATAAGGTTCCGGCAGGGAATGAGGCTGATAGAAGATCCCATGCATCACAATCAGAACGCAGGTCACAGCATATGTTGGATACAAGGTGCATTACATGAGAATATCTTTCGACAATCATAAGATCCGTAACCTGAACCGTACCAACTTCTGCAACTCGTCCGAGGTCATTGCGTCCTAAATCTACCAGCATAAGGTGTTCGGCTCTTTCTTTTTCATCTTGAAGAAGCTCATTTGCAAGTGCCCTGTCTTCCTGCTCGGTTTTTCCTCTGGGTCGTGTTCCGGCAATAGGACGAAGGGTGGCTACTCTGTTTTCCAGCCTTACCATTGTTTCCGGTGAAGAGCCGACAAGCGCCATATCATCGAGATGCATAAAGAACATATAAGGCGAAGGATTAATATATCGTTGGGCCCGATACAGTTCCAGGAGGTCAGGAGGAGTTTCGCAGATAAAGGGCTGAGATATTACAGTTTGAATAACTTCCCCTTCATGGATATATTTTTTTACTGTTTTTACGTTTGATCGAAAAGTATCTGCTTCCATTTGAGCAGTCAGCTTGTATTTTGCTTGACTTTTTTGGATGTTTTTTTCCGACGGATTGCTATCCATTGATTCAAGCATGGCCTGTATTCGAGCTGCAGCCTCATCATAAGTTCGTTCGGGATCCTGATTTTCATCCGGAAATGCGATGACTATGCCGAAGAACGTATTGCGGATATTGTCAAAGATAATGAGTTCATCCGGTATTATAAAATGAGCAAAAGGCTTATTCTCAGGCAGCATATTCGGGATTTTTTCAAAAAAGGAAACCATTTCATAGGTTAAATATCCCACCATTCCTCCCCAGAACCTGGGAAGTTCAGGGATATCAGCCGGTTTGTATCTGCTCATAAAATCTCTAAGGATCTCCAGCGGTTTTCCATTATGAGGGATCTTATCGAAGATGCCGTTGCCCTGAATTTCCACTTCTTTTTTAAACACTCTAATATGAAAGCGGGTTGAGTAGCCAAGAAAGCTGTATCTTCCCCATCTTTCACCTCCTTCTACACTTTCAAAGAGAAATACAGGCCCTTTATTTTTATAAATTTTCTTAAAAAGAGAAACCGGGGTCTCAGTATCCGCCAGGATTTCTACACAAACAGGAATTACGTTATTGCGTTCTGCCAATTGGATAAATTTATTTTTGTCTGGAAATTGTTTTATAAGCATA
>Ga0255429_1117_pt1 | contig 16884 bp, 15 predicted proteins | sample ANMaggSeSYBR02H9_FD_182636 | JGI IMG/M metagenome (GOLD analysis project Ga0255429, IMG submission 182636) | Sediment cell enrichment communities from methane seep in Santa Monica Basin, California, United Staets - ANME aggregate JGI... | ecosystem: Environmental > Aquatic > Marine > Cold seeps >... | reverse complement strand
TGCAAAAAAAGGGACGTAATGTCCACACGTGAATGTTAAGTCATCAACTTTCAGGTTTTATGTTTCAAGTTCGATAATCTCTTTGAAAATGTCTTCCTCACCGCTTTTCCTTACCTGCTCTACTGCCAGCCGCTGCCATGGTATGATGGAAGACCTTCTACTTGAGAGTACAGTACTGAAATCGTTCATAGCTATCTTCCTGGCTTTTTTCCCTTCCAGTGCTTCCTGCAAAGGTATCTCTGCCGCATCGTCACAAATGGCCTTGATATCTGCTCCTGAATACATATCTGTCTTTTTTGACAGAGTTGCAGCATCTACATTGTTTTCGAGTGGAAGTTTCTGGAGATAAATATTGAAGATCGCTTTTCTTGCTTCAAGGTCGGGTGGTGGTATGAATATCAGTTTTTTAAACCTGCCTGGACGGCGCAGTGCAGGGTCAATAGCCCATGGTTCGTTGGTTGCTGCAAGCACAAGGATGTTATCATTTTTGTCCATGCCGTCCATCTGCTGGAGCAGTTCATTGACGATGCGCCTGGCATAATCCTCCAACTCCCCTCGTCTTCCAGCCACAGCATCGAACTCATCGAAAAATATGATTGCACGGTTGCAATCCCTGGCAATCGAGAATACCTGTTTTATGCTTTTTTCGGATTCACCCACCCATTTGCTCATTATAGTACTGGTCTCAACATTGATAAAATCAGCATCAGACTCGGTTGCTGCTGCTTTTGCGATCATTGTCTTACCGCATCCGGGCGGCCCGTATAGAAGTACGCCCCCGCCTGGTTTCTGGTTATAGTAATCGTAAAGTTTCTTATGTGTGAAGGGATAGATGATGGCTTTTTTCATATCTTCTTTTACGCTATCCAGGCCGCCTATATCACTAAATCCGATGTTGGGTTTTTCACTTATTATCAGTTCATCTTTTGAGAGAATGGGTTCGTCCTGTACTTTGGAACTGCCTCCAATCGAAGCAGGTTGTTTGCCTAGTGAGCGGCCGTGTTCATAGAAATGTTTTGCAAGACCGTGTTGGGTGTTCTTATCCAACTTGTCAGGGTTAAGGGAGGAGGCCTGGTTGAACTTATCTGCTGCCTTGAGGTATAATGAGCGTGCTTTTTCGATATTACCTGTCTGTTCTGCTGCCTTTGCAGCCTTTGCAAGACCGCGGGCTTCGGCGGCAAAGGATGATGATTTTGGCATTTTCTGACTCCTCATTTAATTAAAAATATTAATATTAATATTATGAAAATTAGAATTAACCCGAACCAAAGGTAACTATTACTGTTTTTTTCAGGAATGATAATATTTGGTTGGATGTTTACATTTCCAACGCTTGCCGCCCCGATCTGGGACCGCTGTATCACATTATCATTTAAATTTAGATTCACGCTGCTGGAATATTTTTCAATATTAGTCCCGCATTCATCACAAAATTTTGATGACACACTTATTTCATTTCCACATTTTGGGCATACCTTCACGTCTCGCTTTTCAAGTTTTTCCTCATTCAAAGTTTCAGTCGTGGCAGACACCTGCGATTCTAAATTTTTATTATCAACACCGGATTCAATTTTTTCAAACATTTCAGATTCATTTGCGACTACATTACCCGGAACATATGGTATACCGGCATCTATGCATAATTGCCGGGATAAAAGAGCGAATCTCCCATCAGGAAGTTTAACGATATCTTTGATATGAGTTTTACCTTTGTTTTTTCTGCCTTTATAGGGGCTTCCGTTTAGAGAAATAGGTTTTGTACAATTGACTGCATCATCATATGTTCTAAAAATACTGTGGTTATTGAGACCATAACTGGTTTCTATAATCCTTGGTCTGATCTTGTTAAATTCCTCTTGACTTAATTCCCTTATTGCCATTACTTTAATTTCCCTCCACATTCATTACAGAACTTCGCACCATCTGGCACCGCTCCACTACATACCGGGCAAGAACTACCACTGACATCAGTCTTTTGTATATAACTATCATTGTCCTTAGCATTGAGTCCAATATCCGAACGTCGCATAATGCTATCTTCTACAACAACATCTCCTATACATTTACCATCAATATCGCAATAACTCAAAAGATTACTTCGTTGTATGATGGAATCCTCGATTGATACATTAATCACTTGATTTACATTATTTTTCCCCGTGATTTTGTCTTCAATTGAAGTAAACAATTCACGTCCCAGTTCTGCCAGAAGCCCTGTTAATGATTCTGCTGTTTGTGTTGCTGCAAAAAGTTCAATGCTTTTATTTTCACTTGAAATCGTGATCATAATAACAATATTATGGTTGTTAACTTTAGTGTTTCCATAATACCACATCTCACAAGTTTTGCCATCTTTGGTATAGAGTGAACGAATATGTTTTACGTCGTGTTTTTGAATAACTTCACGTGAGATGGTTTTTAGAGAATCAATATCAAAACCAGTTTGAATTTGATAGATCTTACTATCACTATGTAGTAATTTTTCAACGAACTCTTTCAATCTTCCAATGTTGATGTCAGAATCTGTTTTCATAATTGGACAAACTACACTGATACTCTTTGGTTTCATCCAAGTTGTTTGAATCTGTCCTTTTACATCACTGTAATTCATCAGGCATTTAATTTCTGTTCCCTTGGAGCACATCAATGGGTCAAAGTAAATTGCAACGCTTTTTGATGAACCACTATTGATATTTCCTAATATTATTTTCCCATTCTTTATTGGATAGTCTGGTTCGTGCCTATCTTTTCTTAATAATACTTCATCAAAATAAAAATCGAGAGCTACATCATTAATTACAAGTACAGTCGTATTGGTAATAGCCATTTTTAATCGGATAAAGCCTTGGTAGAATTCCGTTTCCCTATAAATTGATTTAAAAGTTTGAGCCTTTACTTGTGTCGATGGTATACTTTCAGATGTTGATATACAAGATTTCACATTGTTTACAAAATCTTCTGTGCGATCTTTTTTTGATATATTGCCAAATTCTAAATCCCCGATTTTTGTATATAGCTTAATACCATCATAAAATAATCCAGAGTTAAAACTAATGCTATTAATGCTATTAATTGGATAATCTTTAAATTGATATCTACCCAATAATTTTTTTTGATAGGATATGATTTTTGTAGATGTCAAAACCAATGCACTAGTTGACATATCACTTTCTTTATCTGTCTTTTTTTTGCCCGATATTGCATCAAGAACATTTTCATTTTGCAAAATTCTATCCATATATTTTATATATTTATTTGTTTGCTGAGAAAAGTTAGGAGTCTTGTGGGAAGCTTCAGCAGATTTTATTCCTTTAGTTTTATTCAATGGCTTTTGTGTATTAATTTGTATTAATTCCTTATTCTGTTTTTTATCATTTAATTCCCACGCAAAATAAATAGGTAAATAAGGGGCTAAGATTAACACTATTATTAAAGTTGAAAAAAGGGAGACGTCAATAACACCATTCAAAAAATAATTAATTGAAAAATAAATTATGAATGGTGCGAATAATATCCAAATTGCCGTATATAATAGAAATATTACTCCCCAAAAACCGCCTTTTTTATTTGACAGTCCATATTTAAAAGAGATCCATATTTCTTTGATAAAAGTATTTTTTGTCATTTTTTCACTTCAACAAGTTTTTAATTATTCTAACGATTTTGACATTGTATCTACTTTAAAATATACATATTGTGTATTTTTATCGCGATAATACTTTGTTTTTATAATTAACTATTTAACAATTTCAATGCAGAATTTTTATATTTGGATAAACTCTTCCCTGAACATCTCAACCTTTTCCCTCACAGTTTCGCTCTGATACTCAAGTTCCTCCTCCACCTCATCCATATCAACCCGCTCAACAATCCTCAGAGCATCCCCTATCGCATCAGTCTCAGACGTAGTAACCGAATGGCATGCCTTCATAATAAAAAGGTCAGTTAGTGACACGATCCATATACTAAAACCATTGATCTGCTCTTCGATCAGCCTTGCAAACATAGACTGTGTAAGAGCAACATCACCTACAGTACCATATGAGATATCAATATACAGATTCCTCTTTAAATCGATAAACCTCCATACATTTGCACTTTTCCTGACCTCAAACCCCTGAGCTGAAAGAGCTTCGGCAAACCAGTAACATTCTCCCTGGGTAGTAAACACAAAGTCAAGATCCCTTGTAGATTTCTTCAATCCATGATATAACAGTGCCGTACCCCCAACTGTAATTATGCGCGGCTCATCCTTAAGGTTTCCACAGATAACACCCAGTTCCTGTTTAACACTCTCCCATGTCCTAAATCTCAATAATATCACCAAAATATTTCCTTAACCCTTCACCATGCACAGGCAGCAGATGATAATCACGGTACACCTTATAAAAATCATCAAAAGTGAAAGCGATACGAACATTCCACCGCTCCTCTATCCTCTCTAAAAAAGACCGCTTTATCAACTGCCTGAACTTATGGACTGGAAAAATATTATCCTCAATTACATTCCCCTCAATGTTAGAAGGATACTGCTGGGACAGCACCTTGAAAAAAGCATCACTGTGCTCCAATTTGTTTGCGACATCGATGAGAGCAAGTAAACTGTAACCCAATCCAGCTTCGAAAGCAGTATTGACCAATTCATTAAAATCAATTCTATCTGCATTGTTGATCAATATGGTTGGAATATCAATAATGTAGTCCTTGTCACATGAACTTAACATCAGGATGATCTGTCTGGATGTTACGGACATTTCATTATCTAAGTCAATATCGCTTGCCATAGACCACTTTCCTTTCCAGGGAGCAAAATTATGCATTTGCACTGAAATATGAGACTTTTTATTATTTCCTGGAACGGTTTATAACCACAGAGTGCACAGAGAACACAGAGAAAACAATAACGCTCTGTGCTCTCTGTGGTTGATCTTCTTTGCCATGATCCATTTATCATACATGATCAGAATAAATTAAAAAGTCTCTGAAATATCTACTGCTTCAACTCTTCCTTGATCTGCTTGTCCAGTTCCTGCTTATCGACTGACTCACCTTCGATCTCAGCCATCAGTTCGGCTCTTAAACTGTCCTGCACATCAGTCAGTTCCTGGCCCCCGCTCATAGCCGCATCCATAGCCGAGGTCATAGTGCTGGTAGCAACGTTGACCTTCTCCATACTTGTCCTGATGTTAGTGATAGCACCTTCAAGCTGTCCGGTATTGATACCCAGCTGCTTCTGGTATTTACCAAGGTCGTTCCCGATCTCCACTACTTCTTTCAAACCCTGCTGCATTTCTATAACATCGGTCATGCTCTGTGCCATCTCCACCATATTGCTTATAGTGCCGACCTGTCCGTCAAGCATGCTGTACCTGCGTGAAGATACCCTGTACTCCCTGTCGTTACCGGACGCCAGGGCCTGTTTTGATTCATCCCTGGATTTGTCTTTCTTTTTCTTTAGCTCGTTTTCCCTGGCTGTGAGCCGCTGCTCATGGATAGACAATTTTGTCTTCAGTTCATCCGGTGATATTTTTTTACTTAACAGTCCCATTTAAAGCTCCTCCTCCATCTTTTTTTGTTTAGCATACCTGATACATATCTTTACAGCCTCAGAGGTGTTTATTGCCATTCCCCGCTCGACAAGAGTATCAAGGTAATTTTTCAAATCCTCGGACACCCTTGCACTGATTGCATGTGATCTTGTGGTGATGTGACTACCTCCGTGTCTTCAATTGTATACAATAGAAAACATTATATATAATATTTTCCCATTAGTAATATCAAGGAGGTTTACAGAGTATGGCCCGGAAATGGTTGCGAGATGTAAGTGATATTGCCAGGAATATACCGAAAAACCAGGTGGGTGGTATCCTTAAAAAGGACCTGGTCATCCAGCCTAATGAAAAGGCTGTGATAGTCAAGAACGGCGAGGTAACAGATGTACTGGACAGCGGGAAGATCCGTGTCGGCGGATTGCTGAAACCCGGGAATTTTTTCAAGGATGTGGATGTAGTTATAATGGACACTTCACCAAAAGACCTCAACTGGAACATGGGTGAACTCTGGAGCGCAGACAAACAGAAACTGGGTTGCAGTGGATTAATACGTTTCAGGATCGGGGATATAAAACGGTTCTTTTCAATGGTATATGCTTATTCAACTACTGATAAGAAGGGCGAACGTGCCCTTGGAATACAGGATATTTACTCGCGCCTGCAGAGCGAGGTATTGACACGGGTACTTGAACCTGAGGTCAGCCGCATGCCTATGGAAGACATATACGGCAACCGGAACCTGCAGATCACAATCGAAGATGAACTGGAAACCCAGCTTGAGCAGACCCTGGATATGTGGGGCCTGGAACTGTTGAAACATACGGCAGAGTGGGATCTGGGCGAATACAAGACTGTACTTGATGCACACCAGAAGTTCCAGACAGGGGAAGAACTTGCCGAACTTGGTACTCTCGCAGAGGAAAAGAAGCATGAAGACATTGGCAGGGTGGATGTGGCCAAGTTGCGTGCCGACCAGGCATCGGTCTCTGTTGAAGCGGATTTCAGGCGGCAGCAGGAATTGAAAGAGGTCGAGGCACGGCGTGAAAGGGAGCGCCGTGAAGATGAGGACGACATAAGGGCAGCCAGGGAAGCGCTTAAGTTGAAGGAAGAGATGCACCTTGTCAAGGCCAGGGGTATGCGTGTCGGGCTTGAGGTTGAGCAGGATATGAAGGATAGGGAGCACGGCCGGGATATGGAGTATATGAAGACTGTTACTGAGGCGGGCGGTGCCGATGTTGCGAAGACCATAAGCGAGGGGCGTGAGTTGAGCAATCTTTCTGCTGCGCAGATCGAGGCGCTGGCTAAGGTTAGGGAGAGTGAGGTTAAGGCGGGGGAGGATAAGGTTGAGTTCATGAAGGAGGTCGAGGAGCGAGAGCGTGAAGATGCTTACCGCAGGCAGGAGCTGGATGCTAAGTTGATGGATGCGGCCAAGCCGGTATCGGCAGGGGTAGGTGCTAGTGCAAAGGTGGGGAAGTGTCCACACTGCGGGGCTATGGTGCCGGCGCAGGCGAAGTTCTGTGGGGAGTGTGGGGGGAAGATAGGGTAGGAGGATTATGACAAATCGAAAGCGATTTGCATTGGCACTTGCCATAGGCGTGGTTGCGGTGTTGTTGCTATGGCGGTATGTTGAGATGTTTAAATCTAGCGTAGAATCAAACCTTCCTTTAGCGCAGGCATATGCTACAATAATTTTAGCAGTTTTTAACATCGTTTTTATTGCAATTCTGTTCTGGGATAGAATGACAGATAAACCAGATTTGGAAATAAAAATGGAAAGCAAAACAAGAATCTCAGAAAATACATACGCTTTCGGAGTTTCCGTTTTGAACAAAGGTCGCAAGGATGCACATAATTGCAGAGTATCGGTTCAAGTATATGATAAAAAATCTGGAAAGAAAATAGGTCCGACTTCTCAATCTGGTTCGACTTCACAACATGATTTGAAGTCTGGTGAAACAAAGTCATTTTCTCTATATGGTATTCTTGCATTCAATGGTAATTTTGTAGCAAGAATCTCGGCTGAAACACACAAATCAAAAGCAAGTAAGATAGTCGAATATAATATACGAAATAAATATGATCCTATTATATTCAAATGGGGATTTGTACGGCATCTCAGGTTTCATTTAATGCGTCTGCGAAATGAATGGGATACAGAATTTCTCGCAGATGGTTTAACATTAAATTTTTTTTCTGATCCAATGATTAGAAAACAACTTGTGGAGAAACTTGGAGAAATAGGCGATAATAGAGCACTTGAGTCGCTAATACGATGCTTCGAGAATGACCCATCTGGTACTGTTTGTGGTAGAGCTGCTGTTGCATTGGGGAATATAGGGAATATAGGCGATAAGCGAATAATTGACCCTTTGTTGAAATGCCTGCGAGAAGATAAGGTAGACGTCGAAGAAATTACATCGGCGATAGAAAAAATATGTGATGAAAATTGCGTGAAGAAGCTGATTGACATATTGCACGATAGTAGCATCCCCCTCCAAACACAGAGGCAGGTCGCTAAGTCGCTGGGAGAAATTGGAACAAAAATAGAGATGCAAACAATAGAAGAAGCACTTATTAAAGCACTGAAAGACTTTCATGGGGACAGGGATGCCATTGATAGTGTTATTGAAGCATTAGGAAAAGTTGGTAGTAATAATAGTGAAACGGCTTTAAAGCAACTTGATGAAAACATAAAGCATAGTGATATTTTCAAAAAAGCACTTGAGCAGATACAGTTTAGAATTAGTGTCGGTGGTAACAACATTGAAGAAAAATATTAGCATTGTTATTGTTCTATTCTTACTCGTCTGTTTACCTACTTTATGCAGTGCTGCAGACTGGCCTATGTTCAAGCATGACCCAGCACATACTGGCGTGGCTGGCGAAAGCGTGGAACCACCGCTGGAGTTGTTGTGGAAATTCGAAATAAATAGTTCAATCTCATCCCATCAGTCTTCTCCTATTATATCAGGTGATACGGTCTACATAGTATCAAGTGATGGTTATGTGTATGCACTGGATGCTGCTACAGGTGTAGAAAAATGGGAATACAAAATAGGCGGATGTATTTGGTCTTCTCCTGCTGTATCCGGCGACACTCTATATATAAGCGCCGAAGATCAGTTGGGCACCTATCCGCCATGGTACTTATATGCGTTGAATGCAGATACAGGCGCAGAGAAATGGAAATATGAAATAGGTGTTGCTCTACCATGTTCACCGATAGTGTTAGATGGTACAGTTTATATCAGCATAAGGGGGGTTATTAATTATGGGAGTGTGTATGCACTGGATGTAGCAACGGGTACAAAGAAATGGGAATACAAAACCAGCGGAGATATCTCCTCTTCTCCGGCTGTATCGGAAGATACTGTTTATGTAGGCTCACTGGATAGTTATATATATGCACTGGATGCAGATACAGGCGCAGAAAAATGGAAATTCAAAACAAGTGGCGTTGTTTACTCATCTCCTGCTGTATCCGGTAGTACAGTATATACTGGGTCACAGGACAACTATGTGTATGCGCTGGATGCCAGCACAGGTACTGTAAAATGGAAATATAAAACAGATGATTGTGTTTATTCTTCTCCTGCTTTAGTAGGAGATAGCGTATACATAGGCTCAAATGATGGTTATTTGTATACACTTGATGCGGATACGGGTGCAGAAAAGTGGAAGTACAAAACAGAGCATAAGGTCGTATCATCTCCTGCTGTGTCTGGTAATACTGTCTATATAGGCTCAACAGATAGTTACGTGTATGCGTTAGATATAGTCACAGGCATAGAGAAATGGAAATATAAAACGGGTGGTGATGTCTCTTCTCCTGCAGTTTCCGGTGGTGTAGTCTATGTGGGTTCTGATGATGGCTATGTATATGCATTTGCACCAGCCTCTATACCCATCCCCCACCCCACTCCAACCACAGGCACCATTTCAGTCTCCTCCAGCCCTTCAGGTGCAAGCACATACATCGACGGCACATATAAGGGGACAACGCCAGAAGTATTGTATAACGCACCTGTAGGGTCGCATACAATTAAAATTACAATGTTAGGATATGACGATTTTTCAAAAAAATTTACCGTATTATCAGGTCAAACAACTTACGTTTCTATAACCTTGAGCGCTCAGAACGGTTCGATAAGCGTTTCATCCACTCCAAGTGGCGCTAATGTTTATCTTGACGGCACATATGAGGGTACATCACCAACAGTATTGTATGACGTACCTATAGGGTCGCATACGATTAAAATTACAAAATCAGGATATGACGATAAAACAAAAACAATAACTGTACTATCTGAAAAATCAATTCAAATTTCAGAGACGTTGAACCTTAATGAAGTTTCTGAAGAATATCCAGTATCTGATGCACCTGCTGAAGAACCGCATGCACGGGAAAAACCGTATGGAGAAGAAGAACCATATCAGAATAATAATGACACTATCATACCTTTGATTTTTATATTGTTTGCAGGCATTATTTTGATTGCCTTCAGTAGATGGAAAAAACCTACCAAATCATTAAAAGATACTCAACCTTCCGCAGAAACAACTACAGCAGCAGCACCAACTAGAACGCCAGTTAAAAAAGATAACATCAAAGTAAAATCCGTGTTCCAATATCAAGGCGCTACAATCCAGTACAAAGTCAAAATAATAAACCAGACCCCAGAACCCATCAGCGATATAAAAATCCAGCTTTTCGTTCCTGAAGTCTTCATGCTCACCCAAAAAGAAAAATCCATCCCGATGCTGGAACCTGACGAAAGCAAAACAGTCACCTTCGATATCCGTCCAACAGGTGAATGCGGCGATTGCATTGTATCAGGCCTGATGAACTATTACGACTACAGCACCAAGAAGCGCCAGGATGTTGACATCAAAAAAAAGATGATAAGCATTGTCTGCCCCGTCCTCAAAAGAAAAGAGATTTACGAAGACGGCTGGAGAAACGCCACTGAAGAACTGATAAAAGCAGAAGAGAACACCAAAGACCTTGACATCCCGGCTGAGAACCTGTTCAACATAGCCACCCGTGTACTGAAAGATATGAGCATGTACATGATACCGCCGGAGATCACATCCACACCCCAGTTATTCACAGGTGTGGGCATGTTCTATGCAGATGGTGCTGCCGGACTGCGCTATGCAGCCTATATTGAAGTGGTGGGCGGTCGCAAATCCAGGATGATACTGAAGGCATGGGCCGAAAAAGAGGAAGCTCTGACAGGTTTCTATCACAAGATACTTGATGAGATAGAGAAAAGGCTTGACATCAAGGTATTCATTGATGAGGGGATAATCCAGCATCATGTACATAAGACCGAAATAAAAGACAACATCATCCAGCGCTCGAACATCAACCTTGGCACCAGGGCACAATGTCCTGAATGCGGCAGGGAAGTAGAAGCTAACGAGAAGTTCTGCCTTGAATGCGGGGCGAAATTATAACAAGAAGGATGGAGTCAAATATGCTCGAACGCATTAAGAAATTTATTAAAAATGGTTACTACGATGTAAAGTTGCATACCAGAAAAAGAATGATAGAACGGAATATAAAGATAAAGGAGGTAAAAGAAGCTATTGAAAATAGTGCGATAATTGAAGAATACTTAGATGATAAACCACTATCGAGCTACCTGATATATGGAAAAACATCACTGATGAGGCCAATTCATGTCGTGGTAGCTGTTGATGAAGAGGTTGTAGCAATAATTACAGTTTATGAACCAGACCCGGATAAATGGATTGACTTTACAAAGAGGAGGTAGATATGCCAAGATTAAAAAAATGTCCTGATTGCGGTGGAAAAATGGAACGAAGTAAAACCAATTTTATCACCGAATCTGAACAAGGATTAATTGCGATTGAAAATGTTAATGCAGATATTTGCACAATCTGCGGCATGGAATACTTAACAGCAGAGTCGGATGAGTACATAGAAAAAACAGTGGAAGAAATATCTGTAAAAAAAATAGAATCTCATCAAGAATCGGTATTTCGAATCGCTGCGAAAGCATAGTTTGTTAAGTAGCGGCGGTAGTAGATGCAAACCTCATGGATACAGTAGCGGTAGATTCTGAAAATGCAATAGTGAAGGAGCGCCCCCGCAGGGGTAAGAAGATTGGGTATAATTAAAAATTCTGCCTTGAGTATGAAGCGAAATTGAGAGCGGTGAAAGATTATGACAATACGAATGCGTTCTGCGGTGCACACCTTTGCGATAGGGATTATTGCATTGCTGTTGATAGCAGGACTCGGAGGCACAGGTGCGGCATCTCCCACATTCTCGAATTCAGGAGGTGGATCATGGGAGGACTATGAGGAGATAAACGTACAGGAAAATAGTGGAAAAACCCTTGTAGATTTTCAAGTGCTTGTAGAACTTTCAGGAACGAATTTCCCACTTGAAGCAAAACCCGATGGTGTTGACATAAGATTTGCAGATGAAAATGGTAAGGAACTCACTCACTGGATCGAAGAGTGGGATTACAGCAGCAATAAAGCAATAATATGGGTGAAAGTACCAAGAATCCCGGCAAATGGTGAAACCATATTGCTGATGTACTATAACAATCCGTCAGCAATCGAAGTAAATAATGGCGAAACAACATTTAATTTCTTTGATGATTTTGACGGGACCGAAATAGACGAATCGAAATGGCATATAAATTACGGAAAACCTTCAGTTTCTGATAGTGTTTTGAGTTTAAATGGTGATTGTATTGTATCTGAGAAGGTCGAAGCCTTTGGATATGATTATATTTTCGAATCATTTTCAAAAGTAAGCGATACTGGCAATCTGCCAAGGTCCTTGCTGCGTTCAACGAATGACTATAATATACTTGATGCAAAAGACAGATTTGAGTTTGGCAGTTGGGAAATTATAGATGAAATGCTTTTGGTAACAGTTAATGATGAGATATTTCATTCGAATACAAATAACGAAAGATTCCCAACTTCCTTTGAAGTTCTCGGAATGACAAGATCATCAGAAAAAATAGAGACATTCCGGCAATATAATCCTAAAATAACAGTAACAAAAAATATACCCAATGACCAACTCTATTTGCAATTATATTCATGGGGTGGCGAAATCCATTATATAGATTGGGTTCGTGTCCGTAAATATACTTCTCCGGAACCTACAGTTATAATCGAAACTGAAAATCCACTTGGTCCAACCCCCTCTGGCACTTTGTCAATACCCCTGGGCTGGGTGTTGATTAGTAGTATAATAATTATTTTACTGTTAATCGGTTCAGTCCTTTTATATATGCGAAAGCCTGGAACAATTGAGAAACCTGCGACCAATGGCACAGTACAATATATTCATATAGGCGATAAAATCGGGAGTCAAGTAAGTGATTCCGTAATCCAGCGATCCAATTTAGGAGCAGATAAGATCACGTGTTCAAATTGTGGTAAGGAGAGTGAGTCAAATGAGAAGTTCTGTCTTGAGTGTGGGGCGGAATTGTGACACCTTTCATAAGTGAAAAATTAGAATATCATTCTTTCTTCAACATGTTTATTAAATCTTTAACTATTGCAGAAAATACAATGATGGTATCGATAACAAGCTCCATCTATACCAGCTTCTTGTACACCTTGTCCCACATTCCTTTCCTGATTTTCCTGCCAAGAACAATCGCATCTTCTTATGATAATTTGCTCTCTGATGCAAAAACATCGAGCAATTCAAGTTCAGATGCGGTTTTTCTTATGCCCTCTGTTACAAATGACAAAACAGCGGCAACGGATTTAACAATTTCTGGTAATGACGTACCAACATTAACAGTGGAAAATTTCAAACGTGGAGAGTGAGATTATGAATGACAACGACCAGAGAAAAAAATCACTTGAAAATATCCAGGCTGTAAATACTGAAAGTGTAGTGAAAAATATAGAATTATCAGATCAAATCCTTGATAAATTGATCTGGAGTTTTGAAAAACCACATGAACTTCGAAAGTTACGAAAAAAACTATCAAGTTTATCCATAGAAGTTCAAGATAAAAACCTGAGAGCATTCAAGAAAAAAACATCTTCATACGACAATTTCATAACTGCTGAAAACCAATTTAAACAAGCATCTGATGAACTTATTTCCGGATTAGAAGAACATTTGAATGGGGAAATTAATGTTAAAAGTATCTCAATTTTAGTTGATAATCTTGAAAACGGCATCAATTCAAGGCTCATTCCAACCGATGAATTGATAATCCAATCCCGGGCATCCACAAATAAAGAGGAGTCCCGTACTGGATTGATACCACAGGATTTGAAGAACGAATTACATCTTTACCTTAATATGCTTCAGACTAAGTACAGCAAGAACAGACCGGAAATCCTGTTTGGCGGGGATTATGTTGGGGATATGAACTGGAAATATGTCCAGGAACATGACCACATAAAAGCAAAGTCAGGTTCAATGCTTGATGTCCCGCTGGTATTGGAAGCACGCTTTCAGCAAAAGGATGTGCGGTTGATCGAGCAAATCCAGAAAGAAGCAAGTAAGGTGAAAAAAGGGCAGCATAAATGTGTATGCCTGATTAACAGGGAATGGGATGATGAAATAAAGGATTTTGCGCTCAGATTTATGCATCCGAACTTTGTCCTGTATCTTCATGACCCGGAGGATGGGCTAATTTTTAATAAGGAAAATGAGATAGCAGAGCATTATTCATTCTGGTTCAACACAGAGCAGGGTATGAAGAAATTGGATGAACTGGTACAGGACTTTATTGAGGGCCATGAATACTTTACAGAAAATGAGGTCGCAGAAGCAATTGGATTGAATATAGCCGGGGCAAAAAGGATGCTCAAAGGTCTGCTTGACAATGGTGTGATAATTGATGTAATCTTTGAATCCGAAAAAATCAAGAAATACACAAGAACAAAACCAAAGGATTAAGTAAATCAATATTCTTGAATTTATAAAATATTTTGGATTATTATTATTCGATATATATCGAATGGAGTAAATAAAATGCCTGACATTGAAATCAAACGTGGATATGAAGTACTTCCGGACAATAATGTCAGGTTTGGTATCAAGGTTATCAATAACAGTGAATTCCTGATTGTTGACGTGAATGTGATACTGGATTATAGTGAATCTCTTTTCAAGCTTGATGGCAGTACAATCCAGAACCTGGGTATCATTAACTCTACCGTTCCCCGCACCGCCGAGTTTATCTTAAAACCCCTGGGCTGTATTCACAGGGTAGAAATTACGGCGACTGTACGGTATAAAGACCATACAGGCAAGAGGCATACACTGGATATGCGCCCCAAGGAGGTGCACTGTGTCTGTCCTTTCCTGAAAGGAAAGCCCATAAACAGGTGTGAGTTCTTCGAACTGTCAGAGTCGGGGCATACGGCAGAGGCGGGACTAAACTTCCAGGGAGTGGATGCTATACGGCTCACTTCATTTCTGGTGCACACTGTGAAAATCGAAAAGGCATACTACCTGGGCAATTACGAGGTCACCCAGAAGCAGTGGCGTGAGGTCATGGGTATCAATCCTTCAAATTTCAAGGGTGATAACCTGCCTGTGGAAAATGTATCATGGAACGATGCCCAGGATTTTGTCAAAAAGCTCAACGAGAAAGAAGGTACGGACAAATACCGCTTGCCATCCGAGGCTGAATGGGAATATGCAGCCCGTGCCGGGACTACCACACGATATTCATTCGGTAATGATGACTCAGACCTGGGCGATTATGCGTGTTATAATTACAATTCGGGTAGGAAGACCCATACAGTGGGCCAGAAGCAGCCCAATCCTTGGGGTTTGTACGATATGCATGGCAATGTGTGGGAATGGGTGCAGGATGAGTGGCATAGTGACTATGATGGTGCACCAACTGATGGCAGTGCCTGGGAAGATGGTAGTAATTCATACCGTGTCTGGCGAGGCGGCGGCTGGATCAGCATTGCAGGATTCTGCCGGTCAGCCCAACGCGACACACGCTACAGCATAGTCACAGGCGACCACTTCCCCTACCTCGGATTTCGCCTTCTCCAGGAGGTGTAGCTATTTTCCCCTTTACCACTTACTCTAAAATGCTGCAAAGTGGCATTTACCACTGGCAGTCCGAAGGCTGAGTATACGTAAGTCGCACCAGCCGAGGTGTGTTAAATACTCACCCGTATGACGAACGCATTAAAAATATATTAAAAGATATTTACATTGTTCGTGATATTATGCTACCATTATTTGTGACATAATGGCAAATGATTGTAGTAACATATAATTGGATCGGGTGCGGATGAAGAAAGATAAAATTTTAGATAAGGTTATTTCAGGTCAGCAATTCCCGTTATGGTTGTAAACGCATGCAAGCGAAGGTTTGTTTACTTACCATTTCGTAAACATTTTATGGTATTGCATGCTTCTACTCGCTACATCACAAGGAAAATCAAAGACGAGCGGCGGTATAATTTCAGACAGCTTGGATGAAAACAAAATAAGAGACCGGGAATTGCTGATTTCAGGTCAACATGACACTAACATAAAATTTCAAGATTTGAGAAAGCTACTCTTGAATTGTGGTTTCTCAGAGAGGATTCGAGGTGACCATTATATATTTACTAACGAACATATTTTTGAAATAATAAACTTACAGCCACTGAAAGATGGAAAAGCAAAACGATATCAAGTCAAGCAGGTGAGGGATTTGCTTTTCAAATATAAATTCCATATGGAGATGAATTAAATATGCAGGAGGATATAAAATACGAACTTATCATCTATTGGAGTGAAGAAGATGATGCTTATATCGTGGAAGTACCAGAACTTCCGGGTTGTATGGCAGACGGCAGGACATATAACGAAGCAATCCGGAATGTTCTTATTGTCATTGAGGAGTGGATAGATACAGCCAGAGAACTTGGACGAGATGTTCCGGTGCCAAAAGGCAGATTGATTTATGCGTAATATTTAAACGTCTTGCTACACAACTGCAACGTCCTGGACGATCGCGGCAACGAATGTCGGCTTTCGTCTTCTCCATGTTTTGTAACTACTTATCCCTTTACAGCAATTCCCGTTATGGTTGTAAACGCATGCAAGCGAAGGTTTGTTTACTTACCATTTCGTAAACATTTTATGGTATTGCATGCTTCTACTCGCTACATCACAAGGAAAATCAAAGACGAGCGGCGGTATAATTTCAGACAGCTTGGATGAAAACAAAATAAGAGACCGGGAATTGCTGATCCCTTTACACCTTTACAACTTGCCCCATAAACGCCACATTGCGGCATTTACTTATACTGGCGTATCACCAAGCCTGTGCATGCGTTAAGCCACACAAGC
>Ga0255429_1116_pt1 | contig 16956 bp, 19 predicted proteins | sample ANMaggSeSYBR02H9_FD_182636 | JGI IMG/M metagenome (GOLD analysis project Ga0255429, IMG submission 182636) | Sediment cell enrichment communities from methane seep in Santa Monica Basin, California, United Staets - ANME aggregate JGI... | ecosystem: Environmental > Aquatic > Marine > Cold seeps >... | reverse complement strand
TTATTCCTGTTATGAAACTTTCCGGACCAAAAAATGATGGAAGTTTCTTTAATGAGAACAGCCTTGTAACTTCTTCTGAATCATCTTTTTGCATAAATTCAATGAACGGTTTCAGTCTGCCCTGTTTTTTTGGGGTTATCATGGGAAAAATATAATCTTTATGTAATCAGTTCCACTTTTTCGCATATGACAGATAACCTTTGTAGCTGCTCCATTCATAATCCGTGATATCTTTAACTAAACCTGCTTTTACCGGGTTCTTATGTATATATCTCATTAGCTGCAGAAGATGGCTGTCATTACAGACAAGAATCGACTTGTACCTTCCCCTGAAAAGCTGACCATCAAATCCATGTCTCCTGTTATATCTCTGGGTGTACACGCTGTTCAGATGCCTCATGCATCTTGAAATATTTGCATCAGGAGTTTGCAGCAGGATATGATAATGATTTGTCATTAAACAGTATGCTGCTACATTTACATTCCACATTCCAGATATTTCAATCAGCAGATCAATAAACTTTAAATAATCATGTTTATCTGAAAAAATGGATTCGGACCGTCTCCCACGGTTCATTACATGATACCATGCTTCGGGATATTCTATTCTAAGTGGACGTGACATGTTGTAACATATAACATTTTATCTTCTATGGATCAATAGTAGACTTGACCCCATTTCGGCAGACCCCATTTCGGCACTGCAAAGAGTTGTATAACGTTAGCACCATTTTCCCCAGTGCCAGAGCAAGCCCTGCAAAGAGGTATATGATTTATCATCATATGCAATCACCCACTGGGTAACATCATCGAATTTCATCCCACTTAAGGGGAATCCCAACGATTCGGATTTATCTGGACACGAGTATGCGGTTGTTATACGTTCTTTGCCTTTAGTGGAAATCGTTCCGGATGCTCTATAGATTCAATTCCTAAATCAACATCCAGTTCCGGCCAATAAAAATGACCTGGTGTTGGTTCTTCAACATTAAGTATTTTACCGACAGGAGCATCTTTGAACCATGGAAATTCCTCATAGGACATGAAAAGCTCTTTCTCTCTTGTCAGAAGCCAGATGCCATGGATAGAAATATTAGTAATCTCAACCACTAAAGTGCTTTTGCCAAGTGCTTGTGAGTTCATCATAATGCTCCTCAATGATTTCTTCGATCTGTTTTAGTTGCAAGCGTGTTAAACGATAATTCCTTGAAAGCTCAATCTCTGGTACCAGCCAAAACTTTGCTTCACCATCTCAGCAGTAAACATGCACATGCATTCTTGTTTCTTCTCGGGAAAAGAAAAAGAATCGATAACCTTTTTCACGAAATATGGTTGGACTCATATTATTCCTTAATTCGTATAACGGCCACCATCACCAGAGGGCAGGGTAAACGGGCATTTGTAAAAGGCAATTAAACACCAAACTTAATAAAAGCTGTAAACGCCACGACCCTGTCCGTCTGAGTGCATGGTGTTGTTCTGCAGTGTATCCTTAAGCTACTTGATAAACCACAGGACGATAATGTGGCTCGGGAACAGATTTTCCATGTGTACGTGCGGACTCCAACCATACATCTTTTGCATTCAATACTTCCGATAACGCTTTTTCTGGAGATTCTCCAAAAGCAGAGCAATACTTCAAATCGGGTATGTCTGCTACATATCCTTCATCTTCTTCGCTGTAAAAAATATTGATATGATAATCCTTCATTCCTCGTCCTCCATTTTCAGATTATGGGTCTCAATTATCTTCAATAACTGGCGTATCTGGTATGGTTTGGCCTTCCCTTTAACTTCTTGAAGATTCACAAGCTCCGGAACGTCGGGGTGAACGTATATGTGGTGACTACTATTTATTCGATCCAGCTTGAACCCAAAGGCTTCGGCGACACTGGCCGCCTCTGAAAACCTGATATTCCTAGATCCAGAAAGTAGTTTCTTTAGCAGCTTACGCTTGATCATATAATTCTCCGGCACATTTTGTCAGAGCAGAACGCCCAAGATGAGGAGCGCGCAGTTTGCGTCTGTCTCAATACGTTTGATGTCATAGCTGTCGCGCTTGCACGGCATTTATTTTTTGGCGCGCTCCCCGTCCTGGGCGATGTCCCCGAGGTACGAGGGGACATCAAGTCATTCTATTGTTCTGTATATCTCCATAGTATCGAAAATTTATTCACATCGTTACGCAGCAATCAACTCATTGCCATTTTCCGTAAGTTGAAGTTTTGACGACTACTCCGTCAACATTTTTCTTGTATCTCAGAAATATTTTCTTGACAAGTTTTTTTGTGCTATTTTACTGAAATATTTCCGTATATCATTCCATATGGAATGATATAAAATTTGTGGAGATCTCTACCATGCTTAATATTCCGTCATCTTTGCGAGCACAGTTCGGGGTATATTTACAAGAGTAGGCTATTTATGAAAAATAATCAGGCTGCATATCAGAAGTGGCTGCGCTATTATCTGGATTTTTGTCGGAAGTATAATTTTCCGCAAACACAATGCGGGAGTCTTACTCACTTTCTCGTAAAACTACAGGAAAAGAAGCAAACCTCCGGCATTGCTCTCTACTGCTGATGTTAAAGAGTTTTTGACTTCTTTAGCGGTGAAGCGGCAAGTGTCGGTTTCCACCCAGAATCAGGCATTCAATGCGTTATTATTTTTCTTTCGTCATGTTCTGCATAAGGAATTTTGTCTAAAGACCTATTTTTTCTTTGAAATGATGACGTACCTGCTGGTTACACCGATTATTTTTTTCTTTTGCATGAACAGATACTACATTTGCCTTAAAACGTTCTGAGGAGAGTGGTGCCTGAAAAATATGGGTTTCCTGCCAGCCGCTTTGATTTAGAATCCAAAGGTAATCATTGATTAAAATCGAATTCACCCGGGTCTCATTTTTGGCAGGGGTGTTTTGGAAATCGCGCCAGTCAGCATTGATAAAAGCCATCTGTGTGCTCTTTTTGGCGTTCAGGTGTGCCAGCGCAAAAAAGCTTTCCAGAAATTTTAGATATTTCGCTTTGGACATTCCTGATATGCCATCAGGATCGTAGTCGTTTGATTGCTTTTTAAAATAAGGCGGATCAAAAACAATCAGATCCGGTTTGGTTTTACCTTTTATCGGCCATTTTAAATTGGTGATATCCCAGAAACAGGGTTCAATTTCCGGTCGTGTATCCGGCCGATCGTACATGTCAAAGCTCTAGCATTTCCGATTAAACGCGAGACAGGTGTCAGCCACCACTCCACCGCCCGCCATGGGATCAAACACCAGATTGTTCTGATCTGAAAAATAATACAGGATGTGTGCAATCATTTGGGCCGGGATTCGACCGGGCCAATTGTCTCCGAAATGTTTATCACAATCATTCCAGTTCCACAGGTCCCATGTCCGCAGTCCCCAGTTAAGCGCCTTGAATCTATCAAGATCGCTTTTGCCCTCCAACACAAAGGACCAGATCATCGGCTCAGTCCAACCATGCTTTTCAGCTACTTGAGGGACTGTGAAACCTTTCGATAAATCAGTATTTACAAGTTTTGCCAATTCCGGCATTTTTTGTAAATGGATAGAAATAGTCTGTTGTAGTACACCAAGCCGGTTCGCCATTCGCACCTGTGGGATGTGAAGCCCGTTCATTCGTAATATCTTCAGATCCAGATCCATCTGGAATGACGCTCTTAAATCAGCAATATAAGAGTCGACTGCCTGCCTTGAACGACCGACTGACTGCCCGATCTCAAAAGATGTCAAACGGGGATTGTTTTCATATGCCCGTCGGGCCGTCATTCTGGCTTTATCTTCAGTTAACAGGAGAGGGCCTATCGCTTTTTTAGCCGCATAGAGGAGGGGATCCAAACCATCCAGCGTTATAATGTGGACCGGTATTTCGGTTGCGCCGATCTCCTTGTATGCATGCCAGCGATGAGCCCCGTCAAGAATTCGGTATTTATCATCATATTCCGGATGAATCTGCACTTCGACAGGATCAATCTTAAACTCATCGCGCATGTTTTCGGCAAACATCGAGACACGTTTTGGATAAACACCGCTTCTCGGATATATTTCCTCATCCAGGATTATTTGTGTAGTGGGAACTGTGCAGGCTGTTTTTGCCATGAGGTCATTTTCTGCAATAATCAGGTTTAAATTGATGCAAAAGCGCCTCTTTTTTCTTTAAATTAGAGTAATTTTTAAAGAAATTCAACTGCTTGCAATGTGAGCATATGCACTGTGGTTGTGGATGGACTCAAAATTTTCAGCACTTACGGAAAACCAGGTTACATTATCGTCTTCTTTAAGCTTTATGGCTATATCTCTTACAATATCTTCAACAAACTTCGGATTACTGAACCCGTACTCCGTTATATACTTTTCGTCAACCCGCTTCAGAACAGAATATACTTCGCTTGATCCGGACTTCTCAACAAGTTCGATCATATCTTCTATCCATATAAATTTCTTAAACCTGATGCTAAGCCTGACTTCCCCGCGCTGATTGTGAGCTCCGGCCTCACTTATTTCCTTCGAACAGGGACACACGGAAGAAACAGGAACAATCACTTCTGACACAAAATCAATCTTACCATCAGGCCCGCTCGATCCTGTAAGCCTGCAGGTATAGTCCATAAGGCCTGGTGACTTGCTAACCGGAGCCTTTTTTCCGATAAAATAGGGAAAGGTTACTTCGATGTGAGAAGAAGCGGCATTTAAATGTTTTTTCATCTGCTCGAGAGCATCTGATATTTTTTTTAAAGAAACTTCCGGACGCAAAACGTTGAGGATTTCCACAAAACGGCTCATATGTGTGCCCTTGTATTCGTGGGGCAAATCAACATACATGTTTATCGTAGCAACTGTATCCTGGCAACCGTTTCTCCGATCAAGAACAGTTATGGGATATCGAAGATTCTTTATTCCTACCTTGTCTATTGTTATGTTGCGGTAATCTCTCTGATTCTGGGTATCTTTCATGCTTCAAGCATATACTCTGTTTTTATATGGCTCATGGCATGAAAAATATTACCCTTAATTTTTTTATTGCTGCTGTATAGCCGCTCCAGAAGAGCTTTTATTTCCTGCCGCTTTGAAGTTTTTGCGCTTGGACATGGATTGACAAAAACCGAAAGTTTCTCTTCGGATGTAAAGCGTTTAATTGTATTTTCATCTACAAAGGCCATGGGTCTGATTATTTTAAATCTTCCCTGAAAAAAAGGCTGGGAAGGAACCATTGTGCTTATCTCTCCAGCATAGCACATATTCAAAAAAAGGGTCTCGATAATATCATCTTTGTTGTGCCCTAATGCAAGTTTATTACACCCCAGTTCTTTTGCAATTTCAAAAAGCCGTTTTCTGCGAAGCCTTGAGCACAAAAAGCAGGGATTCTCATGATTTTCCATGCTGTGCGCCAAAACTCCATGATCGGTATGGTCAATTCTAAGATTGAAACCGGTTTTACGACAATACTTTTCAAGCTGCCGGCTGAAGCCTCCCTTAAATCCCGGATCAATGTAAACAGCAAACAGCTCGTAATTCACCGGTATGCGACGCTGACGTTCTTTTAATGTCCACATCATTGCCAGGCTGTCTTTTCCGCCTGATAGCCCTACCGCTATTCGATCTCCTTCTGATATCATATTATAACGGTGCATGGCTTTGCCGGCAGCTCTGTTCAGCGCCTTATATGTATAACTGTGTCTTGGCAAAACAAAAAGCTTTCTTAATTATTTTCGTGACTACTCACGTAGTCAGGCTGAAGCTGTTTAGACTGAAGGCTGAAGGGGTCAGAAAAGCACGATTGCCGTACTTTAGCGGAAACATCTGATTCTTGCACCAAATATGGTTTCAAAATGCGCTTTTTCCTAACAGTCTTCAGCCTTCAGCCTATCCACCTGAGTAGTTACTTATTTTCTTCTCTTTCTTCTTCCTTTAAAATTATCTTACCCGCAGCAATTTCTCTCAGAGAAACAACGATATCTTCATTTTTCGCTGAACTTACCAAGTATTCAGATCCATCACGAACCTGTCTTACGCGTTTAGCCGTCATGTTGCATAGCAAGAAACGGTTTGATACGCGTTTCAGGCAATCCTCAATTGTAATACGTGCCAAAGTAAAACCTCCTTATCTTCTTTCTACGATATATCCACCAATTCATAACATCTTCTTCCGGCTGGAGCTATCAACGTTATCTCTTCTCCTGGTTTTTTCCCTATAATTGCTTTTCCAAGCGGCGAAGTAATAGATATTCTGCCCTTTTCTATATCAGACTCAGTTGGTCCCACAAGCTGATACTCAACTGTTTCACCTGTATCAATATTTTCAAGAACAACCGTGCTGGCAAATACAGCGCGATCCTTTGGAAGCGTATCCGGATCAACTATATCCGCAGTGGCCAACCTGTACCCTATTTCCATCAATCGGCCTTCAATGAATGCCTGCCTGTCTTTGGCTGCTTCAAATTCCGCATTTTCACTAAGATCTCCATGTGCACGTGCCTCTTCAATTGCCTTTATATTCATGGGCCGATCGATCTTTTTTATCTTTTCTATTTCTTTCTTCAGGGCTTCATAGCCCTCTCTTGTTATAGGTATTCTCTCCAACTCTAAACTCCTCTGTCGGTTTACAGTTTTTTCAATGAACCATACAACGACTGAAGCATTTCAACCGTAAACTGTAAACTGTTAACAGTGAACTGCTTCTTACAAATATTTATCTGCCAGAATTTCTGCTATCTGAACCGTATTGGTTGCAGCGCCTTTTCTGATATTGTCGGCAACAATCCACATATTAATGCCGTTCTGAATTGATTCATCATTGCGTATGCGACCAACCAGCGTTAAATCCTGGCCTGCCGCATCAATAGCAAGAGGGTAGCTATTATTTGCAGGATCATCCACAACTTTAATGCCCTGCTCATTTTCAAGAAGAGATTTTACTTCATCTGCTGAAATATGTTCTTTTGTCTCAATATTGACTGACTCGGAATGGCTATAAAATACAGGCACCCTGACAGTTGTAGCTGTAACCCCTATTGAATCATCTTCGAAAATTTTTCTTGTTTCGTTAACCATCTTCATCTCTTCTTTGGTATAACCGTTTTCCAAAAATACATCTATATGTGGCAGACAATTAAAAGCAATTCTGTGCGGATAGACATTAATTTCATAATCCAAAAAATTAATCATGGAACGGGTCTGATCAAAAAGTTCATCTATTGCCTTCTTCCCTGTTCCCGACACGGCCTGATATGTAGAAACAACAATTCTCTTTATTCCGCACTTTCTATAAATAGGATTAATAGCGACAACCATCTGAATTGTAGAGCAGTTCGGATTCGCTATTATTCCCTTGTTTGTATAATCCGCAACTGCATGAGGATTTACTTCCGGAACAACGAGCGGTACATCAGGATCCATACGCCATGCGCTTGAATTGTCAATAACCACGCAGCCGTCCTTTGCGGCAATAGGAGCAAATTTTTTACTTGTGCCCCCACCTGCTGAAAAAAGCGCAATATCAACGCCTTTAAAAGAACTCTCTGTCAATTCCTCAACATCAATCAAATCTCCCCTGAAACGGAGCTTGCGACCTGCAGAACGATGAGAGGCTAAAAACTTAACCGAACTTAAGGGAATGTTGCTTTCCTCAAGGCAGGTTATCATCTGATTGCCTACGGCGCCTGTTGCGCCTGCCACAGCAACATTAAATTTCTTACCGGACATAATTAGTCTCCATGTTAGTAACGGTTCACGGTTGTCGGTTCACGGTTTAGGGACTCCCCTGAAAATAGCTTACACAGCATAAAAGGGATCAACCGACCGGTTCTATGATCTTCCTGTAAAAACGGGTATTTTTATTTGTGGAAGTTCCCTACAGTTTTTTAATGATACCATGCCAATTACTGTGTCGTTTTAACTGTGAACCGTGAACCGTAAACCGACAACCGTTACATTTATCCTTTAATATAATTTACAACCAAATCGCCGACCTCTTTTGTAGTATATCCCATCCTGCCGGCAGCTACGTCTTTTAAATCATCACGTAACACCTTTATAACGCTCTTTTCGATCATAGAAGCTGCCTCAAGCTCACCGATTGCGTCAAGCATAATATTAGCCGCCATTATAGCTGCTATTGGATTTATTACCTGCTTTCCAGTATACTTGGGAGCAGATCCTCCAATAGGTTCGAACATTGAAACGCCATCAGGATTTATATTTCCTCCGGCAGCTATACCCATTCCTCCCTGTATAATTGCCGCCAGGTCGGTAATTATGTCTCCGAACATGTTGTCCGTCACAATAACATCGAACCATTCCGGATTTTTAACCATCCACATGCATACTGCATCAACATGTGCATAATCCTTTTCTATATCAGGATACTCTTCTCCAACCTCGTTAAAAGCTCTTTCCCAAAGATCAAAAGCAAAAGTAAGTACGTTGGTCTTTCCGCAAAGAGTCAGTCTTTTGGCTTTATTGCGTTTCCTGCAACATTCAAAGGCGTATCTGATACATCTTTCGACACCTTTGCGTGTATTTATTGACTCCTGCACTGCAACTTCATCTGCAGTTCCCCGCTTTAAGCAGCCGCCGGCACCGGCATAAAGTCCCTCGGTATTTTCACGAACAACCACGAAATCAATATCCTCAGGGCCTTTGTCTTTCAAAGGAGTTCTTACTCCTTCGTATAGCTTGACGGGCCTTAAGTTAATATACTGGTCAAAATGAAATCTGAGTTTTAAAAGAATGCCTTTTTCAAGAATTCCCGGTTTAACATCCGGATGACCTATGGCACCTAAATATATTGCATCAAATTCTGATAAAGACTCAAGCGTGCTATCCGGCAGAATTTTTCCTGTCGCCTTGTAATGATCGCCGCCTAAATTATAATTAGTGAATTTCAGTCTAAAACCGCATTTGCCTGCTACAGTCTCCAGCACCTTGATTCCTTCTGCTATAACTTCGGGTCCTGTACCATCTCCTGGGATTACAGCTATTTTATATTCTTTTGACATCAACAACTCCTGCATAAATAAATAATGTAACCGTTTACAGTTGTCGGTTCACTGTTCACAGTTTTTTAAATGAATTATGGTAAGCGTTCACGAAATTAGAAGTTGGAAATTGGGCGTTCATACTTTTGTACTGTTCTTCCCAATTTCCAATTTCAAGTTTCAAGCCGTGAACGGCTACAAATTATGCAACGGCTAATTGCTTTTATGTTTTGAGCAACCGTTAACCGCTATGTTATAGAGAATTCGAAATCTGTTTATCAATTTCGTGTTCGTGGATTTTGGCTTTTTCCTGCTTTGAATGTCTCATAAGCCTTATAGTCTTGAAGGGACCTGAAATTAGATAGGCAACTCCTAAAAGAAACAGGGCAATGGATGGCTGCGCTGCTATAAAAATTAAAATCAGTATAACTGTAACAAGAACATTGAAATTCATCTTTCTAAACAGCTCCTGTTGTTTAAAACAATCGTATTTTATGGTGCTGACCATTAAAAAAGAAAGAATATAAAGCATTATAAGGGGTAATATACAGTTAGAAGTACCTGCTATGCCGAATTTATTATAGAACAAAACAGTAGTGGCAGCCATACCTGCACCAGCCGGTATCGGAAGGCCTGTAAAATAATCGCTGCTTACTGTATCAACCTGGGCATTGAAACGCGCCAGGCGAAGAGCTCCGCAAACCATAAATAAAAATGCAGCAAGCCAGCCAATTCTTCCCATAGGTTTAAGAGCCCATAAATACATCATCACCCCGGGAGCAAGACCAAAGGATACAAGATCCGCAAGGGAATCGTATTCAACACCAAATTTACTGGTGGTATTAGTAGCCCTGGCGATTTTGCCATCAAGCATATCAAATACCACGGCGATAATAATAGCTATAGCCGAAGTAACATATTTGCCCTCTATTGAAGCAATAATGGCATAGAATCCGCAGAAAATATTTAAAGATGTAAATATGTTAGGCAGAATGTATATTCCGCGCCTCGGCTTGTCTTTATTAATTCTTTTCTTTTTTTTCATGTCTTAAATATCCCAAAATAGATGTGCCCGCTTTAACCTTATCCCCAACTGCAACATTAAGATCCGCATCTTTGGGCAGATAAATATCAAGTCTTGATCCAAAACATATCATACCCAAACGTTCACCGCGGGCTACCCTATCCCCCTCCTGCAATTTGCATATAATACGCCTGGCGATAAGCCCTGCAATCTGGACAACACATATTTCCCGGCCGTCTCCTGTCTTAATAAAAATCGCATTATGTTCATTATCCCTTGATGCCTTATCTAAGTTTGCGGAAAAAAATTTTCCAGGATAATATTTTACCCTTTCAACTTCCCCTTCATGCGGGATACGATTTACATGCACATTAAACACCGACATGAAGACGCTTATCTTCTGACACCTGCCTTCAAAAAAAGGACTGCTGTCCTCTTTCCCTGCTATAATAACTTTTCCATCAGCCGGTGATACAACAGCACCGTAATTTTTAGGTATAACCCGGTCAGGATCCCTGAAAAAATAGCAGATGAAAAAAGTAACCGCAAGACCTATCAGCGCGGGAACAGTCAGCTCCAAAAGGGCAAAAACACCTGTAGTAAAGGCCGAAGCAAATATCAAAGGATATCCAGCTTTTGCTACAGGGAATGCGAATTGACTCGGAGGATCGGACCAGGAAAATTTATCCACTTGATATATGCCTTGGTTAAAGTTTAAAAATTTATACCAATATCAATTAATAATGTCAATGATTACAACTTGAGAATTTTCGTATATAATGGGGTACAAATAAGCTGTTATCATCTGTATCATTTGTCTCAAATTTAGCCATGCTGATATTAGCCACAGTAGAAGCCCTGATTGTGTTTTGACAGGGCGGTGCAAAATGTGCCAGATCACCTATCTGATCTTTAATTTTATTTTGATAAATTTTGGCGCCGTCACCAACAAACAAGCATGGCTCATTTATATCGCAAACAGCCTGAACAGGACCAATAGCCTGCTCCCTGAGTTCCTTTTTCAAATATCCGTTTTCAAACCTGTATCGTGAAAAATACACCTCTTCTTTACGGGCATCTAATAACGGACTAACGAGATATGAAGAAAAGCAGCACTGCATGGCAAGCGAATCAAGGCTTGAAACACCCACAACAGGTTTGCCGGATGCCATAGCAAAACCTTTTATCGAACTAATACCTATTCGCAGACCCGTAAAGCTCCCCGGCCCTCTTGTTACCGCAAATCCATCCAGTTCAGATACAGTTAACCCTGATAAATTCAACACTGTATCTATCATCTCCATTAAATGTTTTGAATGAGTTTGTTCGATAAATAGAGTAGTCTCGGCTATAATTGATTCTTTCTCAACAATGGCAACACTACAACTTTTTGTAGCTGTATCTACAGCAAGTATTCTCATAATAAAAGAGTGCCCTAAAGTTATGGTACGCCTTTGGCGTGGTTATATATTTTCAGGGCTTGGTTATAAGTTCAGATAGAAACAAAGTGAGCAAAGTTGTATGGTAAAAAAAGTTAAAATTGGCAGTGCCGAAGGCGCATTCATTAACTTTAGGCACTTTTTTTTAACCTCTTTGCCCCGCTGCCCTTAAGCTTCATGCCCTCAAGTACAACCGGCAGTACTTCATCCATGTGTTTTACAGGAATGAATTTGATCTTACGCTTCACATTTGAGGGAAGTTCTGTAATATCCTTTTTATTCTTTTCAGGAATTATTACAGTATAAATTCCAGCTCTCAAAGCCCCCAAAGCCTTTTCTTTCAAGCCTCCTATCGGAAGGACTCTTCCTCTGAGCGTAATTTCTCCAGTCATAGCAATGTCTTTGCTGACCGGCTTATTGGTCAGAACAGAAATGAGGGCGGTAGCCATAACAATTCCCGCAGAAGGACCATCTTTTGGTATTGCACCTGCCGGGACATGTATGTGCACATCAAAATTTTCCAAAAAATTTTCTTTCACTCCAAAAGAAGAAAGATTTGCCCTGGCATAACTTACGGCCGCGCGGGCGGATTCCTGCATTACTTCCCCGAGCTGCCCGGTAATAATCAAGTCACCCTTTCCTTGAATTAAAGATGCTTCCACATACAAAACCTCTCCACCAGCTTGAGTCCAGGCAAGCCCGGTAGACAATCCGACCTGACTTTCCTGCTGATCCATCTCAGGATAATATCTGGGTACGCCCAAGTACTTATGCAGATTTGTCTTTGTAATATTAAAAGGACCTTTTTCTCTTTCAGCCATCTTACGCGCCACCTTGCGGCATATTGCCCCAAGCTCACGTTCAAGGTTTCTCAAACCTGCCTCAGATGTGTATTCATTTATAATCTGGAGCAACGCATTCGGGCTGATGGAAATATTCTTCGGCTTTAAGCCGTTTTCCTTAATCCGACGCGGGAAAAGATGCGTCTCAGCAATAACCTTCTTTTCCTCCTCAGTGTATCCTGAAAGATTAATAACCTCCATTCTGTCAAGAAGTGCTGAAGGAATTGTATCTGTTAAATTGGCTGTAAGTATAAACATAACCCTGGAAAGATCAAAAGGTAAGTTCAGGTAGTGATCACTGAATTCAAAGTTTTGCTCCGGATCAAGAGCTTCTAATAGAGCTGAAGAAGGATCACCTCGAAAATCAGAGCCCACTTTGTCAATCTCATCCATCATAAAAACAGGGTTGTTTGTTCCGCACTGCTTCAAACTCTGTAATATACGTCCAGGCATTGACCCTATATATGTGCGACGATGGCCTCTAATTTCCGCTTCATCTCGAATTCCACCGAGAGAAATACGGACGAATTTACGCTTCATCGCATTGGCAATAGCTCTCCCCAAAGAAGTCTTCCCCACGCCGGGAGGCCCGACAAAACATAGAATAGGACCTTTCATCTTTGGATTTAGCCTGCGAACACTTAAATGTTCAAGTATCCGATCTTTCACCTTGTACAGAGCATAGTGATCCTTGTTCAATATTTTTTTCGCATTCAATATATCAATCACATCTTTGGTTTTTTTATCCCATGGCAGATCAACCAGCCAGTCCAGATAACTCCGTACAACTGAAGCTTCAGCGGAATCAGGATGCATCTGTTCCAGACGTTTTAACTGCTTTCCAGCCTCTTTTCCAGCCTCCTTGGGCATTCTGGCGCTCTTGATTCTTTTCTTGTAAACATCTATCTCTTCAGCTTTTTCATCATGCTCGCCCAGTTCCTTGTGGATAGCCCTAACCTGCTCTCTTAAAAAATAATCGCGCTGGCTCTTAGAAATTTCATCCTTGACATCAGATTGAATTTTTGCCTGTATCACCGAAAGTTCTACTTCATGTGAAAGCAAATCGTTAACTTTTTTAAGACGTTCCACAGGATCTACAAGTTCAAGCAGAACCTGTGACTCCTCAATTTTCAGTCTAAGATTCGATGATACAAGATCTGCCAGCTTGCCCGGATCATCTATGCTTTCCAGAATGGTACCGACATCGCCGCTTAATTCTCCTCGAAGAGCCAGAATCTTCTCTGAATGCTCTCGTACATTCCTCATCAGAGCTTCAATCTCCAGATTGACTGCTTCAGACATCTGTTCTTTAATAATTTCAATCTTTACGCGATAATAAGCTTTGTTTCTGAGATATGTCACAATTTTTGCCTTGGCGACACCTTGTACAAGGGCCTTGACACTGCCGTCAGGCAGTTTCAACATCCTCAAAATCCGACCAACTGTTCCAATCGTGTAAATTTCATCCTTTTTAGGGTTCTCGACGCTCGAATCCTTTTGCGTAACCAACAATAAATAGCCGTCTTTCATTACGGCCGATTCCACCGCTCGCACTGATTTCTCCCGACCGACGAAAAGAGGAATAAGCATTCCTGTAAAAATCACAACGTCCCGTATAGGCATTAAAGGAAGAGTTCTGGGTATTTTTATATCCTTTTCATTTTCCTCAATAATACTTATCAAATCATCTTTATCTGTTTCACCCATTGTTTCACCTGTTTTTAATTATTTCCCCCCACAATCGTGAAAGAGTCTTATGTATATAAAAAATTGAGTTTAAAATGTGTTAATCTAACAATATATAACATTATTTTTCTTTGACAATATCAACCTTGATTTTTTATAAAACAAACCTAACAAATTTCGCATGGCAAAAGACTATGTTTCAGGGTAATATTTCAAAATAAAACCTTTGAAAAATGCTCAAAACAAATAAAGAGGGCTGAATATGTTAACCTACCTAATTGAAATATTAATTTTTATATTTGGAATTTGTATAGGAAGTTTTATGAATGTATGCATATACAGGTTGCCCGCATCAAAATCAATTATAAATCCAGCCCGTTCTATATGCCCGAACTGCGGAAATATTATAAAATCTTATGACAATATTCCTGTTTTAAGTTATCTGTGGCTTAAAGGAAAATGCCGCCATTGTAATTCTCCTATAGCCTTTCGTTACCTTTTGGTTGAATTGACAGGAGGTTTTTTTGCACTTTGTATATATTTCAAGTTTGGAATTACAATTGAAGCTTTTTTGTACTACGCCTTAATTTCATCACTGCTTGTGATTACCTTCATTGATATTGATCATCAGATAATACCGGACGTCATTACACTTCCAGGCATACCGATCTTCTTTTTTGCATCATTTGCCTTTGCAGCAATTACCTACAAAGACTCTTTGCTGGGAATACTGGCCGGCGGCGGATGCCTTTTATTAATTGCAGTAACATACAACCTTCTTACTAAAAAAGAAGGCATGGGAGGTGGAGATATCAAGCTTCTGGCAATGATAGGAGCTGCCTTAGGGTGGAAAGGCGTTCTCTTTACAATATTTATTGGTTCCGCCATCGGAACTCTGATTGGAATAATTTTAATGTTGCGCACACGCAAAGGTTTAAAACTCGCTATTCCCTTCGGCCCGTTCCTGTCAATAGGCGCAATTATCTATATCTTCTTTGGTTCCAGTATTATAAACTGGTATCTCAAATAAACTACTGTCGTGTCATGCGTATCCTATTTAAATTTCGAGGTAATGGGCAGTCTGTTAAAATATAACCATGTGTAATTAAAGCCTTTTTGTAAATTGAAAATGAGTTTTACCTCGAAATTTAAATAGGATACTGTCATGCGTGAAATATCCTATCAGGCACTCGTCATTCCCGCGAAGGCGGGAATCCATTCCCCGATCAGGTCGAGGACAAGTATTTCTGACTACTTCGGCGCTTCTGGATTCCCGCTTCCGCGGGAATGACGTTCATCTTTGCGACACTACGTAGATGACAGGACGCTAGATAAAAACTAATTATAACGAATTTTGGGGAGACAACGGGTATTTAAGCGGTCAACCGTATAATTACTTGTTCGCGAGTGGGCAGAGCTGAAATAGACTCCACCACGTGTGGCCGATGATACGCCCGTAGTGAGTTGCCCGAATGGTTGTAAGATCGCGCTTGAATCCATGGCTCAACTGGTGTAAAATAAATCAATTTTATCGGGAGGTGATATGCGATGACCTTATCTGTGGACGAACTGGCAACAGAGGCCATATCTCTGTCCGGCGAAGCAAGAGCTCTGCCGGCTGAAAAACTTATTGAGAGCCTCGACCAGGGATTGGTTCGAGATATTTGGCTTGCCGAGGCAAAAAGACGTCGTGACGAAGTGAGAAGCGGTCAAGTAAAACCAATACCTGGTATTGACGCCATGGAAAGCGTTCGCAAGCTGCTTGACGACAAATGACATATTCATTACCAAACGCTTTCCTTACGCCATTCTCTATTGCATCGAGGATCATTTCTGATACTGGCCGTCATGCACTGCAGCAGGGAGCCATCGTATTGGAAACAAAGGCTTGCCGAAAAATAGAGGCGCGAACAAGCTGGTTGAGCGTAAAAAAATGATGAGTTTGGGGTCACCCTTGATTGTTTCATTTATTGAGTTGTCAAGCTTTATTATAATAATCAAGGTTTGACCCCAAATACGAGGCCAAAGTTATGAATGACGGTTAATGCTTTTAATCGCTTAATCGAAAGGCCTCTGCCATTATGATGCATTTGAGATAAACAACCGTTTCTCCCCTCAACTGCGGAAGAAGTGCGTTGAAAATTTGAAACCATCCATTCAGCCCAGGATAGCCATTGTTGAGTAATGAATATTGGGGTAAGAGGATGCTGTTCCAACTCAGCCAAAGCCTGTTCAGTTGCGACTTGATAGCTCTTTTTCAATTCAGGGTTCTTGGTCTTTGCTGCCTGACTCTGCCAATAAATGGCTGGGAGGAGGAACTCAAGCAGCCATTTTCTGCATTCGTCATCAATTTCATAATCATCAAGGCTTTCCATTATCCATAACCACCAGGCATCAATCAATGATGCTATGGCTGCAATCTGCTTGGCAAATTTGCCCAGGCGGTCTTTTTTATCAATAATGCCGCAATCATTGAGTATTTTTTTAACGACTTCCGGAAGTTCCATCAGAAGAATTTGGACTTGAGCCGATGTTTGTTTAGATGTATCAGTAATATCAAAAGGATGTACGATCTTTGACAATTTGTGAAGTACTTCTTTATATCTGCTTGTAGCAGATTCAATAATTTGTTGTTCCTTATTCAGATTATTGACAACAAGCTGCTGTTTTTCAATTTCGTTAATCCCTTTGGATAGTTCTATGAGCAAAGATAGCGTTGCTGTTGCTTTAGCGATCTTATCCTGTGCCGCAGCATACTTTCTGTTGAGACTTAAGCCTAAGAGTTTTACAATTTCGTTGCTTGCATGAAATAGGTCTGGAATACTTTGACAACCAATTCCTTTCAAAGCAAGTTTAATCAATGCCTTGGCACGATCACTGACTACATATTTGATGCTTATTCCCAGTTCATTGATGGTTTTTTGTACTTTTTCCATCCATGTTTCATAGCTCCTGTTCTGCGCCT
>Ga0255429_1115_pt1 | contig 16978 bp, 15 predicted proteins | sample ANMaggSeSYBR02H9_FD_182636 | JGI IMG/M metagenome (GOLD analysis project Ga0255429, IMG submission 182636) | Sediment cell enrichment communities from methane seep in Santa Monica Basin, California, United Staets - ANME aggregate JGI... | ecosystem: Environmental > Aquatic > Marine > Cold seeps >... | reverse complement strand
TTTAAAAGTCTATTACATGTTCGTAATAAAATCGCTTATCAAAGTCTTTATCGTTGAGCGTGTTTGTGGAATATTGCTGTAAATCCATTTTTCTTAAACGAAAACGAATATCTATATTGAAGAAGTAATATCTCATAGTTCCCTAATGTGGTTCTAGTACGCCCTGGTGAGTCTGGGTTGCATAAATAATTTATAAATACTCCTGAATGATATGGTTTGATGTGGGATAAATCATTATAGAACATATTGGAAAGCATGGGAGCACTAATACAAATATATCCATCGATTTTTAAAACCCTGTCCATTTCAAATAGTAGTGAATATAATTCATTAGGATGCAAATGTTCAACAAGATGAGCACAATGTATGGCATCGAATACATTATCATCAAATGGTAATGGTTCAGGACAAACCCATTTAATAGTATTATCTACACGGTTTGTGTCCACATTTATCACATTATACTCATGAAAATATCTGCCAAATGAACCATCTCCGGCTCCGATATCTAATATTTGTTGAGTCTTACTGACATAGGGTCTAAATAATTCATAAAATGGTTTTCTGTCCGTTGTCCGATATTTAAATAAGTTTGTGAATGACATTTATAAATTCCTTTGTTTAATCTTATATATGTGTATTCAGTATTAATTTTTATAATTATCGTATTTGAAAATTGGATATTACATTTTACGATTGGGGGTATCTGAATATTCTTAAGTCATCAAGAATTTCGGTATATGTATTCGCCGTTGCTTTGTAGCTATACTCATTAATTTTAAACAAATCCCCATTATATATTATTTTCTTATCATGCTTGTAACTCTTCAAAAAGTAAATATCTAATAGCACCAACTTTGTCTGGATTAAGATTTCTATTGAAATCGCACGATACCAAATTTAAGCCAGATTGTTTCAAATAATTATACTCTGTTTTATTCCCAACACCGACTTCTAATACGGATTTTGGGTTTAACTTCAAAATCGAATCAATTTGATAGAAATATGAGATAAAGCGGTCAAAATCAACATAGTTATTGAAGTAATATTTTTGCAAAAGGTTTTTTCCTTTAGACAAAACGATTTCATTTACATCTTCGTTAAGCATATTCATCACTTGATTAATATTTCAATAATATGGATTTGCTACTTATAAACCACCGCTACTTTTACCAATGCCTAAATAAATAAGCTGGTCAACATCCTTAAATATATTTTTACAATCAACAATGACTGGGGTGTTCATTAACTTAATTAATGATTCAATCTCCAATGTTTTAAAATCATCATGGTCAACAACAAATATAGCACAATCTGTCTTTGTCAATACTTCCTTGATACTTTTTTCAGAATAATAAACTCCAACTTCTGTTTGAATTGATTCTGAATATGGATCATAAACTTTAACATTAGCGCCGAGATTCACAAGTTCTTCTATAATTTTTATAGACGGTGATTCTCGAGTATCATTAATATTTTTCTTATAGCTGAGACCTATAACAGCGATCTTTGATCCATATATCTTCTTATCTATTTTTCTTAATCCATCCTCAACCAGATTCACGGCGTGTGTTTTTATAAAATTATTGATTTCTCCAGATGTTTCAATAAATCGCGGTATTATACCATATCTTTTAGAAATATATGACATGTAGAATGGATCAAGAGGGATGCAATGTCCGCCAACACCAGGTCCCGGATAAAAAGCCATAAAACCATATGGCTTTGTAGATGCAGCATCTATAACATCCCATGTATCAATACCCATTTTTTCAAAAATTAATGATAACTCATTTACAAGAGCTATATTTACATTCCTGAAGACATTTTCTACAATTTTAACTGCTTCAGCAGTTTTTGCATTTTTTACTTTTATCACATCGTTGATGATTGTTTCATACAGTAATGCTGCAATTTCGGTACACTCAGCATTTATGCCGCCAACAACTTTTGGTGTGTTTTCGACTGTATATTCCTTATTACCAGGATCGATTCTCTCAGGAGAATAAGCCAATCCAAAATCCGTTCCTGCAATTAAGCCACTTTTTTCAAGAATTGGACGAGCAACGTCTTCTGTCGTACCTGGATATGTCGTGCTTTCCAAAATAATGAATTGTCCTGTTCTTAAAATTTCGGATACCGTTGTACAAGCACTTTTCACATAACCTAAATCTGGTTCATTCTGCTTAGTCAATGGAGTGGGAACACAAATTATTATAAAATCGCATTTTTTTAGTTCTTCGAGGTTATTTACTGGGTTAAATGATTTAAATAAATATTTTTGCAAAATATTGTCGGGAATATCTAATATATGCGATTTTCCATTCTTTAAATCATTAATATATTTTTCATTTATCTCGTATCCAATTGTAGTAAATACTTTTGAAAATGCAATTGCCAATGGTAATCCAACATAACCTAAACCAATGATTCCAATTAATGCAGTTTCATTTTGAATTTTCATGCGTAGATTATTCATAATGTACCCTTGCTATCATTTAATTATGCACTGTATTTATAGATTTTAGCGTTATGTCATCAATTTCATAATTGATATGTTTCAAGAATTTCAACAAACTTCTTTGTTGTTTCTTGGTAATTATAATTATTAATTGTCTCCATTTTTCCTTTATACTCGATTTTACCATTCTGCTTATATTCTTTGTACCATTGAATTAAAACATTTCCAATCTCTTTTGTTGTTTTAGCATATGTCCCACTGTTTGTTTCACAAAGAATATCTTCTATAACATCTCCTCCGAATCCACCCGTAGCTAATATTGGTCTTTGTGCTCCAAGGTATTCAAAAACTTTCAATGGGTATACTCCATTTTCATTTAGATCTTCCCAATTTAACAGAAGTAATATTTGGGATTCGTTCTGTTTTTCTAAAGAAACATTTCTTGATACTATCCCATATTGTTTAACAACATTTGATAAACCCAATTTTATAATATTTTTTCTGAGAATCTTGTTTTGAGGGCAATAAAAACGAACATTAATATCATTAGATTCAATGGATTTGTTATCTATCACTTCACGTAATGCAACTAAAAACTTCAAAATATCTTGTTTTTTATATATACTCCCTGTATAAGTTATTGTAAATTTAGGGGTTAAGGGTTTTGGAGGGACATTCAAATTGTTAGGATCAAAACCATTTGTTACACAATGTACGATCTTATCCTTATATATCGATTCTAATTGTTTAGACCATATGGGAGTCACTGTAACTAAATGATCTGCTGCGCTTAGCGTTTCCCTTTCTAACTTTTCATCCATTTTTTTTCTTATTGGATTATAACTGTAATTATGATTCTGCGACCATAAGTCACGAAGGTCAGCTATCCATGGAATCTGATATTTATATTTAAGTTCTTTTGCAACAAGATGGCACGTCACCGGAGAAGAGCTACTAATAATTGCATCTATGTTATCATTTTCAATAATTTCCATTCCCTTTTTAATAGCTGGATGCAACCAATTTTTTTCTTCATCTGGATATGACAAGAATTCTTTTAAAATGAAATACAGCCCTTTTGGATAATTTACTGGTTTAGGATTTTCAACTTCAATTATTTGTGCATAATCTTGAATATTTTCTAGAATCCCATATCTGCGATTGTTTTTTTGGTTTAGATCCACAGTTAGAATTGTTGGCTTCCACCCATATCTACTTAGATATTTTGCAAATCCTGGCATCCTTGGAGATGCATGGAACAAATTGGTAATAATTAGTACTTTTTTCATCGGAAACCTTCATATCTCTCGATTTGCTCTACAATATAATCCATTTCATTTACAGTCAGTGTGGGGTACATTGGCAATGTAAAGATATGTTTGGATACTTGTTCAGTAATTGGCAATTTGCAATCATATTTGAGCACATCTCTATAGAAATGAGTTAAATGAATCGGTTCAAAATATACTTTTGTCATGATATTTTTCATGGATAAATACTTCATCAAATCATTTCTTAAATTTTCAGTATCATCTACCATAACACTATACATTTGGTAGACATTGAAATTTTTTGTTATTGTGCTGATTGGATTTATTTGATCTATTTTTGTTAAAATTTTATCCATATATTTAGCATTTTCTACCCGCATTTTGATTATTTTGTCTACCTTTGACAACTGAGCAATACCTAATGCAGCTATTATATTAGACATTCTAAAATTATATCCTAATGTCGTGTAATCTATAATTTCAGTTGTAGAGAAATAATTAGACGTTTCAACTCTACCATGTGATCTTATTAACTTTAATTTTCTATATACATCAGGAGAATTTGTTGTTACGGCCCCCCCTTCTCCAGTGGATATTATTTTATTTGCACAAAAACTAAAAACAGCAGAGTCGCCAAATGTACCTACGTTTTCATTTTTAATTTTTGCACCAAATGCTTCAGCTGCATCCTCTATCAAAATCAGGCTATTATTATCTGCAATTTCTTTAAGTTCTTTAATCAAACATGGATTTCCACCGTAATGGATAGGAATGATTGCCTTAGTCTTAGGTGTTATTTTTTCTTTCACACTTTCTGGATTCAATCCATAAGTTTTTTCTTCAATGTCTGCAAATACAGGCTTTGCACCTACAAAAAGAGGTGCATTTGCAGTTGCGATGAATGTGAAAGATGGGACAATAACTTCATCACCAGATTTGATATTGTGAGCTAAAAGTGTAGCATGTAAAGCAGATGTTCCAGAATTGAAAACTACGGCATATTTAGTACCAATGTACTCACATATCATTTCTTCGAACTGCTCGACGTTCGGTCCAATGGCCCAATCCATGCCCTTTCTAATTGCTTCAGAAATATGGGCTACGTCAGTTTCATTTGAATATATTTTAAATAGTGGAACCTCCATCTTATCAAACATCCTTTTGTCTGAATGTGATTTCTTTTGCATATTTTTGTATTAATCGATTTTGTTCGAACTTTAATTGTTGATTAGTCAGAGATTTAGTACAAACCCAATCATTATTGTATTCATCAAAAGTTGACCAATCCCAATATCTCATAGTGTCGTAATCAAAAAATTCATTTTTGGGATAGGGGGCGAGCAACGTAAATCCAACAATATCTGGTTGAATCTCATCACATAATTTTTCAGTCATTTTTATATCGTCTAAAGTTTCATTTGGCATTCCAAGCAAAAAATATGCTCGTGCTTTTATACCATAATCTTTAGTTATTTTAAATACTTCTTTTATTCGAGATATCTTTGTATTTTTATGTATATCCTTTAATATTTGAGGTGAACCACTCTCAACACCATACCACAATTCTTGGCAATTGCTTTCAGCTAAATTTTTAATTACATTTTCATCAATTGTGTTTATATGAGCATTTGCTCCATATGGTGTTTCAATACCTCTTTGAATTTTAGCTTTGCAAAAATCAACTAGTCTTTTTTTATTAAGTGTAAATGTGTCATCTGAAAATTTTATGAACTGGATACCCCAGTTCTTAATTAAATCTTCACATTCATCTAAAATATTGTCTACTGACCGATGTCTCACTTTTTGTTGCCACACTTCTCTGCTTGAACAAAAGCTACATTGATAAGGACAGCCCCTGCTACTCAAAATTGAAGCAATTCTCACGCCGTTATCCTTATATGCTTGTGAAATATTTCTTTCATTTTTTATAACAACTCTATCAGGAAATGGAATGTCATCAATATTTATTATAAAATCAGATTGATATATGCGTTTAGAAATATTTTTTGAATTATTTATATCCAAAATAACCTGTAATAATGCTCTTTCTCCTTCTCCTTTGACGACAACGTCCACACAATCTTCTTCTAACACATCTTGCGGTAAAGCAGATGGGTGCACACCTCCAAATATAATCCAATTATCATCTTTTTTGATTTGCTGTGCCAATTGCACCCCATGCTTAAATTGTGGACTTGTACAACTGAAACCAATTACATTTGCATCTCTACATGCATTAACAATTACTTCATCTGAATCATAAAACCCTGAATAAAATTCAATCTCCAAATCGCCATCATAGTATTTTTTTAAGTATGATGATAAATATCCAATCCCCAATGCTTCCCACGTATGACCTTTAAAACCAACATTTGGTTGAACAAAAACAATTTTCATTTTATCACCACGGTTTAGTCCACTCTTCTGACTTATAATTTCGATACCAATCAACAAATTTCTTTAAGCCATCATCGATTGTATACTCTACTTCCCATCCTAAAATCTTCTTTGCCTTTGAAGTATCTGCAATCAACCTTTGTACTTCTCCTGGACGCGGCTCAACAAAAACAGGTTTAACATCGCTGCCACATAGTTTTATAATTTTATCGGCAATATCAATGATTTTATCTTCCCTTCCAGTGCCAAAATTAATTGGCTCTCGGATTGGTTTTTTATGATTTAGAATGAGATCATAAGCTCGTACAATATCCTCTACATACGTATAATCCCTTGTTTGTGTCCCATCACCATATATAACTGGAGGCATTCCACTTAACACCCTTTTTGTGAATATGGAAATTACACCACCATACCCAGAATCTTTTTGTTTAGGTCCATAAAGGTTAAAGGGTCTTGCAATACAGACATCCATACCATAAGTTTCAATATATGCATAGCACATTCTATCAGCTGCAATCTTACTGGCACCATATGGATGGGGGGCAACCAAGGGGTGTTCTTCATCCATTGGGGAATATTTAGCTGAACCATATACTTCACTTGTCGAAGCATGGATTACTTTCTCAACGTCATACATTCTTGCAATTTCAAGAATATTCTGTGTTCCCAGAACATTAATATCATACGTCAATTTAGGTTCAACAATAGAACGATCAACATGTATCTGTGCAGCGAGATGGAAAACTGCATCAACATCCCGCATTATTTTTTCAAGAAGGTCATAATTTCTGATGTCCCCATTGATCAGTTTGAAATTTTTGTGATTTAAAAGATGTCTTATGTTTGTTAAAGTTCCATTCATGAAATTATCTAAACATAAAACAGTATCCCCATTCTTTACATATTCATCACATAAATGTGAACCGATAAAACCCGCACCACCTGTTACTAATATTTTCATCTCTTGCACCTTTTAATTAAGTCATTGTATAAATATTCCATTTTTCCCATTTCTTTATAGTAATCGGCTTTTTCTTTAACAACGTTTCTATTAATTTCACCAAATTTAATTCTTAAATTTTTATTTTTGAGTAAATAAACAATTTTATCAGCTAATAATTCTGGATTTTTTATTGAAATGACATAACCATTGATTTCATTTCGTATCCACAATTTGTTATCACCTACATCTGTGACAACGGGTGCTAATCCACATGACATTGCTTCTAAAGTGCTCACCGAAATCCCTCCATCCGACAATGATGTTGAAACATATACGTCAGCAGAAGATAAATATTGAGGTAAATCACTATGTTCGATTGTTCCGATGAATGAAACATAGCCATCAACCTTTAATTTTTTCACAAGAGCTTTCAAATTATTTTCTTCGCTCCCAATTCCTGCAATTATAAATTTAGTATTTGGAACTTGTTCTATAATATGTGGAATTGATTTAATTAATGTTGCAATATCATATATTGGATTTAAATTTCTAATGCTGATTACAGTACTTGAATTTTCTATGTGTGACGTTTCTTCGACACTATCATCTTTCACATTCTGATTGAAAAGTTTTGTATTTACACCATGGTAAATAACCTCAACATTCAAATTACAATTCATTTTTTCAATTGCTTCTTTTGAATTTAGTCCATCACATGTAATTAAATCTGCGTTATTTAAAATATACATAATCATATATTTGTATATATATTTGTACAATTTTGATTTTGGGTTGATTAAAATATCACTCCCCCACGCACTTACAATATGCGGATGAAAACGGGCTAATGAACCATATAATCCAAATGGTATCACTTGATGTGAATGCACGATATCTGGATTAACATTCTGTATGATATTTTTAATAATTAATGCTTTTATTATTGGAGATAAAATCCAATATTTGGGTTTAATTTTGTAAACTTTAATATCTCTATATTCATCATCTTTGTTTGTAATCAAATGAATCTCATGTCCTTTTTCTGTAAAAAATTCAATCCACCTTCTTGTGTGGATGCTTTTACTGGATATAAAGCAAATTTTCATTTTTTATTCCTTTAGCATATTTTACCATTCGAACTTATTTTCCAATCACCAGCACTTCATACCCTTTCCCCACAACATCCTCCACATCAACAACCCCCCTCCCATCCACCAGCACCCTGTGCCTCAACCGCAACTCCTCCCACTCTATCCCCTTAAACTCCTCATAATCAGCCGCAATCATCACAGCATCAATATCCCCCACATCATCCAGCCTACGCGGCTCAGCCCCGAACTGCCGTACATCATCCCCGAACAGCGGATCATACGCAAACACCCCTCTACATTCACCCTTCAAAATATCAATGATCGAAAGAGCAGGACTGCATCTCGTCTCCTTCACATCACCCCTGTATGTCACACCCAGCACAAGCACATTGGCATCCTTCAACTCAACCCCAACCTCTCCTAGCCCGCGCCTGACCAGATCCACTGTGTAGCCAGCCATGCCATCGTTGATCTCACGAGCAAGTGTGAGCAATCGCGTATCGCTCTTCACGGTCTTTGTGATGAAATACGGGTACACAGGGATGCAATGTCCACCAACGCCGCAGCCTGGTTTGTGGATGTGGAAATACGGCTGGGTATTGGCTACATCGAATGTCTCGATGGCACTGATACCAATCTCATCGCATACCACAGCCAGCTCATTCGCAAGTGCGATATTGACATCCCTGTACAATCCCTCGAAAACCTTCACTGCCTCGGCTGTGGTGGCATCGGTCACTGAGATGACACCCTTTGAATTGATGACTGAATAAATGGCAGCCGCAGCCTGAGTGCTTACTTCATCAACGCCTCCCACCACCTTTGGGTATGCGCCTCTGATATCCTCAATGGCTCTACCTGAAGAAGTGCGCTCGGGACAGTGAGCGACACCGAACTCGCCGCGTGACAGACCGGATCCTTCAAGCAACGGAAGAATTACATCATGGGTGATCCGCGGCGGGACCGTGCTCTCCTGTATCACAAGGTCGCCTTTGTCGAGTCCCTGTGCGATATTCTTGCATACGGATTCAACGATCGACATATCAGGATTGTTATCTGCGTCAAGGAAAGTCGGGACAAGGATCACCATAACATCTGCCTGTTTTGCAGCATCTACCATATCTGATGTAGCACTGAGGCGGCCTGCGGCAGTGTTCTTTGCTACCAGCCCGGCAAGGCCCGGTTCACCTACCACATGGCACTTGCCGCGGTTAATGCTGGCTACCACTTCAGGGCTGACATCGGCACCTATCACTCTTGCGCCGCAGTCTGCGAACACTGCTGCAAGGGGAAGCCCCATCTTGCCAAGACCGTATACTGCGATCGTGATGTTGCCTGACTTCATGGCCTCTATGATATTGCTTTTATTTGCGCCGTAGACTTTCATGTATATCACATTTTTTTGGCATTTTTTTCAATGTGTGTGTTAGTGATAGAACACGGATGACACGGATTCCTTCTTAACTGTGTAAATCCGTGTCATCCGTCTAATCCGTGTTCCATCTAAAATTGCACGAATTTTAAGAGATAATTACACAAGTTTAATCCATCCTGATGATCTGTCCGCTCTTATATGATTCAATCGCAGCCAGTGCAACCTCAAGCGCATGCTTACCGTCTTCCCCAGTAACGATCGGATCATTTCCTGTCCGCACTGCATCCATAAAATGCTCAAGTTCCCTCTTCAGAGGTTCCGCCTTCTCAATCTTTGCCTCGCGTATCCACTCACCATCATGGATCGACACGCTCTGTTCATTGTAGTCCAGATAAGCAACACCATCGATCCCGATAACCGACATTTTTCTCACTTTGTGCGGAGTCAGCCAGTTGGTGTCAACAACACCTGCCTTGTCTCCATTGAATTTTAGCATGATCGAGGCATGGTCTTCTTGCGAATGGATATCCTTTCCAGCAATTGCATATACCTCTAATATCTTGTTACCATACAGGTATGAGATCACATCAATATCATGCACACCAAGGTCAAGGATGATACCGACATCCCGGATCCTTGGATTATATGGTCCGACCCTGCGTGTTGATATGGATACAACTTTGCCAAGCAATCCATTGTCAATGATCTCCTTCATCTTTGTAACAGCAGGATTGAAACGCTCAATATGCCCCACCATCAAAGTTAATCCCGCATCCTGTGATGCCGATATCATTGCATTTGCATTCTCCACAGTATCAGCGATTGGCTTTTCGATAAGTACATTTGTGCCAGCAGCAATTGCATCAAGTGCGACATGCCTATGAAGCATGGTCGGCACAACTATGCTCACAGCATCAAGATCCTGTGCCAGCATTTCATTATAATCTGTAAAAGGAATAGTATTGTAATGAGATGCAAGCTCACCTACACGTTTCTCGTCAACATCAGATATTCCGACCAGTTCAACATCATCCATTTCACTATATATCCTCACATGATGCTGCCCCATAGCACCAGTACCTATAACTCCTACACGCGGCATGATTATTTAGCTCCTTTAATAACTTCGATAACATAATCCAGTTCATTCTGGGTAACAGACGGATGCACAGGAAGGGATATAACCTCAGACGCAGCTATTTCACATTTGGGCATCGAATCGTTGTATCCTAATTCTTGATAGAATGGCTGTTTATGCGTTGGTATTGGATAATATATTCCCGTTCCCACGCCTTTTTCATTTAAGGTCTTAACAAGTCCATCTCGATCTTTAGCCCGGATCGAGTACTGGTGGAACACATGCTCACAGTTGTGTCGCACTATCGGTACTGTGATTCCATCGATTCCCTTCAATCCCCCTGATAAATATTCAGCATTGTTCTGCCGCTTTCTGGTAAACTCATCAAGTTTGTTAAGCTGCACAAGTCCGATCGATGCGGATATGTCTGTCATACGGAAATTGTAGCCAAGCATCTCATGCACATATCTCTGCCTGGAGCCGTGTGACCTGATCATCCGGGCACGGTCTGCAATATTCTGGTCATTGGTGGTTATCATACCGCCTTCACTTGTGGTCATGTTCTTTGTAGGATAAAAACTGAACGTGCCTGTCCCGAAGGAACCTACTTTTTTCTTATTATAAACAGCACCATGTGCTTGGCATGCATCCTCGATCACAGCTAGATTATGATCTTCGGCAATCTCCATAATTGCATTCATATCTGCCGGATGACCATAAAGATGAACCGGAAGGATCGCTTTTGTTTTTTGTGTGATCTTCTCCATGATCGCATTAGGGTTAATGTTGAATGTATCTTCATCAATATCCACAAATACCGGTCTTGCACCTGTAAAAAGTACTGAGTTTGACGTTGCTATGAATGTAAAAGGAGTTGTGATCACCTCGTTTCCGTCACCAATTCCATGTGCAAGAAGCGTCGCATGCAGCGCAGCAGTTCCAGAATTAACCGCAATCGCATATTTAGCACCAATGTAATCCGCAAAAGCCTGCTCAAAATCTGCCACTTGCGGTCCCTCTGCAATAATACCAGACATGATTGCATCGGTGACTGCCTCGACCTCCTCGGCTCCAAGTAAAGGTTTTGCGATAGGTATCATGTTATGAGTTCCTTTTTATGAATTTGCATATATATAATATTCAAGACTTTAAAATCATCTGGCATCTAAATAATCTTTGCAGGCGTTCCAATCGCGAGTTTTCAAGCTGGCACATCCTTTGTAACAAGCGCCCCTGCCGCGACCATCGCTCCTTCACCGAGATATATTCCAGGAAGAATCGTGGAATTTGGGCGGATGGCAGCACTATCTCCAATTACTGTACCTTCATACTCGTGGTTTTCCACTTTTTTATTCTTTCTGGCAATCTCCTCTAAAACAGATGCATCCGGGTAGCTGAGCATCACATTTTCCAATATGACTGCGTTGTACCCTAAACGACTATTGCCATACATCTTTGCTATGTTGTGAATCATCATGTCATTATTATTCATATTAAGTTTCCATTGGCACTATATTCTATTAAAACATTGTTAAAAATCATTTGCAAGACATCAAGATACAAGTTGAAATGCTGAGGCTTGCATAATGTTGGATTTCTACTTCTGATTATAATCGTAAATCACCAAAATGCTTGAGAATAACTCAAAAATTATATACCATCATCACATAAAAAACAAGCATGAACTCAATACTTCTCCTAACCCTCATCACAACCGCAATCCCTCTTGGAGTCTACCTCATCTATATCCTCGCAGCCATAACCTCAAAACCAACTTTAATAAAACCACTGGAGTCACTACCCAACATAAGCATCGTAATTCCCGCATACAACGAAGAATCCGTGATCGAAGACCGCATCAACAATCTCTCTGAGATCTACCCAAAAGACAGGATGGAACTCATTATATCTAACGACGGTTCATTGGACAACACTGAAATAATCGCACAAAAAGCCCTCGCAAAAAACTCCCTCTGTGGCAGAGTCATCACACACCCACGCAGCGGTGTGAACAAAGCCATCAATCGCGGCATAAATGAATCTTCAAATGAAATAGTAGTTGTCACTGGTGCAGATGGTCTATTCGATGAAAATACCATACCTCACTTAATCACAGTATTATTGAGCAGCAATGATATAGGTGCTGTATCTGGCGATATCGTTCCGATGTCGAAAGGGAATACAATATTTTCGAGATCTGAAAATGCTTATCGCTCTATTTATGGCAAGATATGTATTTGGGAGAGTAAAGTGCATTCAACATACTGTTTAAACGGAGCAGTGGTCGCCTTTAAGAAAAATGCCTCCACTTCACTTAATACTAAAAAGGGTGCAGATGATGCCAGTATGGCACTTTCTGTGATCCGCAATGGTTATCGATGTCAATATGTCCCCTCTGCCAAATTCTATGAATATGTTCCTTATAAGTTCAACGAGCAACGGCGGCAAAAGATTAGAAGAGCTACAAGATTAATGGAAGCAACTTTTTTTAACCGGGATGTAATGTCTTCCAAATACGGTAAGTTTGGAATGCTAATATTTCCACTGAGAATTTTAATGTTCTTTGTGGTTCCCACGTCATTTTTCGTAACTATTTTATTGTGGACTATCATTATTGCTTCAATTGAAATTATCTATGGTATCGCCTTTTTAGCTTTTATTACTGCATTGGTAATTACAGGAAGTGTTAAAACAAATCTTATATCTTCATTTATAATATACCAAGCTTATCTATTTTTGGGCTTAATTAATATGTTACGTGATGTACATGTATGGGAGCCAGCAGAAAGGGATTAAATATTATTTACAACCCATATTCGTCAGTTTAAAGTCAAACGTTGCGATGGCACACCCAACCGCAGCAGAGCTGCGGGGTATAGTTATTAAGATGAACATTCCAAATTTGATTCTTTGTATGCCCTTGAATAATAATCAGTAAAAGAATCGATTCCAAATACATAAAAACCATCTTCTAGCAAACGTTCTGTCAAAGTTGAACCTATAAATCCTGCGCATCCGGTCACCAGTGCTTTCATTTTTATATTCACCTGTTTTCTTTCTAATAAGTCTTTAAAGTATTCAGAATTAATCTACTTGATTTTGTAATGGCTCATTTATTATTTGATTGTTTAGTCTCTCTTAAAAAAAACTCATTCGCTCGCATCAGATCCTCCGGCGTCCCAACATCAATATGGATACCCGAAATGCGTTTGTACACAACCTTTGCTCCTTTATCAACCAATAACTTGGTCGAATCTGTAAGCTGGTACTCACCCTTAAATCCGGGTTTGGTATCATGTATCGCCTCAAAGATGCCAGATTCGAAAATATACATACCAGCAATCCCCAGATTACTCGGTGCATCCGAAGGTTCCGGTTTTTCTACAAGATCAACGATATAGATCCCATCAGGCTTGATAATCCCGTGACGTGTAACATCGGTCACTTCCACCACGCCAATCGTAGCGTCCGCATTGTTTGCCTCATGGAACTCCTTGAGATCACGCAGCACCGTATCGGGTGAGAAGAAATTATCCCCAAGCACTACCGCAAAAGAAGACCCATTGATTACATGCTCCCCTGCAGCGACAGCATCCGCAAGCCCCAGCCGCTCATCCTGGACCACATAGGTCAGTTTCACACCAAACCGCTTCCCAGAACCAAAGTAATCGGAAAGCCCGTGTTTTTTAGGGCTCACAACAATTGTGATATCTTTGATTCCAGCGGTCACAAACGCTTCTACCACATGTTCAATCACTGCTTTATCACCTACAGGAAGTAATTCTTTTGGCATTGCATGGGTAAACGGGCCAAGACGCGTGCCGCTTCCAGCGGCGGGTATCAATCCTTTCATGATAGTAATGTCCAAAGTTTAAGATGATAAGTCTTTCCAAACAGTCTAGTAAAATTTGTGTAATTTGTTTCAATCCAATCAAACTCGTCCATACTCATCATCGAACCTCTCAATATCATCCTCATCCACATACTCACCCAACTGCACCTCAATGATCTCCAGTGCCTCCTCCCCCGGATTAAACAACCTATGCTTTACACCAGCACTAATATAAGTACTCTCCCCCCCACCCAGACACATCTGCTCCCCATCAACCTCAACACACGCTTTGCCCTTCACAACCACCCAGTGCTCACTCCTGTGTTTATGAAGCTGCAGACTCAACCTCTTACCCGGCATCACCCTGATATTCTTGATCTTATGCTTCTCTGAACTCTCAAGCACAGTATAAGTACCCCACGGCCTGTACACTGTCTGGTGAATATCTGCCCGCTCATCACCCTGCTCTTTCAGGCGGGACACCACATCCTTAACCTTCTGGCTGCTGCTCCTTGGGCATACCAGCAAGGCATCCCTGGTATCCACTACAACCATATCATCAACATCAACCAGTGAGACAGCCTTGTTCTTTGATGACAAAATAAGATTCCTCTTTGAATCGATGGATGCGTTAACACAATTATAAACCACATTACCCAGTTCATCCTTGTCAAACTCAGCATACATAGCATCGAAGTTCCCGAGATCACCCCACTTTTTATCCAGCCTGACAACAGCGACATGATTAGATTTTTCCATGAGACCATAATCTACCGATATAGCCGGGATGTTATGGTAGACATCTTTAATGTCCTGGTCCGAATTAAAGAAGTCATCCCACAATCGCGGTGCATGTAGTTGAAGTTCTGATATGAATAGTTCAGTGCCAAATAAGAACATGCCGCTGTTCCATAGATAGCTGTTCCCGACATACCGCCTTGCATCATCCGAACCCGGTTTCTCCTTAAACTCCGAGACCTCATGTCCCACATCAAGTGCACGCCCGGGTTTAATATAGCCATAACCGGTATGTGGGGATTCAGGTACAATTCCGAATGTGACAAGATGGTGGTCTGTCAGCTTTTCTGCACTTGCTATGGTCTCCATGGCATCGACATCCAGGATATGGTCTGAAGAGAATACGCCGACAGCGGAACTGCCATATATCTTTTCAATCTCACGCATTCCAAAACTGATGGCTGGGAGTGTATTTTTTCCTTCGGGTTCCAGAAGGATGTTTTCTTTTAGAAGATCAAGTTCAAGTTCTTCGATCTGCCCGTACACAAAGAACTTTTGTTTTTCACTGGTGACAACAAATATTTCAGAGATGTCAGATATTTTAAGGCACCTGCGCATGGTATCCTGGAATAATGAAGTGCCTGAGAATTTTAAGAATTGTTTTGGGTAAAGTTCCCTGCTTAAAGGCCACAGACGGGTGCCGGAGCCGCCAGCAAGTATTACTGATTTTATTTTTTCATCTCCTTATTGGGGTCAGGATTGGCTGTTATTAGTATTATTTAACTTTACATTAGTATATAACCAATCTTCGCCAGTTTAAAATAAAATCGATAGCAGCAAAATACTATATTTTTTGAGTCTGTTCTTCATTTCGATCTATTCAATCACTTGCTATTGGTTTTTTTTCTAATGCTCTGAAGTACATAATAATATGAAGGAGTATATATAAATATTTTGTGCAGAGGATCTGTTCCTAGAAAAAAATAAATTTTAACACTCTACATTTGAGAAAAACGCTAGCATTAAGACCCACGAGTAGTTTTTTAGGCAAATGAAACGGTTAATTAAACCATTAAACTGACGAAGATGGGATATAACCTATAAGATTATGTGCTCAAGTAAATACTACTGATGTGAGGATTTTCTTGTAACCCTGTTTATGTTCGAATCTATTAAAATCGTTATTGCTGCAAAGTGCTACCTCATATTTTTCTAGCAAATGTTGCAGCAGTGGGTGAAGAGTGGAGTGTGCTGTCAGCGACGGCAGTACAGGCACACCAGTAGACCTAAAAAAGCAAACATTCTGCACACCCAGCGTCACATTCTCCTCCCAGTAGGTAATATCATCCTCATCAATATGCTCTGCCTTCATTGTCAGCCCAATAGGAAAACTTAGCGCATCCTTCAGCAGGCCGGCACCTTTCTTATTAGCTTACTGCACATCACCTGCCGAATGTTCCCTGCCGCAGCCATCGGCAGGGTACCCGGAATCAGTATTGATTCAGTTCCTTCTCCCCAGCATCACAACCGCAATCCCCAGCAGCGCACCCACCACCCCAAACCCAGGCGACCCTTGGGACGGGGGCTGGTCAGTGGACGAGGGGTCGGCAGCGGTGCGGGTGGGGGCGGGCGACATGAAGGCCGGGTGTTGTGCTGGAATAATGCAAATTCACCGCAAAGCACGCGAAGGTCGCAAAGACAATGTTGTGTCGACTTCGCGTCCTTTGCGCTCTTTGCGGTGCACAATCTAATTATATTTTAGCAGCCATGACCCATACCGGCAGCACTC
>Ga0255429_1111_pt1 | contig 17153 bp, 14 predicted proteins | sample ANMaggSeSYBR02H9_FD_182636 | JGI IMG/M metagenome (GOLD analysis project Ga0255429, IMG submission 182636) | Sediment cell enrichment communities from methane seep in Santa Monica Basin, California, United Staets - ANME aggregate JGI... | ecosystem: Environmental > Aquatic > Marine > Cold seeps >... | reverse complement strand
TAGGGGGGGAGTTAGAGTGGGAGGTGAGGGATGCGTCACGGACTGTCAGACTTCTCTATTGCTCAAATCTTGGGCATCAGGGAGGATGCTCATATTCTTAATTACTTTCTGTTTGATTTATATCTATCTGCATGTTGGATTAGGCGTAGTTTAGTCACAGACCTCGGATTTCGCTAACACTTAAATTCGGGCCATCACGGAGGGTGCATGAGGATTTTTATCGTTTTTTGTTTTTATTGGCAAAAATGGGCACGAAAATAGTGAGAGTGGTGGCTTTCAGTATTTACCCTAATTACGTGTGGAATATAAAATTCCATATGCTTGTGAAAACCAGCGAGTTTGGATTCTGAGTTATACAACTATGAACTCTTTATGAAGTGAACATAACGTATCGTATGACCGACGTGGCATAGGCTTAGGTGGCTCTTACCTTAGCCTATGCCATGTGGCGTAGGTCATATATTGTTAGTTGAAGTCCATTATCGCAAATCCCTAAATTACCGTTTCGAATTTTTAATAGCTCTTTCAAGTTGTATCCTACATCTATTAAACCAACGATACCATTCATCTTTTTCTTTTGTAGTGAAATATTCAGAATTCTCTAAATCCAACTCATATGCATAACGCTTAGCTGATATTTTTCCATCACTTTCGGGAAAAGCTACTGTTGTGTGCCCGAGCAATCCGAAATAATGTTCATTCTCAATAAAAGTTAATTGAGGTTTTATGATAGAAGTAATTATATTAGCATCATTATATAAATTTATAGTAATCATCACATCATCACTTATAGGAAAACTAATGTTAGCAATCCGTTCATCTTTCCCTTGTGGAAAAAAATACTTCAATTTATTTGCAGTATATTTAATATCATTAGTAGCATAAAATTCAAAGGAGTGTACTGACAATCCCAAACTTATATTAGGCCATTTATGTGTGAAGGTCTCAAAGTTAAACTTTGTGTTAGTTAAATATACCTCAGCAATATTGTTTTCTTGCATATCAAGTAGTACATGATGTGTAATATCAGGTTTATATATTGATGACGTTTTAGTTAGTGGCAATGCAATTTTAAATATCGGTATAGGAAATTCAGATATAATTGTTGGTTCTAGCAGATTTTCAAACGGAAACGTTTTATATGGTTGTTCAACAGATGGATATTTTTTGGGACGGTCAATAGACTTGTGTTTCATGGCAATAATTGGTGATGGATGGCCTTGGGATTTATGGTAAGTGATTTCCCAATGAGATGGTATATCGACATCAAACAATTGAGGTTTTTTAAAAAATGGTACAATACAAACAGCATAATCATTTTCCATTAAACTAAATTTAAAATCATAATTGGCTCCTTTAGGCTTGCCTACAATGATTCGTGCTATATCACATCCATCTTTTACAATAGCAATTTTTTTATTCATTTTAATGATTCCCCAATTTTAGTAATGTTTTTAGTAACTATTCAGCCTATAAAACACTATCATAAGCCGTTACTCGTTACTTCAATAATTTCTTTAAATCTATGGAATCGATATCGGAAGACATTAGCTATGAATGTTTCATTAAAAGCTACAAAATGTACTTTCGTTATCAGTAGCCATAATTTGTATGGCTGAATAGTTACTGTTTTTATTCAATTTGCAGCATTCCTGCCAATTTAATGGTCATCCAATCCTCTATGAGGTAATATTGCATAGCCTCATATTAACTTGACCCTTTTACTCACGCACGGAAGTTCACACACGTATGCAAGAACTATGATATGGTAACAAAACCCACTTAATTTTAGAGACGTTTCTACTCACCTAAAAATGGCAGTATGAACACACTTTGTTTCTCCACATGTGCTTTTTTGTAGTCTTATCCGTGCCCCAACTTTAGTGCCACGACTATTATTCTGGTTCTAGCTATCTAAAGAATGCAAAAAACACTCATAGCCTTCAGTCAACGACCCCGTACTTGAGTAGGGAGGCCTGTAAATAATAGTCTACCTCATGATTTTCCATTTTGTCCGTCAATGTTCCGAATACAGTTCATAACCACACCCTCCAAAGTACAATAAACGCAATCTCATAAAAATATTTCTAATAATAATTCCCAAAAAAATTAAGTGTGCTTACAGCTTACCCGCAGGTTCCTGACAATCATTCCACACACAAGATAGAAATGGCAAAGAAAGAGGGAATGTAACTGCCTGTCCTGTCTCTTATCCTTAGAGCAGGGGCTGGAGTTGATGTGGGAGTCGGGCGAGCCTATGGAGTGCGGGATTTTTGATTTTTACAAGGTGTTTTCAAGGGCTTTTGGTGAGGAGGAGGAGGAGGGGGGGATGTCGTCAACGACCTCGGATTAGAAATCCGCAGGCATCGGCGCTGATGCTCTGGGATTTGGAATTTCTATCGTTTATTTGGCCTATTTATTAAATTCGGGCGCAGAGTTTAACATTGAACTATGATGTAATTTTAAGTATCATCAGTCCTGCGCTCACACTTACTATTAAAGAAATTATAACTCCCCACAATATTTGTCCACGTAGTTTTACTATATTATCATGGCATTTTATCCCATCTCCGATTCTGAACACTACTAAAGGAAATAAATAGCTATATCCTCTTTTAATTAATTTATATGTAAGAATTAAGAGCCCAAAAGCAATTAAAAGAATGAAAATTATCTCAGAAAACTCAAAGATTGTAACACCTTTTGTGGTTTCTTTTTTGGGTTGAAGACCTGCATAAATTTGAATTAACACAAAAATCGCTATTAAAATTAAAAATGGGTTGATTTTGGGGAAAATCGAATACCATTGTTTAAGATTCTTTATACGTTCCTCGATTTTGGACGAAGTTAAATAAACCCAATCTCTTGAATCACCACTAATTGAAAAAGAAACATTTTCGTACACCCAATTCTTTTTTCCTAAAGAAATGCTTATTTTCTTAGATAATTTTTCACTGCTGGCGCTTATCCCAATATATTTAATTTGACGATTTTTTGGGTTTTCCTCTAAGACAATTTCGTTTATATCACTTGTTTCTATTAATGAACCATCTGAGAATTTTAAATCGTATTCTAACCTTAATTCAGTCCCATCTTTAAGGGCTTCTTTTATAATTTCATCTAATCTTCTTAATTCTTTTTCATCTACAACAATTGACCAATTATAGCTCTCTGATTTATCAACTTTTAGTTTCATTTTATTTAAGCCTTGAAATATGCACCATAATATGTAAGGTTAATTTATATCTGAGCCGATGGCAATTTCAATCATATTCTCTATTTTCTAATATTTCTCAATTCAAGTCTAATAAGTGGCTCCTTCATTTTGTATCACCATAAATCTGCTGTTCCCATTTTTTTATGGATAAATATGTATCTTTTATTGTCTGGAACTATTCATAATTTTATTTTAAAATTTATCATGGATTAATCCATAAATTTTCACTTGTTTAAGATTAATTTTTTTTTTGTTTTGTATAGCTTCACCGAGCATGAATTTCCCATCTCGCAGTCACCTATACCCTGGACTTAAGTCCAAGGCCTGTAAATAATACTCTACCTCCCGATTTTCCATTTCGTCCGTTAATGTCCCGAATACAGTTCATAACCATACACTTCAAAGTATAATAAACGCTATCTCATAAAAATATTTCTAAAAATCACTCCCAAAATAGCAGGTGTTCACGCAACTTACCCACACATCCCCTGACAATCATTCTACACACAGCATCGAAATGGCAAAGGAAGAGGGGGCATTTGGGCGCTGACCAACTGCCCGTCCTGTCACTTATCCTTAGAGCAGGGGCTGGAGTTGATGCGGGAGTCGGGCGAGCCTATGTAGTGCGGGATTTTTGATTTTTACAAGGTGTTTTCAAGGGCTTTTGGTGAGGAGGGGGATGGGCTGTTGGTGGAAAAAAGATAAATATTACAAAAGAGGGGTGCGAAATGTGAGATGCAAGCCCAAACCTATTTTATTAATTTTCGGATAATATCATCAAATTTTTGTGATCGGTAATATACTAATTTCTTTTTCCCAGAGGTAGTTTTTTCTAAAAGTCCCAATTTTTCCAAATAAATAATATCTTTTCTAGCTGTTTCATAAGCAGTATTGAACCTATTTTGTATCTCTTTTATTGTAAATGAAAACTTAGGGTCATCAAAAATAAATTTTAATATATATATTTGTCTATCATTTATGTCTTTAATTATCCTGAAATCATATAGATCCCGTTTTTCCTGATTTTTCTCATTTATATACTTTTTAAGATTGTGAAAGGCTAAGTCTGTTGTTTTTAGCTGATAATTTATAAAATAGGTTAAATCATTTTCATCAAGTTCAGTGTATAAATATGCTTTTGTATATTGTGTGCGTGATTTAATGATAATTCTTGAAATAGACATGTACTCTATTAACCAGTAATCTCTTGAAAGCAAATACCAATAAAAAATTGCTCTTGCTGTTCTTCCATTTCCATCTACAAAAGGATGGATATACCCAATTATAAAATGCAATATAATGGCTCTGATCATTGGATGAATAAATCTGGTCTCATCACTTTCATTTGCAAAATTACAAAAATCGTCCATTAATTGTTCTATTTTTTTATAGTCCGGGGGATGGTAAACAACATTCCCTGTTAAATCCACTACAGATATGTCATTTGCAGCTCTATATTTACCTTCGTTACCTGGATCTTCCAAAGTGTCTTTGGTAATTGAAGTATGAATTTCAAGTATTAGTTCAGAAGTAAGTTCTTTATTTATTAGTGGTTTTATTTTTTTTATTGTATTATAATTGTTTAGAATCATTTGTTCAGACCTGTTTTTTGGTTTTCCCCCCTGTCTCAACATTGATTTGGCATGTTCTCTGGTAGTAACAGCTCCTTCTATTTGACTTGAAGCAATTGCTTCTTCCATAATTGAATTAATTAAATATTGTTTTTTATCTTCCTGTGGTATAATATTTCCTTTAAGATTTCCCCCTAAATTAAGATCAAATTCGTGAAGTTTTTGGTTGATATAAGGAGTTAAATTATACTTAAACTCAAAACCTTCGAGGTCACTTAATTTTATTATTTCAGGATGAGAGTCTCTTTGTGTTTTGGTGATTTTCCATAATATTTCAGGACTGATCTGTTGGGAAATTTTCTTATGTTTTAATTCTGACCAATATAAATATCTATTATAAATATCTAAAAATGACTGTCTAAATGATTCGTTCCTTAAATATTTATATATTTCATCAATTTCGTTTGCTTTAATGTCTGATGATGGAGGTTTTTCTGGGATTTTCATAATAACCATTAATTACTATTTTTGACAATATTAGTAATTAATAGTAATTAAAGTTATTCTACAAAGGTTTAGGATTAACATATCTCAATATTTTATGCCCCCTCAAGATGCCCTAGACATTCTGTCCGGGCTCTCCTCCCAGATGAAGAGAACGGGAAGTACGGCATCGTGAAGTGCTGCGCGGAGTTCCCTGGTATAGGCAGCTACAGCCCAAAGCGCAAGCGAACGTAAGGTGGCCTTAGCGATTGGCGACACTCCCAGTCACAGTGGAAGCCTGAGCAGAATATAATTGCTTGGATGGTTGCGAATGCTCTTTTGTGTGACCGACTGAGAAAAATTTAGCGTTTACATTAGCTTCACACACGAATAAAAAAAGATGTTGAGGTGGTAAATTTACCACAACAACATAATGAAAATATTTAAAAATATTTTTTTTACATCCTCTCCATCATTTCCAGTGCTTCTTCAAGCGGTATTGCAGGAGTTACATGGGGCACGCCAAATTCACAGAATGGATGTGTTACCTTCAAAATTGCTTCCTCATTTGGGGCATCAAATATTGCCACTGAGATATGCCTACCTATCATGAGATACCTGTTTATCACTTTTACCTCATCAGGATATTTAAATTGTTTCCAAACTTCCAAAACTTTTGACGTATTTTCTGGAGCCCACTCGAACCATAGTATACAAAGCATACTTTCACCTCCAACATTAAACTACAATGATGAGATATAAAAATGTTGGCATCATTCTACTCCAGTATAAGAAAATCAAATTAACTTCGAAAATCCCGTTTATAATTTAATTTATCGCCTTAGCGTCACGATAAGTTAATCATGTAATGTAATACTTGGACAGTTTCAGTGAATCGTTTTATGTAGATTAGTTTTATCAATTTGTGATAGACAAACTAAAACATCATCTATATCCAAAATATAGCCACCTTGTTATTAATTGTAATAGCCGTATTGGATTTTGGTGGAAAACACATTTTCAAGTAAAGGAGGATAGAAAACGTGTTACGAAGTTGTTTTTGAAGGAATAATACGGCTAATACAATACTATATTATATACTTAATAATAAAGTGACCATGCGAACAAACTAATCCCAAAACCTCTTTGTCCTGACATAATTCCTTTCAGCCTCCAGGATATCCCGGTAGAACCCATCCTCATCCCTACGCATCTTCCTTATTACCCTGGACGCAGTCTCAGGTCCCAGCCCCCTGCTCGCCAGGGCAATGACCGCGGTCCTGCCGTGGGACAGTACCAGGCTGGCGTTCCTGTATACCCGGCGTGCCCGTTTCAGGTCATCAGCAGTCTTCTCCTTAATCTTAAACACCTTTATCTCCTCCTCCTCCCAGGGTTTCAAGGCAGCGATCATCCTGCTCTCACACAAAGGGCATTCAGGTATTTCCTGCACACGGGATACCCTGGTTCTTGATACCCACTTCTTACAGGTTACACAGAACAGGATCACCCTGTCGTTCATTATCCTCTGCTTCAGTGCCTCGATGATAGAAGCATCTGCCCTTGCCGGGGACACCAGGTCCCTGCCACCCGTAAAACCGGATATGCCAATGGGACTTACCTTACCTGCCGCCAGTATGACCTCACCCGAAGCAATGCGCCCGATTATATCAACAGTCCTTCCAATGTCCAGCTTATCCTGGAATATCTCCCTCACAGCCTCGTCATACATAGGCGTGCCATCGTATACATCAAGTAACCTCTGCAGGCTTATCCGCTCATAATCGGCATCTGTGTTTATAGCACCGAACTTTTTGGCTACCTGTATCATCTTCCACTTGAAAAAAGTGGTGTGCTTTAAAGACATCTCGATAATAGGTTCCACATGAGCAGGGTCCAGGTCCATTATAAGCCTGACTACATCTGCTGCCCCGATCCTTCTGGGAAGGTCAAGTTTGATCCTGTAAGGGTCTATCTCCATTGCAACACTGGTGCCCAGCCTGGCAGAAAGCAGGGCACTAAGTACTCCACCAATAGTATTATTGACCTTGTGGCCCCCGCAGATATTGATTATTACAGACCCTTTGGCATCTTCCACTGTAATGTTATCCTGCGTGGGCATTGCAAACCCTTCATCCACCTGTTTGCGCATGATATCCACCACGCTTATAGTTGTGGCCCTGTCAGTGGGGAACTGTTCCATCAGGTTCCTGGCGATCTCATCATCGGTAAGTCCCGCCCCGATCTTACTGCCTATTTTCGCCCTGATACTACAAACCTCATCAGCCACTCCAAAGGGCACAGGGATCTCCTCGCCCACCCATGAAGGTATCTCACCGCCAGGGTCGCGTACCGGCTCCACCTTGATGCGCTGCCTGTCATGCAATATCTCCATCACCCGCCACATTTCACCCCTGGCAATGAACACCGCACCGGGTTTTATGAAATTGACAATAAATATCTCATCCAGTGCACCCACAGGCCTGCCGCTGACAATATCCAGTACATCATATTTCTTTTCATCAGGTATCATGGAGAGGTTGGCATAATAGTACTGCCAGCTTTTTCGCCGCCGTCCTACACGACCGTCTTCTTCATGCCACACCAACCGGTTGTCCCCCACCTGCTGTAAAACCGCATCTACCTGTTCACGGGTGATATGATGGTAAGGATATGCCCTTGTCACAATTTCGTGTATGCGCTCACTGTCCAGTTCCCCAAAGTCCAATACCATACCTGCGATCTGGTTTGCCAGCGTATCGGTCGAACCCTCGTGGATAAGCGTCTCCTCCATCATTCCTGAGTGCGCCCTGTGGATAATAGCCCATGACTCGACCACATCGTCCGGAAACGTGGTAATAATAGTCCCCTTTGAGGTCTCATTTATGCGGTGTCCTGCCCTGCCAACCCTCTGGATAAGCCTGGACACTTCCCTGGGTGACATGTACTGCACCACATGGTCCACGTCCCCGATATCGATACCAAGCTCCATTGAACTGGTGCAGATAAGCCCCTTCAGGTCGCCGGACTTGAACATATCCTCCATCTCTATCCTGGTTTCCTTGGACAGGGAGCCGTGATGCACACCAATTGACCTTTCCAGCATCCTGAACCTGGAACCCAGGGCTTCGGCAGCTTCCCTGGTATTTACGAAAATTAGGGTGGAAATATGTGATTCCACGATGTTTCCTATCACTCTCAGGTGCGATGCCATTTCAGGTGTACACATCAGGCTGCGTGCACTTGTTCGGTCAGTAGTTGTGACCTGTGGTGTAACTACATTGAACTCCAGATCCTTGTAGATGGAGACCTCCACTATATCTACCTCCCGGTTCGAACCTGCCAGGAAGCGGGCTACTGTCACGGGACTGCCCACTGTTGCAGACAGCCCTATCCTCTGGAACTCACCTGCCACTTCAACCAGCCGTTCAAGTGCAATGGATAGCTGGGCACCCCGCTTGCTGGCTGCCAGTTCGTGTACTTCATCCACTACAACATACTGTACCGATCCCAGGTTCTTGCGTAACCGGCTGCCTGTTAGCATGATCTGCAGGGTTTCAGGCGTGGTGATAAGTACATCGGGAGGGTGTTTGCTCTGCTTCTGCCGCTGGTATTTGGAAGTATCCCCATGCCGCACCTGGACATCTATATCAAGCTGGGCACCCATTACCTCCAGCCGGGCCAGCATATCCCGGTTCAGTGCCCGAAGCGGCGTTATGTATAGCGCAGATATTCCTTTACGCCCCTCTTCATTCCTGTTAAGGATGTGGTGGAACACAGGAAGTATGGCACTCTCGGTCTTGCCGCTGCCCGTGGGTGCGATGAGCAGCAGGTTATTACCCTTTAGCAGTTTTGGTATAGTGCGTACCTGCGGTTCGGTTGGCTGGGTAAAACCCATTGATGAAAGAACAGCTTGGAGGCGGGGGTGAAGTTTGTTGAAAATATCTGGCATAATTGTGGAAATACCTGTTTCGTTTCTGCATCGACATTAAACTTTCTGCTTACTGATCGATGCTTAACACCCTTTCATCAGGTCATCAAGTTTTCTGAAAAGCAAATCTTCACTTTTACCCGGATTAACTTGAGTATGCAAAGTCATATTTTAAATGTATGAAAAAAAAGGTGGACAGACTTTTGAGTTATGTTTGTGTGGGAATAGGAAGATAAGTGCTGTCCAAGTACTATCACATACATTATACTATATAAAGATTTCTCATTTACATTATCATCATCATCATGTTTGTGCATACATATTCTGCCAATCGGATCGTGCAGTGAAAAACAATCATATATAGTCAGCTCTTAAAGATAAGGTCATGTTACGATTCGGGACGGCCGGCACACCCATAAGTGCCTCAAAGAGGGATACCCTATCTGGAGTGAAACGGATAAGGGAGATTGGACTGGACTGCATGGAAGTTGAGTTTGTCAGGGGAGTGAAGATGGGAGTTGAAACCGCCGGAAAGGTGGGGCAGGCCGCCATTGAAATGGATGTGGCACTAAGTGTCCATGCACCGTATTACATCAACCTCAATTCCAGAGAAACTGAGAAGGTTGATGCCAGCCGGAAACGTATCCTGGACTCAGCCCATATAGGTAATATATTCGGAGCCAGAGGTGTAGTGTTCCATCCGGCATTTTATCATGATGACTCTTCTGACATGGTTTACGGCATAGTGAAGACACACCTGCTTGAAATGGCTGCCCAGCTAGAAGATGAGGGAATTGACGTACTGCTGCGTCCTGAGACCACGGGCAAGGGCTCCCAGTTCGGTACACTGACAGAGCTACTTGAGATGAGTGCCGAACTGGAAGGTGTAATGCCATGCCTGGATTTCTCACACATGCATGCAAGAGGGGGGGCACTGAACTCGTACGAGGAGTTCTGCCAGATACTTAATGAGGTGGAGGGTTACCTGGGCCGGGAAGGACTTGATAATATGCATATCCATGTATCAGGTATCGAATACGGATCCAAAGGGGAGAAGAAACACCTTGTGCTTGAGGAGTCAGATATGGACTATCACGGGCTGGTCAAGGCCTGGAAGGAGTATGACATTAAGGGTATAGTGATCTGTGAGAGCCCAAACCTGGAAGGGGATGCGCTACTTCTGCAGAAAGTGTACAGGGAATTATGAACATACAGGTAGTAATTGTTCTACCTGACAGACTAAGCGGAAGCCTGTATCTTCACCAGCGTTGCCTTTATTTCAGCGATCTCATTTTCCAGCTTCTGATGTTTCTCTTCAATATTAGATGAAAGGCTATATCTTGTGTCCTTCACATCCACCTCTATTCTTGATAAGGTAGTTTTTATTTGAGACGTGTCGCCGTGTACCTTTTCCAGAATATTAATACTGGTATCTTGTTTTTCAAGCATTGAATCTTGTTTTTCAAGCATCCTATCCTGTTTTTCAAGCATTTTATCCTGCCCAAGTGCTAATTTATTGAACCCGGCAGTCATTGTATTGTTTAGTGTACTAAAGCCGTTGTTCGTTGCACCAATTAACTCCTTTAACAGGTCAGCGGCAGTATCGAGACGCTCATCAGTCTCGCCTTCCTTTACAAGTTTGTAAAAGCCTGAAAATTCCCCGGTAGCTTCCCAGCCAGAAGATTCCAGATTCTCTACATTGATAAGAGTATTCTTGATATTGATGGCGGCAGTTAGTTGTTCAAGCACCTCTTCATCTCCTTCTGCCACAATCTTTACTCTGCCGTCGGATAGTTTCTCAGCATATCCGGACAGGGCGAGGTTTTTGCCTATTCCAACCACCCGGTCCCTATATCCTGCTTGCTGCACCTTACCTGAGACCATGAGGATTATGCGTTTCATTTGAATGAGGTTTTATTTTAAAGAACAATAAAGATTGGCATGCGGTTAAATTAAGCATTATTTCCGGTAATCTGTCCAAACGACCCGAAAATGTTGCCTTTTTTAACCTATAGGAAAGTTCAATACTTTCCAGTAGGCTTAGAAAATGCGAACGAAGTGAGCATATTCTTGAGCTTATTGTTCCTTTTCTGCATCGATATTTGCTATAAGCTCATTGAGGTCCTTAAGTATTGCATCCAGGTCTATGCCGTGCATCGTGACACCTTCGGCCAGACTCTCATATGAAGATGCATGACAACCTATACAACCAAGCCCGTACTGGAAAAAAACACTCAGGGTCTGGGGATATTTTGACACGATATCCTGGATATTCATATCGCCTGTGATAGTATTATTATCTGACATTGTTATTTACACCTTTTTCATCTGATATTCCTCAATGTTACATAAAATTGATTGAAAAACACCTGATTTTCAGAAAATCTTAAGGATTCTCCTGTTATCTATCCAGATGCCTAATAATAAAAGCCTTTATATTGCATTCACAATAGGAAGTTAAGTGTATGAACAACACCCATATCAACATTGCAGTCCTGGTATCTGGCAGAGGTTCAAATCTACAGGCCATCATTGATAATATTGAAAATGGTACTATACCCAACGCATCTGTTTCTTTGGTCATCAGTGATATAAAAGATGCCTATGCAATGGAGCGGGCGAAAAACCACGGTATCGATGCTATTTTTGTAGACCCGGCCAGTTATCCTGACAAGGCAGGATTCGAAAGTAAGATACTGCATTTCCTTAAAGAATATAACATCGGACTGGTCCTGCTTGCAGGCTATATGCGCGTAGTAGGTCCTACTTTATTAGATCCATTCAAAGGCAGGATGATCAATATCCATCCTGCACTGCTGCCTTCCTTCCCTGGGCTGCACGCCCAGCAGCAAGCATTTGACCACGGGGTGAAAGTGAGCGGCTGCACAGTCCATTTCGTTGATGAAGGTGTGGATACAGGCCCTATCATCATACAAAAATGTGTCCTTGTACTTGAAGATGATACCCAAGATATACTTGCGTCCAGGATACTGGAACAGGAACATAAGATATTTCCGGAAGCAGTAAGATTATTTGCCAGTGGAAAGCTAAATATTGAAGGACATAAGGTCAGGATCGTTGAATAAATTTAATCATAACACACATCACAATAATCCCAGTCAGGAGAATAACATAACATGTCATATATTTCAGAAGTGGATCCTACAATTGCAGAAGCTATGAAAAATGAATCCGAGCGGCAGGAATACAAGCTCAACCTGATAGCATCAGAGAATTATACAAGCCGGGCAGTTATGGAAGCCCAGGGCAGTATAATGACAAATAAATATGCTGAAGGCTATTCTGGCAAGCGGTACTACGGCGGATGCGAGTTCGTGGACGTAGCAGAAGACCTGGCAATAGAACGGGCAGCGGACCTGTTCGGTGCCGAGCATGTGAACGTCCAGCCTCATTCGGGTTCCGGTGCCAATATGGCCGTATATTTTGCAGTGTTGAATCCAGGCGACACCATCCTGAGTATGGACCTGTCCCACGGCGGTCACCTGTCCCACGGCAGCCCTGTGAACTTTTGCGGCAAGCTGTATAATATAGTGCCCTATGGTGTGAGCCGGGAGACCATGACAATTAATTACGATGAACTGATGCAGATGGCAAAGGAACACAAACCGAAGATGATAGTAGCAGGTGCCAGCGCATATCCCAGGGAACTGGACTTTACTGCATTTAAGGATATAGCAGATGAGGTAGGTGCCTACCTGCTGGCAGACATTGCACATATTGCAGGCCTTATAGTGGCTGGCGTACACCAGAGCCCCATCCCACATGCTGATTTCGTGACCACCACCACACATAAGACCCTGCGCGGTCCCAGGGGCGGCATGATAATGTGCAAAGAAGAATATGGAAAGGACATTAACAGAAGCGTATTCCCCGGAATCCAGGGCGGCCCGCTCATGCACATAATTGCGGCCAAGGCTGTGGCATTTAAAGAGGCCCAGACCCGGGAGTTCAGGGATTACCAGGTGCAGATAGTGGTCAATGCAAAAAAAATGGCCTCAGACCTGATGAATATGGGACACGATATTGTCTCCAACGGCACAGATACCCATTTGATGCTAGTTGACCTGACCAAACCCGGTATTACCGGCAAGGAAGCAGAAGCAGCCCTTAGCAAGGCCGGTATCATAGCTAATAAGAATACCATACCCTTTGAGACCCGCAGTCCATTTATAACCAGTGGTATCAGGCTGGGTACACCTGCAATCACCACCAGGGGAATGAAGGAACCCCAGATACAGATCATTTCAGAGAACATCGATAAAGTGTTGAAACATATAGATGATGAGAACACATTCACTACAGTAAAGCAGAATATGAAGAAGTTGTGCAGGCAATTCCCTATCTATACATGAGGTATATGGTGGTATGAGGTAAGAATGGAATCCGGTAATAAGCTAATAGACGGACGTGCCCTGGCAAAGAAAATAGAGCAGGAGGTTGCTTTAAGGGTAGCAGAACTTAAAAGCTCAAAAGGCATCACTCCGGGCCTGGCCACCATACTGGTGGGCGACGATGAGGGGTCAAAAATGTATGTGAGGTTAAAGCATAAGGCATGTGAACGGGCGGGCATTCATGCAGAGGACCATACCCTGCCCGACGATGCTGGCCAGGAAGAATTGCTAGCATTGATACACTCCCTGAATAATAGGGACGATATCCATGCCATACTGGTCCAGCTCCCACTGCCGCCCCACCTGGACGCACAGGCAGCCATGGAGGCCATTGCACCTGAAAAGGATGCAGATGGCTTCAATCCGGTGAACATGGGACAGTTGCTTATAGGCAACGAAGGCCTGGTTCCCTGCACCCCCAAAGGTATCATCCGTGCCATGGAAGAATACGGGGTTGAAGTGGAAGGCAAGAATGCGGTCATTGTCGGGCATAGTAATGTTGTAGGAAAACCTATGGCAGCCATGCTATTAAATCGCAACGCCACGGTATCGGTCTGCCATGTCTATACAGATGACCTGAAAAGGTACACTACGCAGGCAGATATCCTGATCTCTGCCACCGGGGTAGCCCATCTTATCAAGGCTGATATGGTGAAAAAGGGGGCAGTGGTGTTTGATGTGGGTATAAGCCAGAAGGATGGCAAATTAGTGGGAGATGTGGATTTCGAGGCTGTACTGCCAGAAGTATCACTGATCACTCCGGTCCCTGGTGGTGTAGGTCCCATGACAATTTCTATCCTGCTGCAGCATACACTGGAATCTGCGCACAGGTTATCAGGATGATTGGATCGAGTACCGGATAGGATAACTGGATAATAGGATAATGATCAAGGTAGTTGTATGGTAGTTGACACGACTATTGCAGGTATTACAGTGGGAGATGCACATCCGGTGCGCATCATGGGCGCAATAAACCTAAGTCGTGAATCATTTTACAAAGGGTCAGTGACCGAACTGGAAAATGTAGTTCCGGCAGCAGAGCAGATGGTGGCAGAAGGTGCCGACTTCATTGATGTGGGTGCGCGCTCCACCTGGCCCCTGGCTGATAAGATCACAAAAGAAGAAGAACGCAGGCGGCTTATTCCGGCACTGGAACAGCTCACTGGTAATGTGGATGTGCCCATTTCAGTGGATACCCAGTGCGCCAGCCTGGCCCGCGATGCACTTGAGATGGGAGTACGTATTGTTAATGATGTGAGCGGCCTGACCGCCGACCCTGGTATGGTAAAGGTTGTCCATGAATACGGCTGTCCTGTTGTGGTCATGGCATCAGATAAGGTGCCCGGTGATGTGATAGGTATGGATGCTGTGATGCAATCACTGGATAGGATGATCAAAAAAGCTGAAAATGCGGGTATAGCACCTGAGCAGATCATCATCGACCCGGCTATAGGGAAATGGGTGCCGGAAAAAGTACCGATATATGATTTCGAGACAATTGACCAGATGGAACGCCTGAAGGTATTTGGCAAACCTGTGCTGGCAGCCATTTCAAGAAAGTCGTTCATAGACGAGGTGCTGGATAAGCCGCCCGCTGATAGACTTATAGGTTCCATTGCAGCCACTGCTATTACTGTATATAAGGGTGCACATATTATCAGGACCCATGATGTGGCAGATACTGGTGATGCCATCCGGGTGGCAGAGGCTATAAAGGGACGCAATATCATAGCCAGAAAACCAGATCACTCTATTGAAACACTGGATAATTACTCAATTGAAGTACTGGATATTATCAGTGCAACGGATGCATCAGGATATTTTAACAGGATCGGTACCACAGGTACAGGCGGCAGGGTGATGATGGATAAGACTGTGTACAGAGTGCTTAAAATTAACAATGTCACTACTACGGAAGCCCTGATAATCAAGCAGGAAGCCCTCTCCCGTGGGTGCGATGCTGCCCTGCCAAGAGATGCCGTATCACATGAAACAGATAGTGTTGACCTTATCCTTATGGGGACTGAACTTCAGTTGAAACGCTTATCTGCAAAATTGGAATGCCAGGCCAGGGACCTGCCTGTGATAGCCGGACTGGTCCAAACCGCCCTGCAGCGGTTCAAGGATACCATTTATAGGTACGGATAAATGGGGTAAATAATATGATAATCACACGACCAAAACCCATTGAAGAAATACTCAGTATGGTGGAGATGTTTCCCGATCTAAGTATCTGCGTGGTTGGCTGCGGTATATGCGCCCGCAAGATACAGACTGGGGGTGAAGCGCAGGTCAGCATGATGACAGCACAATTGCAGCGCAGCGGCCTGGATGTGCTGGACGGCAAAATTGTAAAACATGCCTGCAGCACCAAGTCCTGGGACAGCTTTGTCGAGGAAAATCCGGCATTGGATAAGGCTGGTATACTGGTGGTAATGAGCTGCGGTGCAGGTGTATCACTGCTGGGGCGTATCTCTGGCAAACCCACACTGGCTGGCCTGGATACTACATCTCTTGGAAGTTCATTAAAGGATGAGACTTTAGAGAATTTTTGCGCTATGTGTGGGGATTGTAATGTGGGGTTATATGCAGGATTGTGCCCAAAATCGGGCTGCCCGAAATCCCAGGTGAACGGACCCTGCGGCGGCTCTATTGATGGAGACTGCGAGGTAGGGGAGCGTGAATGCATCTGGGCGAAGATATACGAGATACTGGAAAGCAGGGATATGCTGCATTTAATGGATGGCATAAGACCGCCCGTGAACCATGACAGGAGGCTGTAAGATGGGATTTGCTGATGTACTGGGATCAGGGAAATTCGTAGTTACTGCCGAGGTAAGTCCGCCCAAAGGTACTGATATTTCAGGTGCCTTGGCCGGGGCCGGACTATTGCAGGGACTGGTGGATGCCGTGAATGTCACTGATAATCAGCGATCAATGATGCGCATGTCACCAATAGTGCTCTGCCACAAACTTGGGGTGATGGGTTTTGAGACCATTATGCACATGACGTGCCGGGACCGCAACAGGCTGGCACTCCAGTCTGACCTGCTGGCGGCCCATGCGCTTGGGGTACACAACATACTGGCCATGTCAGGTGATTACCCGACCATGGGTGACCAGCCTTCAACAAAACCGGTGTTTGACCTGGATTCTGTGCAGTTGTTACAGCTTATTGAAAAAATGAACAATGGGTTCGATTTCCATGATAAGCCTATTGACAGTCCTACTTCCCTGTATGCCGGTGCAGTAGCAAATCCGGGTGCCAGGCCGCTTGGGCCGCAATTGCTCAAGCTCAACAAGAAGGTATCGGCCAAAGTAAGGTTTGTCCAGACCCAGGCAGTATTCGATGCGGCGGTATTCAATGAGTTCGCATATGCTGCCAGACATACAGGAATACCGGTCATTGCCGGTATCATACCTTTACGGTCCGCACAAAATGCCAGGTTCATGAACGAGAAGATACCGGGTGTAAAGATACCAGATGAAGCAATCAGTAGAATGGAAGCAGCGGCAGATCCCGCATTAGAAGGAATGAGAAT
>Ga0255429_1110_pt1 | contig 17290 bp, 17 predicted proteins | sample ANMaggSeSYBR02H9_FD_182636 | JGI IMG/M metagenome (GOLD analysis project Ga0255429, IMG submission 182636) | Sediment cell enrichment communities from methane seep in Santa Monica Basin, California, United Staets - ANME aggregate JGI... | ecosystem: Environmental > Aquatic > Marine > Cold seeps >... | reverse complement strand
AATCAATATCCAAAATGCTTCAATCGTGCATAGTTCATTGAAAAAACTGTGAACTGTGAACCGACAACCGTGAACGGTTACATATATAACTTATGAACAATATTTTAAAAAAAATCGAAAGCATTATGACCAGTAAAAGGAAAGCCGGTCTTATTTCTTTCGATTCTTTATTATTCGTGCTTTCCCTTATTTACGGCGGCGCCGTTAAAACCAGAGAAGCTTTTTATAATAGAGGTGTATTAAGGTCAAAAAAACTTCCCTGTATAGTAATATCAATTGGGAATATTACAGTTGGAGGCACAGGCAAGACTCCAATGACTATTCATGTTGCCGAGCTGGTAAAAGGCTTGGGTTACAAAGTAGCAGTAATCAGCAGGGGATATAAAGGGCTTGCGGAAAAAACCGGAGGAATTGTCAGTGACGGAAAAACAATCTTCATGAAACCTGACGAATCAGGTGATGAACCGTTTATGATGGCCAACCGGCTGAAAAGCATACCTGTTGTTGTAGGTAAAAACCGGTTTAATGCAGGCATGACGGCTTTAAACAGTTTTAATCCAGACGTTATTGTGCTTGATGATGCTTACCAGCACCTCCGGCTCAAGCGTGACATTGACCTGGTGCTGCTTGACAGTATTTGCCCTTTCGGCAATCATCGGCTTTTACCAAGAGGCACACTCAGGGAACCGCTTTCAGCCCTGATGCGTGGTGATGCATTTATTCTAACAAGATCGGATGTTGCTAAAGAGCCGGAATGTACCTATAATTCTGACAAATTAAAAAGTTGTGCAAGGGGCAAACCAGTTTTCAAGGCCATACATGTTCCATATATATATGAAGTCGTCAAAGGCGGAGCTATTTCATCCCAAGGAATTTATGAAGATTCGTGCACACAGGGTTTTGAATTCTTGCGTGGGCGCTCAGTATTTGTTTTTTCAGGTATTGCAAGAAATATAGATTTTTACAATACAGTAAAAGGGTTTAACTGTAAGGTAACGGGTTGTTCAGAATTTACAGACCATCACCGGTACACGGACAGAGATCTTAACATGATATTACAATCAGCAAAAGAATCTGATACCGACTTTATTATTACAACGGAAAAAGATTATGCCAGAATTGCAAACAGAATCGCATGGCCAATTGACCTTGTGGTTGTGGGCATAAAGATATCATTTGAAAATTATGACAATGAATTCAATCTTTTTATAAAAAACAGGCTTGAAAATTTAATACAGTAATGAAAGATCTTCGTTTTAGACAGATAAAGCGCATACTAATCCGTTCCACCAACTGGGTCGGAGATGCTGTAATAACAACACCGGCAATCAGAGCTGTGCGCAAAAATTTTCCTGAAGCAAAGATAAGCCTTCTCGCAAAACCCTGGGTTGCCCCAATTTTTTACAACAATCCTTATATTGATAATATCTTGATTTACGATGCTGCGGGAAAACATAAAGGCCTGTCCGGCATACCCCGGTTGAGCAAGGAACTGCGAAAAGAAAAGTTCGATCTTGCCATCCTTTTTCAGAATGCTTTTGAAGCCGCCCTGATAGCTGTTTTGGCAGGAATCCCAAACAGACTCGGCTATAACACCGATGCAAGGAATCTATTACTCACACATTGTATCCGTCTAACGCCGGCCCTGAAAAGGGTCCATCAAATCGATTACTATCTTGGAATTCTTGAAGGCGCTTCACTAAAATCAAATGGCAGGCGACTAACTCTTGTCGTAACAGACGAAGAGCGTAAACATACTGAAAAAATATTAGCGAAACACGGTATTACAGGAAAAGACAGACTTATCGGAATAAATCCCGGTGCTGTTTTTGGATCTGCAAAGCGGTGGTTTCCTGAACGGTATGCCGCACTGAGTGTTAAGCTGCAGGAATACAGCGGGGCCAGAATTGCTATATTCGGAGGACCTGGCGAAAAGGCACTGGGACACTATATCTCTGAATTAATGGGAAACCCCTGCGTCAACTTTTGCGGCAAAACCAGCCTTCGTGAAGCTGTGGCATTAATTGAGAGGTGCCAACTTTTTATTACAAATGATTCAGGTTTGATGCATGTTGCGGCAGCCCTTGATACTCCGCAGATTGCGATATTTGGTTCTACCGACCATGTAACAACCAGTCCTGGTAGTCCAAGAAGCCGGATTATAAGGACGCCGGTGCCTTGCAGCCCTTGTCTAAAACCAGACTGTCCTATAGACCACAGGTGCATGAAAAACATTACTGTCGATATGGTATATGAGGCTGCTGTAAAACTTTTAATGTAAAACCTGAACTGAAGTATAATTTAATAGTATAGGAATTTCCATTTTATAGTCAATTTTATCAATAGGTTAGTAGGGCGACCCTTGTGGTCGCCCTAATCGAATTAGGGCGACCACAAGAATCGCCCCTACGAAAAAAACAATATAATTACAACCTGAAAGTTCGCACCGAGGGTGCGCTAATTTAAATATGAAAATACTTATCGTTAAATTGAGCGCTATTGGAGATGTTATACATACGCTGCCCTCCCTTAATGCCATCAGGAAACACTATCCCGATGCACATATAACGTGGCTGATTGAGGAAGCTGCTTCCAGTCTTGTTGCAGGACATGAAGCCCTGAATCGTGTTATTATTTCAAAAAGAAAGCAATGGATAAAAAAAATTCTCGGGCCGGCCAGCCTGAAAAATATTAAAGAAGCGTATCAATTTATAAAAAAACTGAGAGACACAGAATACGATTTAATAATTGATTTTCATGGACTGCTAAAAAGCGGTATTCTTGTAGCATTAGCCAGGGGAAAGCGGAAAACAGGTTTCGATAAAGGCATGGAGCACATGGAGCATAGCTACATTTTTTTAAACGAGCGTATTCCTCCTGTAAGTATGGATAACCACGCGCTTTTAAGGAATCTGATGCTTATTGATGCCCTGGGAATCAAGTCAAAAAAAATTGAATACAAGATTCCTGTTTCCGATCATACCCGTAAATTTATAGATTCTATTTTGGAACGTCACGGAATTAAAGGCCCCGGAATACTTGTCGCGATGAACCCGGTTGCAAAATGGGAAACAAAGCTATGGGATAATCAAAAGTTCGCTTTGCTTGCCGACAGGTTGATTGAAAAATATAATGCAAGCGTCATTTTTACCGGAAGTCAATCAGATAAAAGCACAATTAAAAATATAATGTCCTTTATGAGTAAAAAAGCAGTAAATCTTGCAGGTAAAACAACGCTGAAAACACTTGCGGCACTTTATGAAAAAACAAAATTTCTTATATCCACAGACACCGGTCCAATGCATATGGCAGCAGCAGTTGGTACGCCTGTTATAGCTCTTTTCGGGCCGACAGCTCCATGGAGAACCGGGCCGTTCGGATCAGAACATAAAATTCTGAGATCAGGGCTGAATTGCAGTCCCTGCTTTAAGCGACAGTGCAGTACAATCGACTGCATGAAGCAGATAAACGTTGAACAGGTTATGGATGCAGCAAATTCTATACTTTAGCAATAAATGGTGATGGCTTCATAAAATGTCAAAATCCAAAGGCCTTTTCGGTCAACCTCATATTACATATCAGAATATATTGATGGAACAGACCTCTACCGCCGGATTACTTCTGATAATTCAAAAGAAATTGTAACTACTCAGGTGGATAGGCTGAAGGCTGAAGACTTTTAGGGAAAAGACTCCCAGAAGCCAATATTTTCTTAAAGCGGTCGGAAATTTTGTCCTAAACATAGAAAATAATACTCAGGAATCATCTGTTTCCTTCAGCCTTCAGTCTAAACACCTGAGTAGTTACCAAACTTTATAGTGGCCGGTAAAAAGCTGTATATTGTTGGTATAGAAGGCTTGCGTAAACATAGTTGCAGGTGGAGTTTAAGAAGATCACTAAAACGTGATTGCAGGCGATTTATGAAAAACTGGAAGGATATACCAAAAGTTGCAAGGGCATTTCGAGGTATATGCATCTCCACCCCGTTAAATTTTCGTTTTGGGAAGCGGAGGGAATTTTCATGATCAAACTCGCTCATTTTGAATATGTTATTATTGCGGTCTATTTAGTATTTGTTCTTTTACTGGGGCTCTGGAAGGGTCGTAAAGTGAAAAACCTGAATGATTATGCCGTTGCAGATCGTTCCTACGGTTCCCTGATAATATTTATGACCCTGTCTGCGTCTTTTATCGGCGGAGGTTTTACAATCGGCAATGCCGAGAAAGTCTTTATATTCGGGATTGCAAATATCTTTTGTCTGTGGGGCTTCAGCCTGAAAGAACTCCTCGTTGCTCGCTTTATTGCCCCGAAAATGCACCATTTTCCTGATGCCATTTCTGTCGGTGATGTTATGGAAAAGAACTACGGCAAGCCCGGAAAGTTTATTACAGGCATATTTTCTGTGTTTTTATGTGCCGGTATCCTGGGTGCCCAGGTGGGAGCAATAGGCTACATCTCCAACATTTTTCTTGGTATCCCGGTTTTATACGGCATAATTATAGGGACAGGCATTGTGATTGCCTATGATACCGTAGGGGGGATGCGCGCTGTTGTTGCCACGGATGTCATGCAATTTATGATGCTTGCCTGTGGAATACCTCTCACCCTTATTATGGGCATACAGTATGTAGGAGGAGTCGAGAAGGTTTTTTCAGAGATTCCTGCCAATCACCTCTCTATTTTGGGCAATATGAGGCCGCTTGAGTTTCTCTCGCTTTTTCTTACGTTCCTGCTTGGTGAGACCCTGGTGCCCCCCTATGTGCGCAGACTCTTTATTGGAAAGGATCAGGTACATACTGCCAGGGGCACCTTCTGGAGTGGAATATTTTCCTTTCCCTTTTTCTTTATCGCAGGTTCCATAGGCATTATCGCGCTGCTTATTAATCCTGGCCTGAATGCCAACATGGCCCTGCCTGCCGTGGTAGGGACTGTGCTTCCGGTTGGTCTGCGGGCGCTGGTTATTGCAGCCATTATCTCGGTGGTTATGTCATCTGCGGACTCTTTCTTGAATTCCGCATCCGTGGCTTTTATCCAGGACATCGTTCATCCCCTCAGGAAAGTGCGACTTTCCGAGAAAAAAGGGCTTTTCTATGTAAGGCTTTCAACCGTTATTACCGGTGCACTGGCCATTGTCTTTGCGGTCAAGATAAAGAGCATTCTGGATATCTTGATCTATGCCTATACTTTTTGGGCACCGATCATTCTCATCCCTCTTGCCGCCACATTGCTTGGCATAAAGTCCGGAAGAGTCACCTTTTTCATGAGCGCTTTTGCGGGTATCCTGGGTGTGGTTATATGGGATTATCTTCTCAAGACTCCAGGAGGATTCAGCGGCCTTGTATTCGGGGTCATTATCAACCTGGTGGTGTTTATTATCTCCCATAATCTCGAAAAGCGCTGATAGATACGGGTGTCAAATCTTGAATTATAAATTTTTAAAATATATTGAAATGATTATAAAATATGACACATCAGTATAAAAAAGCAATTCGTAAAAAAATGAACTTTTTTTCATGGCTCAATCTGAAGAACAACACATCTGAAAAAGGATTTGTTATATACAGAGGCGAAGAAGTTATTGGAAAAAGATCGGCTGTCAGTGTTATTCCCTGGTGGGATTTATAAAAAAGGAAAATAAAAATGGATATTGAACAATCTTTTGAGATACTTGAATTGGACCGCGGTGCATCGAAAGATGAGATCAAACAGTCCTATAAAGATATAGTCGCTGTTTGGCATCCTGACCGGTTTTACAACAATCCCCGTCTGAAACAAAAGGCTGAGGAAAAATTGAAAGAGGTGAATGTAGCATATGACACATTGAAATCCTATCTGTCCTCAGAACAACGGATGGAGCCAAAACAGGAAAAGGCCCAACCAGATGCCGCACCATATGATAAAACAGAAGCTGTGGTTGAAGCGGGCACAGGCATTGCTTTAAGCCTGTGGTCCTATCTTTCTTCATTATTTCAAAGTGTAGTGACAGACGTGAAGACTGGGATGGAGCAAGGGAACTTGGACCAATCGCAAAGAGGCGCCGGAAGAGGCAGAAGAAAAGACAAAGGTATGGGAAGGTGCGGTGGAGGTAGAGGTAGAGGAAAAGGTCGTGGCTGATCATCTATGAAGATTAAATCGGTTATAGGTAAAAGATATGCACATAAAGGATTGGCCTGAAGGAGATCGCCCCCGGGAAATGCTTTTGGAGAAATGCCCGGATGCTCTAAGTGTTGCCGCGCCACTGGCTACTCTTTTGAGAACCGGCAGGGGAAAGCGGGGTCAACGGGCTGATGATGACAACATCTGAGGCTTTGTTGGGCAAAAGCCAAAAGGAACAACAACACCGAAGAGCCGATTGAAAAACAGCTTTGGAAAGCAGCCGATAAGCTCAGAAAAAATATTGATGCCGCGGAATACAAGCACATTATTCTGGGATTGATATTCCTGAAGTATATTTCTGATGCTTTTGAAGAGTTATTTGGCAAGCTGAAAAAAGGTGAAGCTGAATATGCCGGCGCCGACCCGGAAGACAAGGACGAATACAAGGCGGAGAATGTATTTTTTGTGCCGGAAATTGCCCGCTGGTCTTATCTGCAATCCAAAGCCAAATTGCCGGAAATCGGCAAAGAGGTTGACCATGCTATGGATGCCATTGAAAAGGATAATCCTTCGCTTCGGGATGTGTTGCCGAAAGTGTATGCCAGGGGCAACCTTGACCCTACCAATCTTGGCGGTTTGATTGACCTTGTTGGAAACATTGCTCTGGGTGATGCCAAAGCCCGAAGTGCTGATGTGCTGGGGCATGTGTTTGAATATTTCCTGGGTGAATTTGCCCTGGCAGAAGGCAAAAAGGGCGGTCAGTTCTATACCCCGCGCAGCGTTGTTGAATTGTTAGTGGAAATGCTGGAGCCATACAAAGGCAGAGTGCTTGACCCCTGTTGCGGTTCCGGTGGTATGTTTGTTCAGTCGGAAAAGTTTGTGGCCGACCATCAGGGCAGAGTGAATGATATTTCCATTTTCGGGCAGGAGAGCAACCAGACCACCTGGCGACTGGCAAAGATGAATCTGGCGATTCGGGGCATCGACTGTTCCCGGGTGAAATGGAACAACGAAGGCTCATTTTTAAATGACAGTCACAAGGATTTAAAAGCCAATTATGTGATCGCCAATCCGCCCTTTAATGACAGCGACTGGAGCGGTGATCTCCTCCGCAAAGACGGCAGATGGAAATACGGCGCCCCGCCCACCGGAAACGCCAACTATGCCTGGATACAACACTTCCTGTATCACCTAAGCCCCAGCGGTCAGGCAGGTTTTGTTCTTGCAAAAGGGTCATTGACTTCCAAAACTTCCGGTGAAGGAGAGATCCGCAAAGAACTGATTGAAGCCCGCCTGGTGGATTGTATCGTCAACCTGCCTGCCAAGCTGTTTTTGAATACGCAGATACCCGCCAGTTTATGGTTTTTGAGCCGGAATAAAGCAAACGGCAAATTCCGCAACCGCACAGATGAAATCCTCTTTATTGATGCCCGGAATATGGGGCATTTGATCAACCGCAGAACACGGGAGTTTTCCGCGGAGGATATACAAAAAATTGCCGTTACCTACCATGCATGGAGATCCGTAGGGGCAGACCTGCGTGTCTGCCCTGATTCAGACGAATATCCGAACAATCAAAACGAGGGCGAACACGCACAAAACGAGGGCGAACACGCACAAAACGAGGGCGAACACGCACAAAACGAGGGCGAACACGCACAAAACGAGGGCGAACACGCAGGTTCGCCCCTACAGGAATATATCGATATCAAAGGCTTCTGCAATTCCGCCTCCATTGAACGAGTGCGGGAACTGGATTATGTGCTGACACCGGGACGATATGTGGGATTGGCCGTTGAAGATGATGATTTTGATTTTAATGAGCGGTTTGGCAAGCTGAAAGCGGAATTTGAGGAACAGTTGAAGGAGGAGGCGAGATTGAATGCGCTGATTGCTGAGAGTTTGTGGAAGGTAAAAGCGGATGGCTAAGAAAAGTAAAAAAATAGAAGTACAAGGCAGTGAAATCACCATTCTTACAAGCAAGGAACAAGATTATATTTCCTTAACGGATATGGTACGCAACATTGAGAATGGGCTCTCCCTAATCGAAAAATGGCTGAGAAATAAAAATACTATCGAATTTCTGGGCATCTGGGAAGAAATCTATAATCAGGATTTTAATTCCCCCGAATTCGAGGGAATTAAAAATCAGGCCGGTTTGAACCGATTTGTTCTTTCAGTAAAGCAATGGGTTACAAAAACGAATTCAAAAGGGATTATCGCCAAAGCAGGCAGATACGGCGGCACTTATGCGCACAAAGACATTGCCTTTGAGTTTGCATCATGGATATCCCCCAAGTTTAAACTTTATCTGATAAAAGAATTTCAAAGACTTAAAGATGAAGAAAAAAAGCAGCTTGGCTGGGATATCCGCCGGAACCTGACCAAAATCAATTACCGAATTCATACCGATGCCATCAAAGAAAACCTTGTTCCCCCGGAACTGAGCAAATCCCAGATCAACCACATTTACGCCACTGAAGCCGATATCCTGAATATGGCCCTGTTCGGCACAACCGCCGCCATGTGGCGGGAAGCAAACCCTGATAAAAAAGGAAATATTCGGGATTATGCCGATGTGTCGCAATTAGTTTGCCTATCCAATCTTGAAAACCTGAACGCCTTGTTTATCAATGAGGAATTATCCCAGGAAGTAAGACTTGAACGGCTGAATCAAATCGCCATCCAGCAGATGAGGATATTAACGGGTTATTCGGGGATGAAAAGGCTGGAGAAAAAGGAATGATGATTAATTGTAAAGCGGAGTTTGAGGGGCAATTGAAAGAGGAGGCGAGGCTGAATGCTCTGATTGCTGAGAATTTGGGGAAGGTAAAGATTGTATGAGCGGAAGTGAATTGGTTAAAAATGAAGAATTTATGATGCTGAATTCAATCGTTTGAGGTCACAGATTGTGACTTCAAACAATAATCTAAACTTGAAGTCGCAAAATGCGACCATAGAGACCAGGTGTGGAAACTTGAAGGTGAAAGTTAATGGGTGAATGGAAGGAAAAACCTCTTTCTGATTTAGCAATTCTTTACAACAATAGTTGGAAGGTTGGTGATGAAGAATGTCCATATATTGCCTTGGAACATATTGAAGAGGGCAAACTAAGATTAAATGGAATTGGTCATTCTGATATTGTTGCGAGTAACAAATACCGCTTCAACGAAAAAAACTTTCTTTTTGGAAAATTGCGTCCATATTTCCGAAAAGTTGTAAAACCGCAATTTAGTGGTATTTGTTCTACAGATATTTGGGTGGTGGGTGCTCGTGGTGTAACTAATTTAACTTTCCTGTTTTATCTATTTGCAAATCAAGAATTTGTTGATTTGGCTTATTCCAGTTCATCAGGTACAAGAATGCCACGGGCTGATTGGAAATTCATGAAAGACACGACATGGTTAACTCCATCAGATATAGAAGAACAAAAAGCTATCGCCTCAGTCCTTTCCAGTCTCGATGACAAAATAGATCTGCTCCACCGCCAGAACAAAACCCTCGAAGCCATGGCGGAAACGCTTTTCAGGCATTGGTTTGTGGAGGAAGCGCAGGAGGATTGGGAGGAGAAAACATTATCAAGCATTGCTGAGCACAAAAAAATCAATATTAGACCAGGCCAAAATCCTGAAACAATGTATCGCCATTACAGCATCCCAGCTTTTGATAACGGTAAACATCCCATTAAGGAGTTGGGATCAGCAATAAAAAGTAACAAATATCAGGTTATTGCCAATTCGATTTTGATTTCTAAGTTAAACCCAAGATTCCCACGAGTGTGGGCAATTAACGATCTATTAAATGAAAACTCGATTTGCTCAACAGAGTTTCAGGTTGTATTACCTATTAAATCTGAATACTTCAGTTTTATTTATTGTTTCTTAAAGTCAAAACAAGTAGCAGATGAACTGATTGGTGCCGCTAGTGGTACAAGTGGCAGTCATCAACGGGTAAGGCCTGAAGACATCTTTAATTTGACATTGCAGATGCCAACGCAGCAAAAAATAGATGATTTTAATTCGATTACCTCCGAAAAATGGAAAAGAATAACGAATAACATGAGCCAAATCCGCACCCTCGATAAACTGCGGAATACGCTTTTACCGAAACTGATGAGTGGTGAAGTAAGGGTGAAAATATGAAAAATGGTTCTATAACGGGCAACGGCAACAAACAAAAGGGCAATCACACAGGATTGCCCCTACGTGATATTGCCCCGAATAACGGAAGATTAATGAGAAACAAAATATGAAATACAATCCTGATATTCATCACCGCCGTTCCATTCGATTAAAGGGATATGATTATTCACAGACAGGATTATATTTCATCACCATTTGCACGCAAAACCGATTGTGTTTGTTTGGGGAAATTAAAAATGGGGAAATAATTTTAAACGATGCAGGGATAATGATTGATAAATGGTGGAACGAATTAAAACATAAATACAGGAATATTAAATTACACGAACAAATCATTATGCCAAATCATTTGCACGGCATTATTCAAATCATCAATGAAACCGGTTCCGTAGGGGCAGACCTGCGTGTCTGCCCTGATTCAGACCTGCGTGTCTGCCCTGATTCAGACCTGCGTGTCTGCCCTGATTCAGACCTGCGTGTCTGCCCTGATGACACATGGCAAACATCCAAAACAGGGCAATCACACAGGATTGCCCCTACGGGTACGGAAAAATCGGGCGAACGTACATTGGGCGAACGTGCATTGGGCGAACGTGCATTGGGCGAACACATAGGTTCGCCCCTACATGCGATGATTCAATGGTTTAAAACAATGACCACCAATGAATATATTCGGGGTGTAAATAATAATGGTTGGCCACGGTTTAACAAAAAATTATGGCAACGCAATTATTACGAACACATTATCCGTAATGAGAAATCCTGTTGTCAAATATCGGAATATATACAAACCAATCCCCTGAAATGGCAGGATGATAAATATCATGTCTAAGGTCACCGAATCCGCCATTGAAAAATTTGCTATCGAACTCCTTGAAAAGCGGGGCTACCAATACATCTATGCTCCTTCCATTGCTCCAGACAGCGAAACACTGGAGAGGCAATCTTTTGAAGATGTGCTGCTCATGGAGCGATTGCAAACAGCCGTGGGCAGGATCAACCCATCTATTCCTGCGGATATCCGCGAAGACGCCATCAAACAAATACAGCGCTTGAACTCCCCTGAACTCATTGCTAACAATGAGGCCTTCCACCGGTTGCTGACAGAGGGAATAAAGGTCAGTTATCAAAAAAATGACTACAGCCGGGGTGATCTGGTCTGGCTTATTGATTTCAAGAACCCGGAAAATAATGATTTTCTGGTTGCCAACCAATTTACCGTTATTGAAAACAATGTTAACAAACGCCAGGATGTAATTCTTTTTGTCAATGGCCTGCCTTTGGTGGTCATTGAGCTGAAAAACCCGGCGGATGAAAACGCCACCGTAAGGTCGGCATTCAAACAGCTCCAGACCTACAAGCAGGAAATTCCCAGCCTGTTTACCTACAACGGATTTATGATTATTTCCGATGGCCTTGAAGCCAAAGCCGGTTCTATTTCCGCAGGTTTAACCCGTTTTATGGCTTGGAAAACATCGGACGGCAAGGTTGAAGCCTCGCCGCTCATCGGCCAGTTGGAAACCCTGATCAAGGGCATGCTGAATAAGAAAACTCTGCTGGATCTAATACGCCATTTCATTGTCTTTGAAAAATCAAAATCCGTAGGGGTAAACCCGCGTGTCTGCCCTAAAGATTCAGGTACCATTACCATCCAAACAGAAAAAAAACTGGCTGCCTATCATCAATATTATGCTGTAAACAGAGCTGTTGAATCTACGTTAAGAGCCGCTGAATATTTGCCTGAGCAGAAGAAACCGCAATCGGAAATGATTGCGGAATCCCCTGCAAGTTATGGCCTGCCGGGTGTAAAAAAACAGCCTTCAGGAGATCGAAAAGGCGGCGTGGTATGGCACACCCAGGGAAGCGGCAAATCGCTCTCCATGGTTTTTTATACGGGAAAGATTGTCTTGGTAATGGACAACCCCACGGTTCTGGTCATTACCGACAGAAACGATCTGGACGACCAGTTGTTTGATACCTTTGCCGCCTCAAAGCAATTACTCAGACAGGAACCGGTGCAGGCGGAAAACAGAGATCACTTGAAGGAGCTGCTCAAAGTTGCATCGGGCGGTGTGGTGTTTACCACCATTCAGAAATTCCAACCTGATGAAGGCAATGTTTATGAAACCCTTTCGGAAAGAAGAAACATCATTGTCATTGCTGATGAAGCCCACAGGACCCAGTATGGTTTTAAAGCTAAGACCATCGATGCTAAAGATAAAAACGGCGATGTTATCGGCAAAAAGATTGTGTACGGATTTGCCAAGTATCTGCGGGATGCACTGCCGAATGCGACGTATCTTGGCTTTACAGGAACACCCATTGAAAGCACCGATGTCAACACCCCGGCTGTATTTGGCAACTATGTTGATATTTACGATATCCTGCAAGCGGTTGATGATGGTGCAACAGTCAGAATCTTTTACGAAAGCAGACTGGCGAAGATTAACCTCAGTGAAGAAGGTAGAAAACTTGTTTCCGATTTAGATGATGAATTGGAAGTGGGCGAACTTACAGTAACCCAGAAAGCCAAAGCCAAATGGACGCAACTGGAAGCGCTCATCGGTAGTGAAGGCCGGATAAAACAGGTTGCTCAGGATATTATCAATCATTTTGAGCAGCGTCAGGAAGTTTTTGAAGGCAAGGCCATGATTGTTGCCATGTCCCGCAGGATTGCTGCCGACTTATACAAGGAAATCATCAACATCAAACCGCAATGGCACAATGATGACCTGAAAAAAGGTGTCATTAAGGTGGTGATGACATCCGCATCCTCTGACGGCCCTGAAATTTCCAAACACCACACTACCAAAGATCAGCGCAGAGCTTTAGCCGAAAGAATGAAAGACACGGAAGATGAACTCAAACTGGTGATTGTCCGGGATATGTGGCTGACCGGTTTTGATGTGCCTTCCATGCACACCCTTTATATAGACAAACCCATGAAAGGCCATAATCTGATGCAGGCCATTGCGCGGGTGAACCGTGTCTATAAGGATAAGCCCGGCGGGCTTGTGGTGGATTACCTTGGTATTGCATCAGACCTTAAAAAAGCGTTGTCGTTTTATTCGGACAGCGGAGGTAGGGGCGACCCGGCAATCGCGCAGGAAAAAGCGGTGCAAATGATGCTGGAGAAACTGGAAATCGTTTCCCAGATGTTCCACGGGTTTGCCTATGAAGAATATTTCGAAGCAGACACAGGGGAAAAAGTCTCTCTGATACTCGCTGCGGAGGAACATATTCTGGGCCTGGAAAACGGGAAAAAGCGATACATCAATGAGGTAACCGCTCTGTCCCGGGCTTTTTCCATTGCTATCCCCCACGAACAGGCCATGGATGTTAAAGATGAGGTCTCGTTTTTTCAGGCGGTAAAATCCCGATTGGCTAAATTTGCCGGCACCGGCTTTGGTAAAACAGACGAAGAAGTTGAAACAGCGATCAGACAGGTTATTGACAAAGCATTGGTAACCGAGAAGGTAGTAGATGTTTTCGATGCCGCCGGAATCAACAAACCTGATATTTCAATACTTTCAGAAGAATTCCTTTTGGAAGTCAAAAACATGGAGCATAAAAACATTGCTCTGGAAGTTTTGAAAAAACTGCTGAATGACGAAATAAAAACCAGAACCAAAAAGAACCTGATACAAAGCAAATCCCTTATGGAAATGCTGGAAAATTCCATTAAGAAATATCACAACAAAATTTGGCTCAACCGGAACTGGTGTGACACCGAACCCCGTCAACCGGAATCAGTGTGGTCAATAAAATCAATCTGTTACACAAACCATTGTTAAGATATCAATATTTTAACGATAGTATTAAGAATAAAAAATGGCACTTTTTTGATTTTGAAATAACTACCTGTAAAACAACGAGAAAACGGCAAAAAGAGGGTCAATTTACCACACCAGTTCCGGTTGAGCCCAAAATTTTAACTGCAGCAGAAGTCATTGAAGAATTAATTGAATTGAGCAAAGAAATTCAGAAGATGGACAAAGAGCCTCAAGAAATGGGGTTGTCTGATTTTGAATATGCGTTTTATACGGCCATTGCCAACAACGACAGCGCTCGTGAGTTAATGGAAAAAGACAAACTGAGGGAATTGGCAGTTGTATTGTTTGAAAAAGTAAAGGCCAATGCTTCAATCGACTGGACAATCAAGGAAAGTGTAAAGGCAAAATTAAAGGTCATTGTAAAAAGAACATTGCGGCAGTATGGCTATCCACCGGATATGCAGAAATTGGCAACTGAAACCGTTTTGAAACAAGCTGAATTGATAGCGAACGAGATTACGCGTGGAGAATAGCCGGGAAAATGGAAAGACCATTGAAAAAATGAAGTCAGATAATACAAATGATTGAGCAGTTGAAACGCAAAATTAAGAGCGCCGGCGATCTGCTCTCTGTTGTGAAGACGATGAAGGTTCTTGCCGCTGTGAGCATTCGGCAGTACGAGAAGGCTACGGAATCTCTTGTCGAATACAACCGAACAGTAGAGATGGGATTGCAGGTTGTTCTGAAACAGAGACCCGAGGGGATTAGAATAGCTGAGCCCGTTCCAAAAGAACGTCTTGGAGTTATTATCTTTGGTTCGGATCAGGGTATGGTTGGGCAGTTTAATGAAGTGATTGCGCGCCATGCGGTCAGTGAAATAAACAAACTTCAAGTAAAGCAAAAAAATCGCATAGTGCTGGCAGTGGGCATGCGAGTCATTCCATCTCTTGAAGAGGCAGGACAGCCGGTTGAAGAATACTTTTCTCCGCCCGGTTCAACGGCCGCCATCACATCTGCGGTAGAGGATCTGACGCTGAAAATGGAGGAGTGGCGCTCGCAGCAGAAAATCGATCAGATCGTTATATTTTATAACAGAGAGAGTGGCACATCTTATTCTCCTCATACCATCCATCTTTTGCCGGTTGATCCCGGATGGTTTCAAGATCTGGAGCAGAAACGCTGGCCATCGCGCGCCATCCCTTTTTTTACTATGGATTGGAACCGGCTGTTTTCTTCATTGATTCAACAATATCTCTTTGTATCCCTCTATCGTGCCTTTGCTGAGTCTCTGGCCAGCGAAAATGCCGGACGTCTTGCATCCATGCAGGCGGCTGAAAGGAATATTGAAGATCTCCTGGAAGAACTCAACTCTCAATTTCAGCAACAGCGTCAGAGTTCTATTACGGAAGAACTTTTAGACATTGTGGCCGGCTTTGAGGCATTAAAATGAAAAACCGGCGACGCGGCTCGTTTATGAGACAATGCCAATAAATTACTTACGTTTCGCTAGTTTTTTCTTGTGCTCATTGAATTAAACACACACTATATGTTGCGATCAAGTTATAAGTGCCTAAAGTGAGCTAAAGTATATTAAAGTGCCTAAAGTTGCGGTACGCCTTCGGCGTGCTAATTGATAATCCAAAGATAGAGAGAGTTTGTATCCTTTGTACATTGATAGCATTAAAAAACCTATATAAAATGGCAGAATTCCTTAACTTTAGGCATTTTAGGCACTTTGACTCACAGAATTGATAAATTAAATTATACCTCTAAAAACTATCGAAAGCTAAGAAATTACAAATCTTTAATAGGAATTGGATAGCTGAATATGACTGATTTTGTTGACAAAAAAACGTATACCTTTTTCATGCCGGGCGAAGAGCGCATTTACTTTCGCTATTTCCATATCATTGCAATGACCCTTCTGCTGGTTGTGATTGCCTTTCAGATAGTTACCTCGGAAACGAGTGTGAAGGAGGCCGTGGTGACCGGGCTAATTTTTGTCTCGCCTGTTTATTTCGTTTACTTTGTATTTGGAAAACGGTTTGCCGACTCGGTGACGCTTGATTTTAATGCGCGTAAGGTCCGCTTTTCTTTTTCCGACGAAAGAGGTACGTTTGAAAGGGATTTTCAGGATATCGAGAAAATCAATTTTAGATTCTATCTTACGTTTGTGATGGACGACGTCCGAATCATGGTGAAACGGCCGAAAAACAAAAAACAAGTGTTTCGGATGCTTAAAAGCGTATTCACGGTTGACGTTGGTATGTTTAGTGGGTTTTAGCGAATGAAAAACACTGAAGATAGTGTTCATGAAGTTAAACATCAGCATATAGATTCAATTGACAGCACTGGATTCCGTCTTTTGATAACGCTTATGCTCAACTTCATAATCCCCGTAATTCAGCTTATCGGCGGTGTTTATGCCAACAGCATGGCTCTGATTTCTGATGCTACCCATAATTTCAGTGATTTTATTGCGGTGTTGATTTCTTATGTGGGCTATAGGGTTGGCCAAAGGGGCGCTTCTGCTAAACATACATTTGGATACTGGCGCGCTGAGATAATGGCCGCACTTTTAAATGTGGCAATTCTCGTTGGGGCTTCGGTATATATCGTTTACGAAGCGAGTCAGCGGCTTTTCAATCCTGAACCCGTGACAGGATTGGTTGTGGTGTGGATTGCAGGGGTCGGTGTTATAGGAAATGGATTTTCCGCCTGGCTGCTTCATAAGGATGCCAGGCACAGCCTCAATATAAGGGGAGCCTTTCTGCATATGGTTGGAGATCTTCTTACCTCTGTTGCAGTGGTAGTCGGCGGAATGGTACTCATCTTTAAACCCTGGTACTGGCTGGATCCGGTTCTTTCTTTACTTATCGTTTATTTTATTTTGAAAAACTGCTGGGGGATTTTAAAGGAAGCCGGCGGCATCTTGATGAATGCAACACCAACAGGAATAGACATAGAGGAAGTAAAAGAAACTCTTGAACAGATTCCAGGTGTTTGCGGAGTTCATTATCTTCATGCATGGAACCTGAGTTCTTCAAGCATAGCATTTTCCTGCCATATAGTGGTTTCGGATCAGCCTGTCAGTCAGACAGAAACTCTTGCCAGGACAATTCGAGAAACACTGCTTAATCGTTTTGGCATTGACCATCCGGTACTGCAATTTGAAACTTCTCAATGCGGAAATGGAACTATTCTGTGTGAAATTTCCGGCTGAAACAGTCTTGAATTACACACAAAGAACAAAACGCCCTTTGGGCGGATTAAATCGGA
>Ga0255429_1109_pt1 | contig 17399 bp, 17 predicted proteins | sample ANMaggSeSYBR02H9_FD_182636 | JGI IMG/M metagenome (GOLD analysis project Ga0255429, IMG submission 182636) | Sediment cell enrichment communities from methane seep in Santa Monica Basin, California, United Staets - ANME aggregate JGI... | ecosystem: Environmental > Aquatic > Marine > Cold seeps >... | reverse complement strand
GGTGTCCTTGCGGCATATCCAACTTATTTTCTTATAAAGGATAGTCTCCACATCCTTATGGAAGGAGTACCTCCAGACATTGATTTAGATGATATAAAAGATTTTATTTCTAATGATTTTAATGGAAAAGCAGAGCATATACATATATGGGCATTAACTCCGGATAAGACAATAATGGTAGTACAAATAAAAACCTCCGGTAAGGCAGAGGTTGGATCATTAAAAACTGCTTTGAAATCAAGGTTTGGATTTTGCGATGTATTTTTGGAAACTGATGAGGGAATTAAAATGTCGGATGAATTTGTTGGGAGCAAGATTCAAGAATTAATCAAACAAAAGGATTGGCGAAGGCTTAAGGAAATACTTTCTGGTTGGCCGGCTCCGGACATAGCTGATTTATTTGAAAATATAAGAGTAGAAGAGGCGGTCATTCTTTTCCGTTTATTGCATAAACAACAGGCCGCCAGTGTATTTAGTGAGGTTGAGTCCGATAAACAAATGGCGCTTCTTCAGGAAATGAGTAATGAACATGTTCGAGATATTATTTCAGAATTATCACCCGATGATAGAACAGAGTTATTTGAAGAACTTCCAGGAGAAATAACGCAGAGGCTTTTGAATTTACTTTCTTCAGATATTCGCAGAGAGTCACTGGAGTTACTTGGTTATCCGGAAGAAAGTGTTGGGCGGTTGATGACACCGGAATACGTTGCCATTCGTCCTCATTGGACTATTGAGCAGGCATTGGAGCACATTCACCGGTATGGGCGTGACGCCGAAACAATTCATATAACTTATGTAGTGGATGAAAAGTGGCATTTGCTCGACGATATACCTTTACGGAGATTGATCCTGGCAGACCCGGAACAAAAAGTTGAATCTCTTATGGACGAAAGGTTTGTTTCGATATTGGCGCATGAAGACCAGGAGAAGGCCATTAAGCTAACAAAACGCTACAATCTGTTTGCCCTGCCTGTAATTGATTCGGAAAATGTATTGTTAGGAATTGTGACAGTGGACGATATCCTCGATGTATTGGAAGAGGAAGTTACCGAAGATATCCATAAAGGAGCCAGCGTCGTTCCTTTAGATATGAGCTATAGTGCTGCCTCTGTTTGGACTTTGTATAGTAAGCGGATTATATGGTTGTCACTTCTGTTGGTGGCAGGTTTTCTTTCATCAAGCGTTATCGCTGCCTTTGAGAACACCTTAACCGCCATTGTTGCTTTGGCCTTTTTTATACCTGTTTTGATTGGCAGCGGAGGCAATACCGGCACGCAGTCAGCTACCCTGGTCATAAGGGCCATAGCCACTGGGGACTTAAGCTTGAGGAAGTGGTTTAGTGTTGTGAAAAAAGAGCTGCTGGTCGGTCTTTTATTGGGGCTTACGCTTGGGGGCGTCCTTTGTCTGTGGAGCTCCTTCTGGAAGGGCGGAGCAGCGGTGGGCCCAATAGCCGGGATGTCAATGGTTATAATTATCTTATGGGCAAATTTAGTTGGGAGTTTGTTGCCGATAATTTTGACAAAAATAAAACTCGATCCTGCCGTCGTGAGCAGCCCCCTTATCACTACCCTTTTAGATACCACCGGTTTATTGGTCTATTTTTCGATAGCAAAATGGTGGCTGAGGTTCTAATATTTCGTGAAAACATATCCATATCTTTTTCTTCTAAACTGGCAAATGAAGGATGCCATAGTTTTGGACAACGATTATTCCAGAAACAAGAAAGGTACTTTGACATGAACGAATCGTTACCGTTAAACATTGCCACCTGGATTGGCATTGGTTTCTGTATTACTCAATCTGCTATGTTTTCCGGTCTTAATTTAGCTGTTTTCGGTATCAGCAAACTTCGCCTGGAAGTCAAGGCTTTGGCCGGTGATCAGGATGCATCAAAAGTTCTCGAATTAAGGAAGGATTCAAACTTTTTGTTGTCAACAATCCTTTGGGGAAACGTTGGCATTAACGTTCTGTTGACACTTCTCTCAAATTCCATACTTGCCGGTGTTAGCGCATTTTTGTTTTCGACTGTTGTTATAACTTTTATTGGCGAGATTCTTCCCCAGGCATACTTCTCCAGAAATGCTATACGCATAGCTGCGATGCTGTCGCCGGCATTGAAGTTCTACCAGGTTATACTGTATGTCGTGGCCAAACCGGTGGCAAAGTTTCTTGATTGGTGGATCGGCCCGGAGGGAGTTCTATATTTACGTGAACGAGATCTCCGGGAAGTAATCAAAAGGCATATGGAGGCCAGTGAGGGAGATATCGGACAAATGGAAGGCACAGGAGCGATTAATTTTCTGGATATGGATGATTTAGCCATTGTGGCAGAAGGAGAGACTGTTGATCCAAAAAGCATAATTACTCTGGACATGGAAGATGGCCTACCTGTCTTTCCTGAATTCAAAAGGCTGCCTTCAGACGCTTTTATTCAGATGATTCAGATTTCAGAAAAAAAATGGGTGATAATCAACGACCAATCAGGAAAACCCCGTTTTGTTTTAGACTCGGATGGTTTTATTCGAGGAGCATTATTTAAAGGGTCGCTATTCAATCCCTATGCTTACTGTCACAAGCCAATTATTGTAAATGATATGAACCTTCCGCTTGAAAAAGTAATATGGAAGTTGAAAGTGTATCCACAGAACTCAGGTGATGATGTCATCGATCATGACATAATACTTCTCTGGAGTACTGAAAAGCGCGTCATTACAGGCGCAGACATATTGGGCCGGTTGTTACGCGGAATAGCCACTCGCAAAAGCAGCAAGCCTGGAGCATAACTATTGCCAGGATTAAAAAATACTTTTCGGACAGGCACTAATTTAACCAAAATCTAACATAATCATCATTTCGTCCTAACAGATAGATGTAAGAATCGCCGGCAACTCAAGATTAAACTCTCAATTAGGGTTAAATTCTATCCGAGAATGGGTGAAAAAAATTTAACAGGAGGAAACAGATGAAAAGATTACACTTAAGTCTATTACTTTGTTTGAGTTTTGTGATTTTGACCGGGATCCAGGCCAGCGGAGGTGACCTGGCGGACATCCTGGAGCAAAAAGGAATTATTACCGAGGAAGAAGCAAGAGAAGCAAGAGAAGATAAGGCGAAAGAAAAAACTTTTAAACTTTTAGAAAAAATAGAAAAAATAGATTTCAAAGGGGACCTGAGGCTGCGCCATGATACTCAATGGAGGGATGAGGGAGATAATAAATATGACCGTAATCGTGAGCGTCTTCGTCTTCGTTTTGGTTTTGACACGAAAATAACAGATACCACAAAGGTTGGGGTCAGGCTGGTTTCAGGATCAGGATTTCAGAATACTACAAACCAGAGTTTTGATGGACACGCTCGAGGCAAGCAGATCTTTATCGACAGGGCTTACGCTTCATGGAAGCCTTTTGATTTTTTAAAAATTACTGGTGGAAAACACAAAAATCCTCTGTTTACCACTCCTCTGGTCTGGGACCCTGACGTTAATCCGGAGGGAATTTCCGAAAGCCTCAATTTTGACGTTTCAGACAGTATCAGCATCTTTTCCAATCTGGGTCAGTGGTTTATTGAGGAATTAAAGATAAAGGACAGCGATAGAGATCCGACCCTGCTTGTGTTTCAATTAGGCACTCAGATCAAACCATCTAAAAAAGTAAAATTTGAAATAGCAGGCACCTATTACGATTTTAAGAATTTGGATGAACTTGAATGGAAAGACGATACGCTGGATGACACAACCGAATTTTTAGGATACAACAACAAGTACGGCCAGCAGATGATTTTCGACAACAACAAAAAGCTTCTCAATGAATTCCAATGCTGGGAGCTGGCGGCAAAAGTTAAGATAAAAGATGTCCTGCCTGTGCCATTTTCCATATTCGGAAACTACATTATAAATGTAGGCGCTGATATTGATGAGCTCATGGAAAAAGGGGATGATCCAGGAGATAGCAATCCCGCAGATCTCGCCGCCTATGGGGGTGATGATCGTGACACAGGCTGGCTTGTAGGCGTTTCTGTTGGGAACAAAAAGAAAAAAGGGGATTGGTACGCAAAATATCATTACCAGGTATTGGAAGATTATGCATTTCCGGCTGTGTTCGTTGATTCCGATTTCCACGGCGGTGGAACCAATAACAAAGGACATTATGTTCATGGCAGATATTTTCTTGCCGATAATATTCAGGCCAGAGCAACCGGTTTTTTTACCGAACGTGACGATGAAAGCAAGGATGGGAAAAAGGACGAGGATCGCGTGCAGTTGGATATAGTCATTAACTTTTAGGTAAGTAAATCAGCCAGGCTAACGACAATCTTATTATATTCTAACAATAAACTAACAATTAAGGTTTAAATGTTAAAAACGGAGGAAGGAAAAATATGAAGAAGATAAACTCTATTATCGTAATGGCGATTGCCGGCTTGTTTTTTATTGCGACAAATCCTGCACAGGCCGGGAATCTTGTAATTAAGGGTTCAACCACGGTTTTGCCGATTGCACAGAAAACGGTGGAAGCTTACATGAAAGACAAGCCTGATGTTAAGATTTCTCTTTCCGGCGGCGGGTCAAGCAATGGGATCAAAGCGCTTATTGATGGAAGTACAGATATTGCAACTGCCTCACGTTTTATCAAGGATAAAGAGGTAAAGTTGGCAGTTGAGAAAAATGTGTTTCTAGTTGCTTTTGCCATAGCCTATGACAGCATTATTCCTGTCGTGCATCCCAGCAATAATATTAACAACCTTACTCTTGATCAGCTTAAAGCCATTTACAAAGGCGAGACAAAAAACTGGAAAGAAGTCGGGGGACCTGATTTGCAGATTGTTATTAACTCACGCGACACTTCTTCCGGCACATTTGAGACATGGGAAAAGAACGTAATGAAAAAAGAAAGAATTACACCCAGAGCCCAGGTCATGGCTTCTAATGGAGCAATAGTTCAGGCTGTTTCGAACAATAAATATGCCATAGGATATATTGGAATTGGTTATTTATCCCCTGGCGTAAAGGCACTTAAAGTAAATGGAATAGAAGGAACAGAAGAGACAACTTTGAACGGGTCATTTCCAATAAGCAGACCTCTCTTCATGTTTACAAATGGCTGGCCAAAAGGCGAAACGCTTGACTTTATTAATTATGTTATTAACCCCCAAAAGGGCCAAAACCACGTTGCCGCCAGTGGTTATGTCCGTTTATATTAATAATAAGTTTACGGTTCACGGTTCACGGTTCACAGTTCACGGTTAGAGAGCGATCAAGATTGAACGATAGCATCTACCCTGTTTCGTCAATGAGTTGGTCGTGATGAGAAATCTCTCGTAGGGGCGGCTTTACGCCGCCTGCCGAGTCGATTCGGGCGGGGTAAACCCGCCCCTACGGCTGTAATTCCGAATATTGCTCGAACTTTTTGAGAAGTTACAAGAGGTCAACAGGATGAAAAAACTATCATGTCAATCCTGTTTATCCTGTCAAAAAAATAGCTGAACTATTACAAATCAGAAAATCAGGGAAATCGAGATGGCAAATACTCGTCAGATTACCGAGCGGACAATGCACACACTCTTTTTTGTTGTAGCATCAGCTTCAATAGTGATGCTTTTCATGATTATGATATTTCTTTTCATGGAAGGAATGCCAATTTTTGATGAGGTTTCTGTTAAAGATTTTATTTTCGGGAAATACTGGTACCCCACATCAGAACCCCCTGATTTTGGAATTTTGTCACTTATTGTAGCATCATTGGCAGTTACTTTGTTTTCCGCCTTAATATCAATTCCACTCGGAATACTCACGGCAATCTATATCGCAGAGATAGCATCAAAAAAAGTAAGCGAGATTATCAAGCCCATGGTTGAGCTTTTAGCAGCGCTTCCATCCGTTGTTATTGGTTTTTTCGGGATGGTTCTTGTGGCGCCTTTTTTGCAGAATGTTTTTGATATCCCAACCGGCTTGAACCTTTTTAACGCGTCATTAATGCTGGCTTTCATGTCTATCCCTACTATTTGCAGTATTTCTGAGGATGCAATTCACAGCGTTCCGAATTCTCTTAGAGAAGCCTCTTTGGCATTGGGTGCAACACATTTGGAGACTATTTTAAAGGTTGTCCTTCCTGCCTCTCTTTCAGGTATCAGCACTGCTGTAATTCTGGGTATGTCCAGGGCTATTGGTGAGACTATGGTAGTGCTTATGGTAGCTGGAGGGGCCGCTTTCATACCGGAATCTATATTTGATCCAATAAGGCCGTTGCCGGCCAGCATTGCCTCAGAGATGGCGGAAGCCCCATTCCGCGGTGTTCATTATCATGCTCTCTTTGCAACGGGGATAGTACTTTTTGTCTTTACGCTTCTTTTTAATATTATAGCAGATCATATTGCTTATAAATATAAACAGGTCGGAGAAGCAACGCTTTAAAAAATTGAAAACTGACTATTGAAAATTGAAAATTGGTGGTACGCCTTCGGTGTACTAATTTAATAGTATAGGAATTTCCATTTTTTGCCCAATGAATTCGGCAATATAGGACATATGAGTAAAAAGTGCCTAAAGTGAGCTAAAGTGCCTAAAGTTGTGGTACGCCTTTGGCGTGCTATATATTTTCAGTGCTTGATTATAACTTCAGCCGGAAATAAAGTGAGCAAGATTGTATGGTAAAAAAATTAAAATTGGCAGCGCCAAAGGCGCATTCCTTAACTTTAGGCATTTTAATATACTTTAGCTCACTTTAGGCACTTTAAATGTTCGCACCGAAGGTGAGTTAATTTAATTGCAAGGCGGTGGCGGTGAAAAGCTTGGTTGGTCTTGCATGGCTCAACCTTGTGCCAACACTTTTAGCTTAAGGGATATCGGAGATGTTGTCAGCGAGGTGGCAACCATGGATCAAACAGGGAAGCCCCGCTGATTTCCATGTCTGATGTGTTCCGTGTTACAATAATAAAATCGTTTGCAATTCCTGTAGCTGCAATCATGCCATCAATTGCCGGCATGGCCTTGCCTGCTGATTCTGACCGAGCCTGGATTTTACCCCAAGTGGTTGCTGTCTGTAGATCAAAATTGATTATTCTGTCCTTGAACCTTTCTTTCAGGTCGTAATTCACCCATTTGTGCAGTTTTTCTTTCTTCCTGCTTTCAGGAAGTTTTTCAATACCTTTAAGGAGTTCTCCGATTGTTAAAACAGATATAAACAGATTGGTTTCAGTAGTTCCGGATATCCATTTAACAACTTGTTTATTTGGATTTTTTTTAATTAATTCTGAAACAACACAAGTGTCTAACAAGTATTTCATAATTCTATATCTCGCGGTAGCTCCTTATTCCTTTTTATGTCTAACTTAATTTTTGAAAGAGGAGAATTCTGAAAGAATTTCAACAGGCTGGTTTTTGGTTTTATTAATTTTTTGTATTCATCAATTGATAGAACGACAACAGCATCTTTGCCATGTTTGGTTACTACTTGCGGACCATTATGTTGAGCTTTATCAACAAGGCTACTGAATTTGTTTTTTGCATTCTGAAGTTGCCATGAATTTTCTATCATTTTCATCACCTCGTATGATTATATTTTGTACGGTTCTGGCTAGCTTGTCTAGAAGATAATCTTTCTGTGATTAACTGTCAATAATATTATTTTTAGAAGGGCTGTCTATTATATTGCATGGCCTCATCTTATTATTTCTTTCAACTTTTCCATTTATTCTCACCATACATACATAAAACCGTGTCAGCACGCAGATGCGAAAGCTCCACGTATTGGTTTGGCCTGGTCAATTCGTGCCTTCCTTTTAGGGGTATGCAAAGCTTTCCATATATCATTACGTCTTTGCAAATTAAGCCAAAAATCAGGAGTATTATTGAATACCTTTGCCAACATTAAAGCGGTGTCAACTGTAATCGACCGTTTGTTTGTACATATCTCATTGACAGTTCTGCGACTTACCCCCATTGCTTTGGCAAGTCGCCCTTGAGTAATTTCTAAAGGAACCATAAACTCTTCAATTATCATTTCCCCTACGCTTACGGGCTGACATTTTGTGATAATCATTATTTCACCTCATTATTTGTAACCATGATTATCCAGGTAAACGCCATTGCTTGTTAACCCTGATACCTGACTTTCCTTGTAACGAACCAGACAGTTTTTCAAAGTGATTGCTTGGTGGACTTCATAAATCTGAATCACATGTTGCATCGTCAAGTATTTGTAATTTCCTAAATAATCTTCTGCGAATAGAGGAAGGAATTTTCTTCTTGTACGTATCCTCTTTAAAGAAATTGTGGAGCCAGGTATCGCCAAAGCTCTTAATCATAGTGATAAAGTAACACTCTTGGTTACACAGGTCAAATAGAAGCACAAACGATTATTTGTGGTTTATACTGGATGAATTCGTAAAAAGCTATATTATGCTGCTTCGCGGCACTGTAACCGAAAATAACTTGTCAATCATATCAAAAGGTTGTGTGATTTAGTTATTTGAAAGCTATTTTATGTCGTTTGGCGGGGGGGCATACAGAAACGAAATTTAATAAAATTATTCCTGGGCATGTTTAACAAGATGTCCCAATTCAGGAAAGATAAGATACTTGCATGCAAGCTTGCAGGCTTTAAGGCTGCCCGGCAGACAGAAAAGTATTGTTTTGTTTATTATGCCGGCAGTCGCCCGTGATAAAAGAGCAGCCGAATCGATTTTTTCAAAGCTGAGCTGGGCAAAAAGCGGGCCGAATGCTGTTAGCGCCTTTTCAAATAAAGGGAGCACCGCTTCAATAGTTACATCTTTGCTGCTTATACCTGTCCCCCCTGTCATTAATATAACCTGAGGTTCATGACTTCGTATAGCATCAAGGATATTTTCGGTTATGGCTTGTATTTCATCTTCTATAATGTGGTGAAATACAACTTTGTGCCCTTCTTTTAAGGCTCTATTGTTTATCCATAATCCGCTTTTATCATTTTTTAAGGATCGAGTGCTTGAAACAGATATAATTCCAAGTTTGATTTTCCTGGGAGCGTTTTTTTTATGTTCTATTATACTCATGAGTTATTGGGTGTGCACTTTTCTATGATAACTCTGTCCTGACCATCATGTTCGGTGAGCAAAACATTTACAGTTTCCGAGCGCCTTGTTTCAATAAATTTTCCAACATAGTTGGCCTGAATCGGAAGTTCTCTGTGGCCCCTATCAACAAGCACCGCAAGTTCAATGCGATCGGGTCTGCCAAAATCGATAATAGCATCCATGGCAGCTCTTATGGTCCGACCTGTAAAAAGAACATCATCTACTAAAATAATCTGTTTCCCATCGAGAGGAAAGGATATATCTGTTGCCTGGACAATCGGGTGGTGGCTGATTCTGGTCCAGTCATCGCGGTACAGTGTTATATCAATATTGCCTGTCGGTATTTCAATGCCCTCAATTTCATTAATCTTGTACCGGATACGTTTCGCAATATAAACTCCCCTGGTATGAATGCCTATAAGTGTGAGCTTTTCAGCGCCCTTGTGTACTTCAAGGATCTTATGAGCAATTCTTGAAAGTACACGGTCTATATCAGATGCATCCAAAATTGTATCATATTCGCTCATTGTTCTCTCCGGTATATTCATAGAGTAACGGTTCACGGTTCACGGTTCAGGGGTTAAAAAAGTTGATTGGTTCATACTGTTCACCCATGAAATTAATGGCTGAAGAAAAAATCGTAAAGCGATTAACCATGAACCTGGAACTGTGAACCTTAAAAGGGTTTATGGGCAACAAAAAACTAAATCTTACGAAGTCTGTATTTATATCATTAAGTAAGTTAATATCAAGAGTTATAAATTTATCAAAATTAAAAAACCTGAAATTGCCTTGATTTTGGCTTTTATTTTATCTATTTTGATTAACCGTTAACCGTTAACCGTTAACCGTGAACCGTTCTAAAAGGTCTTGATGTGATGAAATTTCCATGTACAGGAGTGATATTGGCGGGCGGACAGAATAAGCGTTTTTCGGGCATAAATAAAGCATTTATAAGTGTTGGCGGAAAGCGTATTCTGGACAGAACATATGAAATATTTGATTCCCTTTTTGATGAGATTATCCTGGTTTCCAATGACCCGCTTAAATATCTTGAATGGGATTTACATATTGTGTCTGATATATTCCCGTTTAGAAGTTCTTTAGCAGGAATACATGCAGGACTTTTTTTTTCAAATAATTTTTATACATTTATTACGGCATGCGATATACCATTCCTGAAAAAGGAGTTGGTTGAAACTGTTATTAATAGTATCGAAAAGGGAGTTGACGTTATTATACCGGAAACTTTAAACAGGATGGAACCGCTCTGTGCGGTATATTCAAAAAGATGTCTTAAACCAATTGAAAATAATCTGATTCAAAGAGAGCTTGAGATCAAACAGTTCTTTAAAAAGGTAAGAGTTAAAAAGCTTCCTGAAAATATTTTGCGTGAAAAGGATCCTGAGCTGATTTCTTTTTTTAATATTAATACTCCTGATGATCTGGCCAGGGCAGAAGAAATTATTAAATAAATTATACTTGGTTACCACGGAACGACACGGAGTTTCACTGAAAATTATAAACAATGTATAAGTTACTATAACCTAAGTTGAGCGATTTTTTGCGAAGATATGTGCTGAAATCTTGATGCATAAGGATTTGCAAAAACCGCAGGCATACCCGTGGATATGTCGAGGATTTTTGCGAAGCCTTTATGCGCAAGAGATCGGCGCAGATTGAGTAAAAAACCGCTCAATTTAGGTATAAGAATATTAAACTTGAACGTAGATTACGAGCCGATCTCTTGGTAGAAAATAAGGTCATAAAAAATATAATAAATCAGGACGAGGCCCAATTAATCGATTATTTCAAAACAACTCGCTTGAGAGTGGGTCTATTGATAATTCAGTGTAATTCCGTGAAAATCCGTGGTGAACTATTACAATGAATTTAATTCCCCTTATAGAAATTATAAAGAGACATCCGCATTACAACAGGGTTGGAATGATTCTTTGTCATAATGGAGTCGTGCGGAGCACATCACGAGATGGCCGGAGTGTGTCAGGGCTGAATGTCACGGTGGATTACGAACAACTGCACAAGGTGATAGAAAAGTATAAAAAAAGGCCGGGCATTATAGAAATACTGGTTAAGATAGCAGAAGGCAAAGAGCTGTCAGTAGGGGATGATGTTATGCTTCTTGTTGTTGCCGGTGACATCCGGGAGAATGTTATAAAAGCACTCAGCCAAGCCATTGATGATATTAAATCAACTGTTGTGAAAAAAACAGAGTATTTTGTGTAACTTAGCTTTCGCTAGTTTTTAGAGGTATAATTTAATTTATCAATTCTGTGAGCCAAAGTGCCTAAGATTTTAAGTGCCTAAAGTATATTAAAGTGCCTAAAATGCCTAAAGTTAAGGAATGCGCCTTTGGCGCAACTAATTTTAAGCCTGGCAAAAAAACAATCTAAGCCAATAAAATATGAAGTGTCTAAAGAGAGTTAAAATTTATGAATTAATGGAGCGAAGCGATACCTTAACTTTAGGCACTTTAATATACTTTAGCTCACTTTAGGCACTTATAACTTGATCGCAACATATAGTGTGTGTTTAACTCAATGAGCGCAAGAAAAAACTATCGAAACGTAAGTTGTAAGGAGTTTTTTATGTCTTCATTTTCTCATATTGACAATGAGGGACGCTCGCGGATGGTTGATATAACGGATAAAGAACCGACATTAAGATCAGCGGTTGCTCAAGGGGTTGTTTTAATGGAGCCTTCAACATTTGAAATGATCTATAATAATACAATAAAAAAGGGCAATGTACTTGATACCGCCAGAATTGCGGGGATAATGGCGGCAAAAAAAACTTCGGAACTAATTCCAATGTGCCACCCAATTAATATCTCACATATTGATATCAATTTTGAACCGGATAAAGATAAAAGTTCAATTAAGGTCAAAGCATTGGTGCGGCTTTTCGGTCAGACAGGTGTTGAGATGGAGGCCCTTACAGCAGTATCTGTTGCTGCCCTTACAATATATGATATGTGTAAGTCGCATGATAAAAATATAATTATATCAAATGTTTGTCTTCTTGAAAAATCAGGAGGAAAAAGCGGAATATTTGTGAGAAAAACGGTTCACAGTTAACAGTTATCGGTTGCTAAAAACGGCTACCAACATAAAGCGGGACACTTTCCGCCATTTTGTCCCTATAGCAATTCCGCAATCAAGAGTAGAGGCGGGTTTCAAACCCGCCCCTACTGGCTGGCGGGCTGTCCCGCCTTACGTTGGTAGCCCTAAAAACATATGAGTGTAACCAAAATAGAACAAATCCGTAGGAAACCTCACAGAAAACCCTTGGGCAACCACAAGGGATTGCCCCTACGGTACCTGATAATCATAGATTCATTAAGGTTCATTGTTCTATTTTGGTTACACTCAAAACATATTAGCCAGAAGGCTGATAAGAAACAAAAGGCTCAGTCCTGCCTGCGGCAGGCAAGTGTAATAACTCATGTTTATATTTCAGTTAACGGTTGCTAAAAAAAACCGTGAACTGTGAACCGTGAACTGTGAACTGTTACGAGAAAAGAAGTATAAATGAATACATTGGAATATATTGTTTTCTTTATTATCGGCACTGCATTTGGTTTTTTTATAGCCTGGTTTTTTGCAAAGTCAAAGTTTTCAAAGGACTTCCTGGAGATTTCTAAAGAACACTCTTCTGCATTAAGCAGACTGGAACAGATGGAAGATCTTAAAAAGACACTTGAAGAGCGCACTCAAGAGATTAATTTGCTTAATTCAACAATTACCGAGCTGAAAGAACACCAGGCAAAGCTGGAAACAATTGTAGATAAAGAGCGTCTCGCCGTGAATGAAAAGATAGAAATGCTCGAGGATATTCGGAATAATATGATAGATGCTTACAAAGCGATTTCAGCCAGTGCTTTAAGGGAAAACAACCAGACTTTTCTTGACCTTGCAAAAAACTACGCTTTCAAAATATATGGAAGCAGCTAAAAGTGATTTTGATGTGCGTAGCAAGGAAGTCAAAAATATTGTTGTGCCCATAAAAGATTCTCTTGATAGATATGACCAGCATATTCAGGCTATGGAGAGATCACGGGAAAAAGCATATGGCGGGCTTTCTCAGCAGGTACTTTCCCTTGTAGAAACCCAGCAGACCCTTCAAAAGGAAACAGGCAATCTTGTAAAGGCTCTGCGTGTGCCGCACGTCAGGGGGCGTTGGGGAGAAATTACCCTTAAACGTGTTGCTGAGCTTGCCGGCATGCAGAACCGCTGTGATTTTTTTGAGCAGCAGTCAGCTTACGATGATAATGGCATTATGCGGCCTGATATGGTTGTTTATCTCCCTGGCAACCGTCAGATTGTTGTAGATGCCAAGGCTCCTCTTTCAGCATATCTTGAAGCGCTGGAAGCAGAGACGGAAGAAGAACGCGAAATATTGACAGCTACACATTCAAAACAGATTCAATCGCATATGCATAAACTGGCACAAAAGGCATACTGGAAACAGTTTAGTCCAACCCCTGAATTTGTTGTATTGTTTATTCCAGGTGAAAATTTTTTTAGCGCAGCTCTTGTTAAAAACCCTCAGCTTATAGAAGAAGGTGTAAACAAGGGAGTTATCCTGGCAACTCCAACTACTTTGATTACTCTTCTAAAGACCGTTTCCTTTGCATGGCGCCAGGAAAATGTTTCTGAAAATGCAAAGGCTATATGCGAACTGGGGCGTGAACTCTACACCAGACTCAATTCAATGGCTAAACATATCGACAAACTCGGCCGCGATATTGAACGATGTACCGGCACATATAACGATGTTATAGGTTCTTTTGAGCGCAGAGTGCTCACATCTGCACGCAGGTTCAAGGATCTTGGCATTTCTCTGCCGGGCGATAAAGATATTGTTCGTATTGAGCCCGCTGAAAAGAAAGCACGTAAACTCGACATCGATAATAGCAAATGAAACACTCATTATTCTTTTTTGCCCTGTTTTATTTCTTTTTTTTAGCCGGATGTTCTGTTCTTAAAATACATCCGCCTTTAAAAGATGAATTTGCAATGCAAAGAATCCCCTCTTGCAGGTATCCTGAATTTTCTGATGATATGGTCTGCGATAGTCTAAAAAATGGAATTTTGCAGAGTATTTCATATCTAAAAAGGTTGCCTTGTTCCAGGCAGTTCAAATTCGGGAAAGACAGCTTTAATGCCGCCCATATGATCAAGTCCATGGAGCATTTTCTGAATTTTATACAGACCGGGCCGTCAAAAGATGAGTTTAATGAGTTTATTAAATCAAATTATCTTGTTTACCGATCGATCGGCGGCACGAATGGTCATGTTCTTTTTACAGGTTATTATGAGCCTGTTCTGCAAGGCAGCCTTGAACAAAGCACTGAATATAGATTCCCGATTTATGCACGTCCTTGCGATTTAACTACAGTTGATCTTTCATTATTTATTCCGCACTTAAACAATAAAAGAATAATTGGAAGATATACCGGCCAGACAGTTGTTCCCTACTTTGAACGCGATGAAATAGAATGCAAAGGCGCTCTAAAAGGTAAGGCAGAAAAAATTGCCTGGATTAAAGACCAGGTTGATCTTTTTTTTCTTCAAATTCAGGGTTCCGGAAGAATTTATTTTGATAACGGAAAGACAATTAATGTCCATTATGATATAACAAACGGACATCCATACCGGAGCATAGGCAAATTGCTTATTGAAGAAGGGATAATAGAAAAATCAGAAATGTCTATGCAAAAAATTCGTGCGTATTTAAAAAAACATCCGGAAGAGGCCAAAACTATTTTAAACTTTAACCCCAGCTATGTTTTCTTCAAGATAGAGGAAGATGGCCCTTTGGGTTGTATTGGAGTTAAATTGACGCCTGGCAGGTCGATAGCATTGGACAGAAAAATATTTCCTTTGTCAGTCCTTGCTTTTATTGAAGCAGAAAAACCTTTAATAAATGACGATGGGAAAATTGATAATTGGATAACTTTCAGCAGATTTGTTCTGAATCATGATACAGGAGGGGCAATACGCGGGCCTGGCCGTGCGGATCTGTTCTGGGGAAACGGTACATACGCTGAGTTAGCGGCAGGTCACATGCAGCACAATGGAAAGCTGTACTTTCTTGTTCTTGATTTTGATAAGAAAAGATGAGATGAAATGTTATTTTCGTTAAATCCAAAATCGTAAAAGTTCACCACGGAACGACACGGAGTTTCACTGAAAATTAAAAACAATGAGTGAGCCCTTAGTGTAACTACTCAGGTTCTGAGTTCACGGTTAGAGAGCGATAAAAATTGAACAAGGCAACCAACCATGAACCTAACAACCTGAACAGTTACGAGAATTCAGTGTATTTCCGTGAAAATCCGTGGAGAACTATTAAAAATCTAAAAAATGTTATAGGTGAGTATTATGTTCGGCATAGGTATGCCCGAAATTTTAATAATTTTGGCAGTAGCGCTTATTGTTATTGGTCCCAAAAAACTTCCTGATCTTGCAAAATCACTTGGCAAAGCTATCGGTGAATTCAAGAAAGCCACACATGAATTTAAAGAGTCTATCGATATAAATAGCGATTTAAAAGATGTTAAAGATACTTTTGAGGATATGAATGAAAGCATAAAAGACGCTGTTGATGACGTTTCCACGGCCTCTAATAATAAAAAGGAAGTTGAGAATAAAGCAGCAGAAGGATCTTTAAAAAATGACTGAAAATGAGAAAATGCCTTTTACCGGACACCTTGAGGAGCTAAGAAAGCGTATAGTTATCTGTTTTATTGCTGTTGGTATAGGCTTTATCATTTCATATGGATTTAAGGAAAAAATTTTCCATTACCTGACTATACCTTTAATTTCAGCAATGCAGGCAGACGATAAACTTATTTTTACGGGTCTACCCGAGGCTTTCTTTACATATCTAAAGGTATCTTTACTATCAGGCTTAATGCTGGCCGCTCCTGTATTATTATATCAGTTCTGGATATTTGTGGCACCAGGGCTTTATGACAAGGAAAGAAAACTTCTCATTCCTATAGTTTTCTTATCCTCTTTTTTCTTTATTGGCGGAGCATTATTTGGATATTTCATTGTGTTTCCATTTGGGTTTAAGTTTTTTTTAGGATTTGCTACTGAAACAATAAAGGCGCTTCCTTCAATGCGTGAGTATTTAAGCTTTTCTTCAAAGTTGTTGTTAGCTTTTGGACTGGTTTTTGAACTTCCTCTTGTTATTACTTTTCTTGCCAGACTCGGCATAGTTACAGTTGAATTTTTAAAGAAAAACAGAAAATATGCCCTGCTTTTATTTTTTGTTTTTGCAGCTATTTTAACCCCTCCTGATGTTGTAACCCAGATTATGATGGCTTTTCCCTTGATGGTTCTATATGAGATAAGCATTCTTGGCGCCAGGGTTTTTGGGAAAAAAAAGTCACAAAAGTCAGATAGTTGAGAGTCCAAAGTTCTTTTAACGTGTTGATATTCCTGGTGTTGATTTATTCGTGACGTCATTCCGGCGAAAGCCGGAATCTATTATAATTCCAAGAGCATAATGAAGCTGGATGCCGGATCAAGTCTGGCATGACGGCAGAACAAGGATGTTTAATTAGTTTTGAACATATGTTCTTTATCTTGACATAATAATTTTTACTTGATAGAAGAATAAAGAATTTTCTTTAAAAAAGATTGATTATTTGATAAATTTTGAAAATGGAAGGAGGTGAAAAGTGTATATGAATAAAAGATCTTTATTGATTATAGCTATTGTAGGAATTGCTTCTATGTTTCTTGCTACCGCTATTTATGCCGGGACTGCAGTTGATCCTGTTGTCAAAATGGAAAACAAGGCTTATGCTAAACATAAAAAGAGCATAGTCATGTTTTCACACAAGAAGCATGCTGAGGAATACAAAGCAGGCTGCGGAGACTGTCATCATGATGCTGACAACAAACCGCTTAATGATCTGAAAATGGGTGACGATGTTCAGAATTGCATCGAATGTCACAATAAACCGGGCAGACCTCCAAAGGCTAAAAAAGACGCTCCCAAGCTTTCAAACAAGGAAAAGATGGAGTATCATGCCTATGCCATACATGTAAACTGCAAAGATTGTCATAAGGCGGCCAATAAGAAAAGCGGAACGAAATCAGCGCCTACATCTTGTGCAAAGTGCCATCCCAAAAAGAAATAAGTTAATATCTGCAGATTTTAAAATTCAGGGCAAACATTATTTATAATGTTTGCCCTGTTTTTTTGTAAAATTTCACCACGGAACGACACGAAGCTTCACTGAAAAATTGCAACCTGTGCGGGTAAGATTTACCGTTTGTTGTCAATGAGTTGATGGTTTTTTAGATGGG
>Ga0255429_1106_pt1 | contig 17561 bp, 16 predicted proteins | sample ANMaggSeSYBR02H9_FD_182636 | JGI IMG/M metagenome (GOLD analysis project Ga0255429, IMG submission 182636) | Sediment cell enrichment communities from methane seep in Santa Monica Basin, California, United Staets - ANME aggregate JGI... | ecosystem: Environmental > Aquatic > Marine > Cold seeps >... | reverse complement strand
CTGAAAAATGGCACAGTGTCGGGAGCATCGAAAGATAACGGTAAATTACCTTTTTGGTTTCGGCTTGTCCGAGTTGGGTTTAAGCGTATTAATTTGTGTTTTATTTGTATTACTCTTAAAAACAACAAGTGCCGTTTCTTGGAGAACATCTTCAAAAACTCCAGTACGATCACTTATAAAATCGATAACTATGGGAGGAGCCTTTTCCCCCAACAAATTTCGCAACTTTTTAAAATATTGACCTCCTAAAAATGAGGTCGGGGTCACATAAGCAATCAGTCCCTTTTCTTTTACCCATCTGATCGCTAAATCCGTAAATACTCCATACAAATTTGCATGACCATATAATGACCGTTCATATTTTTTTCTTAATTCTGGAGTCAAAGTAATCCTTCCATATGGCGGATTGCCAATGACAAGATCATAAGGCTCTTTATTTACTGGTAATATCAATGAGTCTCCCACAGTTATAAGTGATGGGAGGCGTTGTTCAGTTTGCAGACAAAGATCGAATAATGATATTTCAAGTATTACCTGTGATATCCAGGCTGCAAAAGGATCAATTTCAAAGCCATGGAGGTGGGTTGTGATATGGTGAAGTGTTAATGTGGGGTCCCTGCCATCTTCAAAGTGGAATTCTTTCATATGAAGTGCAATAGGTGCAAGAAATGCCGCACCTCCGCAAGCCGGGTCAAGAACTCGGCCACTCTTCCAATTGAATCCGCTATCAGTTACGATATCCAATAATCTATCAACAAGAGCCGGTGGAGTATAATAAGCTCCCAGGCGAGAACGGATATCATCAGGGAGTAAGGTAGTATAAATAGATCCAATAAAGTATCCAACTTTCATCACAGGGAGTGAAGATAATGCACCCCCCATTTCATGGGCAAGTTTTAAAATAGTTTTATCTAATTTTTGTTGAACTGGCGGAGAAGGAACTATTTTCCAATTGCAATGGCGTTTTTGTAAGGTGGAAGTCCAATATGCACAAATTAATTCATTAATGAAAGATTGAGCAAAATGTACTCTAGTATCTCTCTGCTTTTTCAAAGCAAAGTTTTTTGCTATAATTTTACCCTTATTCAGACTTTCAATTGGATAATCAACCTTAATTGTACCATCTAAGACCTGTTGATTCATATTCTCACTTACTTGTTAGTTCGCTAATATGCTTTTTCGTAGTTTTATTTAGAACTTTGTCTTCTTTCAATGAACTTATCGAATTTGTCCCTAAATGTGAAGACATATTCAAGTAATGCATCTGTAAATTCAATAATGTCTTTTGCGTCTTGACTTTTAATTGATAAGTTAACATCATGTGCTGCTTCATTTCCAGAATCTCTTAAAGCATCAGCCCATTTGAAAAGATCTGACTCTATTATCCCCTCATCTTTCATTTTTTCTAAGTCACGTTTTAGATTTTCAGTTTTAATACCATGGTGTCTACAAATTCCTTGTAAAGTCTTTCTACACATGATTGCAGATGCTGTAAATGCTTTGGCTTTGAAACAAAGATTCGCTTCTACGTAAGCCTTCCGTATAGGTTTGGGGAAGGAATGATTAACTGTTTTATCTTGTGGAGGAAATATTCGTATTGGTCTACTCCATGTATCCTCTAAATAACCTTGAAGTGTTAAAAGAGGCATTTCACATCTAGGACATTTGAGAAAACTAATTCTCTCTGGCTCCATTGTTTCTTGATCTTGGAATTCGTAGCTGTGCAATACTTCTGCATCAAGAGTTGCTTCGCAATTCTTACATTCAATTAGCATTTATTTTTTTCCACTTCCAGTTTTTTGCTCATCATGCCTTCTTTATGTAAATCCGCCAATCCTCATTAATTTTTCGAATTACCTCCACAGCCCACTCATTAGAGCCCTATGATCTACCGAACCCAGCCCCACAGCACAGCCATACCAGCGCCGGCAGCTGCCTGGCGCCGTTCTGGTTATCTCCCTGGCCAGCTGGATTACTTTGGGCTTGGCTGCCAGATATCGCCAGCTCTATTGTGGGTCTACAAATCAAATTCTGAGACTTTTTAATTTATTCTGGAAATGCTATTCTTAATTATATAGTTTGCGAAATACTTAAGTGGTAGCCAGGGAATAATGAAAAGTCTCCAAATTCTCAGCATAACATTTAGATGACTTAATTGCATTTACACTATAAAATGATAGAGGTGATTGCATGATTTTTTTTCATGAATCCCTCCGCCGGGCCTATTGTTCTCCGTTTTTAAGCGGCTGTGTAGGTCTCTAACCAGAGGGTAAATGAAAATGAAAGGTTAGGCGCATCAATCATTCAAATGATATGATGTGCTGGCTACTTCGATAATATTATCTTTTCGTATTTTTTTAGCTCATACACAGTTCTCGCCTGAGTAATTTCTCCAATTCTTCGAACCCATTCTTGCCCTACAACCTCCAGTCAGCTAATAAATATGCAATATACTGATAATTCCCTGTTCCATTCCCTGAATAGAAACACCCGATGATCTTTCGTTAAAAAACGTGTACCCATATCGCTTGCTCACAAAGGTTACTTGTCTGTTCCATTCCCGGATACAGCATACATGTATACCAGCACTGTTTTTTTCGAACCCCCGCACTCAACGATCATGTCGATCGTGGACAGAACCTCTTAAGACCAAGTAAGTGGGCAACTCCTGCTATACTAATACCATAAAAAACGGACTTCCCCCTCGCGATATCAAGTATCGGTTCAATTGTCCCGTTAACGACCGTTGTTCCCGTGACCAGTGCAATATCACACCACTCCAGCACATCTTCTGCATACCTGCTGCCATCCAGCACAACAACACTGAATTTCTCCTTTCCTATATTCTCACAGTCCATATCCAGTATCTTAAGTTCATGCAGTTCTGAGCAGCACCGTGCATGAACCGGCTGGAACCCGACCAGTGCGATCCTTGATCGTTCGTACTTCCCAAGGAATTCCACCAGATCCTCGCCGCATTCCTTGGGACCGCTGTCCTTACAGTGAACGCTCCCCTCGATCATACCGAGATTTCGCATTACCGCATTCAGACTGGCGATGTAGATTGCCCTCCTGAAGTTGTTCGTAAGTTCCATATCCAGGACATCCCTAAACGTTCCCTCAAAATTGCCGTGCATATCTGTGAATGCCTGACCGAAACTGCCCCGAAACTCAGCCTGCATCAGCCGCTCATGCCCTTTTAGTATTGGGAAGTCCTCGCTTTCAGGATTTCCTATAGCTTCTTCAGGGGTCAGGGGTTTAGCCCTGATCATCACTGTCTCGTTCAGCAGGTCATTTTCTTTAATGATTCGTTCGAATTTATCCCTTATCACTGAGTACATCCGGATCATATCCTCTAATAATCGATCATTGGTCATCGGTTAAGGAGTTTGATAAAGTCGGTATGTATTATTTCCCAAAAGACCAATGATTTCTCCAATTTAATTTAAATCGAATACGGATGACACGGATTTGACGGATTTATTTATCCGTGCACATCCGTGTCATCAGTGCAATCCGTGTTCCATTACAATATTACTCTTAACCGGTGACACATGAATAATTGATAGATGACTTCAATATAACTATATTCACATCACCCTATGTGCTCCGGTATACACATAAAGGTCGGGTTTGCGTGCAAATGCCACCAGGCTCATACCTACCTCATCTGCAAGCCTTATGCCTTCACTCAGAGGCGCAGACTTGCTGGCAATAAGCGGAAAACCAGCACGTGCTGCCTTGGCAATCATTACAAGTGAAAGCCTGCCAGTAGTCACAAGTGCACAGTTCGCAAGGTCGATGTCGCAAAGCATCGCTTTGCCAACCGTCTTATCCACAGAGCACGACCTGCTGACATCCTCACAAAACGCAAGCACCTCACCACTGGAGTTACATACCATCGATAAATGCGTGCCACCCGTTCTCCTCCACGACTTTGCACGCACCTTGAGCTGCTCTATCGCACTGAAAATAACCTTTGTTTCAAAGCAGACATTCGAAGCGGCAGGGTTTATGTGTTCAATACCTGCATACCGTTCTTGCTGCCCGATTCGCAGCAGCTTATCCATGATCTCACAGGAAATGGAGTCATCCCCTATCTCCATAGAGATGATATCATTAAGTGAAGTCACAAAACCCTCGCACAACAAAAAGCCTGCTGCCAGTTCTTCAAGTTCCCGCGGGCTTGTGAGAAAAGTGGTAATGTGGGTGCTGTTCAAGTTGAGCTTGAAGCTCTTTTCGATTGCAACATCCACATCGACCTGTTTCCTGCCGTCGTTGGTGATCTCAATGCACTGCACAGATGAATGGAAGGCAGTTTCATTGGGAACCTCAGAAGTATTCTCAGATTTCCAGTAGTTCTGCCATCCTCCATCCCTGTTTACGTGCCAGTCAGTCCCCATATGTTTTTCACGCCATCTTCTTGATCTTTGCGAATAGCTGGTGCATAGTATCCTCGTTGCTCTGTGTGTACTCAAACGGAGAGTCTGTAAAAGGCTCAAAGTAAATGGGTACATTATCCAGCCGGTAGAACGTACCTGCTGACTCCATAGCATCGATCACACCAGGCAAAATAACATCAGACGCCACCGTAGTCGGGCACGGTGCAATATCCAGGCATACCATAGGTATCTCTGCAAGATATGAAGCGCAGTCCGCAGGTGTGTGGCACACAAGGTCGGCACACATGACAAATGCAGCATCCACATCGCGATTCCTTAGCACGTCTACCATAGTATACTCACCCGGATTGTATCTCGGATAACCTCTCGCAAAATCAAGACCGAACGGATAACCGTACATGTAGGATGCGATCTGGTTAAAACCTGCAACATTACAGTGACCTCTTAAGGCCCCTATAGTGAACTTGGTGTGGTTGTTGAGTTCCTTTATGAGGTTTAATGCTGCCTCAACATTCCTGTGTTTGCCGTAGGACGAGCCCACGCCTAATCCCACATATACAGCACCGAAATTGCAATCCTTCATCATTTCCACCATCTGTTTCATCTCAGGAATAGACACACCAGTGATTCTCTCCACCGTTGGATGTGGTTCTTTCCCGTTGAGTATTGTTTGCAGGGCGTTGAAAAGCTCGTAATCCGAATTGGGATTGAGCTGGATGTGAAGGTCGGCTGCTGCTGCTGTCGGTGTCTTTCTCGGATCCACGCAAATAACAGTCCTGTCGAACCTGCCGCGTTTTGTCCAGTAGCCTCTGGGAAATATACCATATCTGGACATGTGTCTTGGCATTGATTCAAGTGCATTGCATCCCCAGTACACCGAAAGATTGGTCCTGTTCTTTGTCTGTCCTGCTGTTGCGCCGACTATACCGGATTCCTGGATTCCCATCACAGTCGGACCGTGGCAGATCGTAGCATTGGAATCCACAGCAGCGCCGAGGTATTCCCCAATATGCAATCCCACTTCCTGGGCTTCACATGAAGTCTCACTGCCAAGGAAAAGCAAGGGACGCTTTGCAGACGTGAGTATCTCGGCAGCTTTTGTGATCGCATCGTTCCAGTCTGCCTTCTTAAGCTCGCCGTTCTCTTTTATCATCGGATCCCTGATACGGTGAGAACTCACCACTTCCTGGAACTTGGCATTTCCCATCTTGCATGCGTTCTTAACAGTGATCTCGCCATCCCCGAGTTCTACCTGAATGTCATCGCACGAGCCCCCGCATACAGGGCATATTATATTCTTAGTAAACATCTCACTTTCCTCCTGCATATACTTTCAGGACTACATCTTCTGTGCTGAACACCTCGTCATTGGTGGGTTCAAGTGTGATCTTGCTTCCTTTATATAATGGAGAACCTGTGGAAAACGTATTCGGATCCACAATTACATTTGCCCAGATCGCCCTTGGCATGAACACATGCCCGGAACGCACCGAGTCGGTACGCTTTGTATACACAGCAACAGTGTGTTTACCGTCCATACTTGTTATCTTCACTTTTTCTGGGCTGCCCATAGCTTCAAAATCCTCAGGAGCTATCCAGCAGACCGCACACTCCAGCATGTAATCCTCTGTGTTCTTGCTGCCTCCTTTGGCAAGCCTGCCTTCTTCGATCGTACTTCCCGTATTGAGTAATGCTTCCATCTCTTGTCACCTCACAAATCCTCATTTGCATTCTTTGACGCGTACAGTGCACCTTTATTCCGTCCAACAAGTGCGTAGTCACCTGTAAACTTCATGAACTCGCCCTGGCACACAATGTCATCGAATGTCAGGTCAATTTCCGTATCCGCATATTCAAATCCGGGCAGGAAGTTCATGATACTGCCAGCAACAACGATCGTTCCGCCATTCATCTCAGCTCCAACACCGCGTACAGCGTCTCCATTCACAATGATCAGGCCGCCGTTCTGGCGTATACCGCAGAAGTTCTGCACACTGCCCGCAACTTCTATCACTCCCCCGCTCATACCGCCGCCAACCTGGCTTTGGGCACTGCCGTCGATAAGTATTTTACCGCCAGTCATTCCGTGCCAGCTACCGCGATAAGCACAACCTGCATGGTCACCGGCATCACCTGTTATGTGCAGGAGTCCGCCTTTCATTTCCATGCCTGCCCATGCATCGGCATTACCTTTTACAAGAATCTCCCCTCCGTTCATCCCTGATCCGGTATGCATGCCTGTAGAACCTTTGATAATGATACTGCCTCCGCTCATACCTTCGCCAATCCGCTTAACCCTGGTGACATCTCCTTCAATGATGATCGATGTCTCCCCGGCAGAACTTCCTCCCTTGCCCTTAACATCAAAAAACCCTGAAAGGGGTAGTTCGTGTGAACCCTGCCATACAACCAGGTTTTCAATTTCATTTGCGCTCTTTGTGGCAAAAGTATCTGGTGTGATCACCTCTGCCTCCACCATAATATCTATCTCACCTTTTGGTGTAAGTGTAACTTCTTCCATGAAAATCACCCCTCCGCATTGATCTTGATCGGTGTCGGATTCATCAGGTAGCTATCCGGCGTTGGATAGTGGGCAAAACCAACTGTGTAGTATTTGAACCACTCCTTAACGTCAGCGAGCATATCCTTCTCACCCTGTTCTTGTACTTTCACATCCGCGTAAAACGTCCTCTTTTGTGGTATTGCTACGATCTCACCCTGTCTGGATACGATCCCTCCATCTTTTATGGTGTACTCTGCCTGTGAGAAATTACTTACCAGATTCTCGTAATCACGGGTGTCCAGGTTGGTCGGGTCCATGTTATAGATCGTAACATCCCCGTCAGCACCAATACCAAGGCTGCCTTTCCTGTGTGATATACCAACTGTCCTTGCCGGGTTGGCTCTTGTCAGTACTGCAATATCGTAGAGTGACATCTCCCTGTCAACTGCGCCAAGGTCGCTCCTGTCACGGGCCCATTGATGACACTCGTTAAAGGTAGCTTCCCTTGCTTCCTGCGACATTAGCCAGGCAATGACATTCGGATACTTCAAAAACGTGCCTCCGTTGGGGTGGTCGGTTGTCATAATAGACTTCCACACATCTTTTACAAGCAGCAGGAGTTCAAGACCCATCGCCCACTGGACACTGTGTATCGGGTTGCTCTTAAGGTATGTAAAAGGCAGAATACCGGAACCGCACTCCATCTCTACATCAGTATTTGACCACTTGTTGCCTGTAAGTTTATACAGGTTATGTATAGCCGGCCCGTCACCTGTCATAACTGTTGCTTCCCCGAAAGGAACACAACCGCTGTCCATTACAATGTAATCGGTCTGGTTCACGTGATCTATTATCGCTTTTGTTCCGGATTCAAAGTCTCCCCAGCTTGTTCCCCCGAAACTGTTGAACTGTGCATGGGTGAGGTACACTGACTGTTTCCTTTTTGAGTCAACCTTAGTCTCTGCCCACTCGACATCAAGGTTCTGTTTCGTCTTGATATGCGATGGTATTTCAAGTGAATCTTTTGTTATCTCGAAGCATCCGGGCTGCCCGAGGTTGTTGCAGTGCAGATGCATTGACATGGGAAGTCCAAGAAGTTCATTGATCTCGCACAGCCCGTGTATCATCTCTCTCGGAGTGACACCGAAGTGGATGTTAGCCTCATCGAGTGCTCCTATATTCTCTGCCCAGCCCCAGTTCTCGACACCTGCCGGATTGACGCACTTGATCCCATAGGTCTTGTGTGTCCTCATCATCCATGCAACATAATTCGCAGCCCTCTCTATCTCACCATCGCGCAGGTAGCGCATTAAAAACCAATTGTTACCCAGCACAAGGTAGCCACCTGTGTCTATCATCGGGATCGAACGCATCTCTTCATGCGTGTGGCGTGCTTCAAGTGGCGGGACTGCAGCTTCAAAGACAGTAGTATATCCCATCTGGGAATATTGGTATCCTTCAAGATACACGGACGGAACAGTATAACCTGTACCTGAGTGAGTAAGTGAAGTTTTCTTCCTGGTCCACTTGTAACTATCTTCGGGGCGCATCATCCTTCCGCCGTTGACCTTTGCTCCTGCAATATGGGAGTGTGAATCAACACCGCCAGGCATGACAGTCATACCTTTTGCATCGATCACTTTTCCATTCTTCCTGTCAGCATCAGATAGTTCATGCACCACTTTACCGTCTTTTACGAAGATGTCCATTATCTCCCCGTCGATCTCATTTAAGGGATCAAACACATATCCATTCTTGATTGCTATTGTTTTGTTACCATCCATGATCACACCTCCTTTATTTCAAGTTTTATCGCATCAACAGGACAGATCATAGCACATGTGCCACAGCCGTTACACAGTTCCTGGTCAAGTACTTTAACGGTACCATTCACGATCTCAAGCAGCGGTTTGCTGTCCAGTTCGTTGAGATGTCCGGAAGCAAGATATGGATCTGATAAGGCGTTGACCGGACAGACTATGACGCAGTTCCCACATCCAAGACACATGTCTTCATCTGTGACCAGTATCGTGGTTCGGGTTGGTTTAGGAGTGGGTATGTCGACAAGTTTCTTTTCAAACGGGTTTTTCTTTGCCATTTCAGGCACGATCGCACTTTTTGTAACAGTTATAGACTCAACAGGACAGGCAACTGCACAGGCTCCACAGTAGATGCATGCATCCGGTCTGTGGGTGACTTTCTCAACCCTTTCGCCTGCATCCCATTTACGGGCAAAGAGCGCGTCGCACGGACACACGTCTATACAGGTGCGGCATGTCTGGCAGGTATCTTCATCCATCTTCCACTCGCCTGCAAAAGGCTTTTCCACTGTGATGGCATCGACAGGACAAACAGCTGCACACCAGCCGCAGTGTACACAGCATTCCTGATTGATCGTAGTTTTACCATCCATTACGACGCTGCCGTCATTCGCCAGCCACTGCTTAACTTCGATGCATCCCTGCGGACAAACCTGCTCACACAGGCCGCAATGCACGCAGTCGTCGTTTATGGTCGTAGGCTTTATGGCACCATGAATATACATCTCATCTTTCACAGTCTCGCCAGCCTGCCTCATTTCCCGTGCACCTGTCGGACACACCTTGGCACACATCCCGCATACTATACAGGTATCCGGCATGCTATTAAGAAAAGCATCATCAACTAGTCCCCTTGCCACGGCACCCACAGATCCGATCACAAGTGAATCTTTTGGGCAAATCATTACGCAGGTTCCACACAACACACATTTCTCAGGGATGTAAACCAGCTGCTTATCGTCTTTTGTCTGAAACACCGATTCGTTCATTTAATTTCCTCCATTATTCCACCTATCTATTATGCTGTGCATGTGCTGCAGAGAACTTCTTCCCCATACTGGACAAAATACTCTCCACACTCTCCACACATCTTTATACATTTATTTGGTTTTATAGGAACTTCAACATTGACCATTTCGTAAGTATACGCATCATCTCCGGCTTTTATAAGATCATGAATGGCCTCTTTATGAGAGATCTTCTCAGTATTCAGGTACCATGCGTGTAATTTTGGATTTTTTTTTGTCCTATTTGGATCCAGGTATATCCTGATCCCAGGCACTGATGTCACACCCGCCGGAACATGCCTGTTTACCACAACAGCCATCTTCCCGGAGTCTGCAATCCTTAAGCCCTTGTTCCCGATGGTAGCACCCCCGAGTACCTGGAAAGGATCCGGAAGGCAGTTGTATGTCTCACATGTCACGAATATGCGCTCTCCATCCTGCAGGTCAAGTGCCTTTTTTGCAATGTTGAACATCTGGATACCTATGAATGCCCCGGTACTCAGGTATCCGTGGAACGGAACCACCTTCCCGATCTGTGAAAGCAGTTCAGGGTCACGGATTTGCTGGATAATTTCGTCCATGTGATTAACCTCAGAAGATACTGTATTCCAATTACCACCATTTGATCAATGGTCATTTGCAATTTAAAGCGTTATGATATTTAAACATAACGTATTTATACAAACAGAAATACAAACAGAAATCTATAACAGCATGTTACACATGCAAAGTGACACCGTATACAGGCATACACAACTGGACATACACAACTAAATAGATATGCAGAGGAAACATAATGAAAAAAATAATATTTTTCATGACAATGATCATACTTTGCAGTGTAATTACACTTGGATGCATCGGAGAGGAACAGGAGCAAGTCAGAACAGTTGGTGGAACTGCCAGTGAACTTACACCACCAGCAATAGAAAAACCGCAGTCGCTTATGGTATATTGTGGTGCCGGAATGAGAACGCCAATGGATGAGATCGGAACACTATATAGGGAGAAATATGGTATTTCAATCGTTTACAACTATGCCGGTTCGGGTCACCTGTTAAACCAGGTTGGACTTGCGCAAATGGGAGATGTTTACCAGCCCGGGGCAATGTACTATTTCGATATTGCTAAAGAGAAGAGTTTTATTGATTATGAAAAGATCGTAGCCTACCACGTACCTGTAATAGCAGTCCCAAAGGGAAATCCTGCGAATATAACCTGTCTGGCAGATCTCACAAAGCCCGGGGTAAGAGTTGCTATGGGAGATCCAAAAGCCAGTGCGATCGGCGAATTAGGAAATAAGATACTGGAAAAGAATGGGATAAAGGATGCTGTGGAGAAAAACACCATCGTTCGTGGTGCCACTGTAAATGCACTCATCGTTTATGTATCCAGAGGAGATGTGGATGCAGCGATCACATGGAGGGAATCTGTGCTTTTTGCTTTGGATGAAACGGATGTCGTAGAGATACCTGAGAATGAGAACACCATAAAGAAAATTCCGATAGGTGTGCTGACATTTTCGGAAAATAAAGAATATGCAGGAAATTTTGTTGATTTTGTCACATCTGATGAAGGCAAGGCGATATACGAGAAATACGGTTTTATCCCATATCCAGACGAAAGTTAGGGAGTACTGCATATGAAACTAATGAGGAATGTTGAAACTAATGAGTGATGTATATGAAATTGATAGATGACCTGATCTCTGATCTGCCAGATACAAAAGTCAGGGATGTTCATGTAGGTTATACATGGATTGGTGTTTTGAGCAGAAACTGTGGAGTTGCAAAGAATTTTGGTGCACCACATAATTCCATGGTGCGGGATATTGGCAGACTGACCGAAAAAACGGCACTTGAACTTGCAGAATACTTGCGATCATGGAACATGATAGAAGCAGGTCTGGGTCTTGCAGCAATCAACTCGTTGATCTCTCCACAAGGTAAAGAATTAAATGTCAACGATTTCCTGCTTGAGAACGGCATTGGGAAGAAAATAGCGATGATCGGTCATTTTCCGGTTGCGGATGAACTGCGAAAATGTGCAGATGAACTATGGGTCATAGAGCAGCAGCCCAAAAAGGGGGACATGCCTGATACCGCATCAGAACATTTCGTTCCAAAAGCGGATATTGTTGTGATAACAAGTTCTGCGATCATAAACAAGTCGATCGAGCGATTACTGGAGTTGAGCCAGGGATTTACAATTGTTCTCGGTCCGGGCACACCGATGTCTGATGTTTTGTTTGATTACGGTGTGGATATGATTGCAGGAGTAAAAGTAGTGGATGAAAAGATGATGATGGCGAAGATCGCAGAGGGCGGTGGCAGGGTAAAGCAGTTTGAGGATGCGATCGATTTCCTTGTGATGGAAAAATAAGCTATCCAATGGAAGGTAGAGGATTATGGTAGGATATGGTTTGTGCGAAAAGCGGTTAAATTCCATATATCCATGTTCATCTTTTCATATTTTACTGTCCCTGATAGCTGGTATCTTCTTTGGTTTTATTGTGTCCGTAATCGCATGCCTTCTTACTGCAACATCGTTCACTGAGTTCATCGATGTGATCAGATCGCCAGAGATATTCTCATCCATCATACTCAGCCTTGAGACATCGTTTGTCGTTGTCCTTCTTGCACTTTTTTTCGGGGTTCCGAGCGCATACTTCCTTGCAACCAGACGGTTCAGGGGCAGTAGTATCCTTGATACATTAATTGATCTTCCAATCGTATCTCCTCCGCTTGTATGTGGTCTTGCGATCCTCATCGCATTCGGGGGTCAGGGAATATTCAGGCATTTCGAGGTCCTATTCACGATAAAGGGAATAATCATCGCACAACTCTTTGTCGCATCTCCATTCTTAATACGCTCGGCAAGGACTGCATTCGAATCGATCAATCCCGACACTATAAAAGCTGCGAGAACACTTGGAGCATCGGAATTCTACACATTCAGGAAAATATCGCTTCCACTTGCACGCAACGGAATTATTTCGGGAGTTGTAATGACATGGGCCCGTGCGCTTGGTGAGTTCGGTGCAACTGCGATGGTAGCGGGATGCATACCGTACAGGACCGAGACGATGACGATCGGCATCTATATGCATGCTATGTCAGGCGATCTTGGTGCTTCAGTTGCTCTCTCTTTGCTCCTGATGTTTTCTGCTTTCACAACGCTTATTGTGTTCAAATATTTTGGGAGGTACAATGATCCGTCTGGATGAGGTCTGCAAGTCTTTTGGAGAAAATGATGTATTACGATCATTGAACCTGAATGCAAAAAATGGGGAAATGCTTGTTCTTCTCGGACCTTCCGGATGTGGAAAAACAACCACACTTTCAATCATTGCCGGGCTGGAAAAGGAAGATAGAGGTGATATCTATGTGGATGGAGCACGAATAAATAATGTGCCTCCGGAAAAGAGGGATATCGGTTTCGTATTCCAGAATTATGCACTATTCCCACATTTAAGTGTATTTGAGAACGTTAGATTCGGTTTGAAAGCAAGAGGGATAGATAACAAAAACAGAGTGAAAGAAGCGCTTGAAACCGTTGGTCTTGATGGATTCGATAATATGAATCCGATGAAACTGAGTGGAGGTGAACAACAGCGGGTCGCACTTGCAAGGGCAATCGTAACAGACCCGCGATGTATCCTGATGGATGAGCCGTTAAGCAGTCTGGATGCGATCGCTCGTGAACGATTGAGATACGAGATGAAGCGATTACAAAAAGAGATCGGCGTAACAAGCATCTACGTGACACACGACCAGGTGGAAGCGATGATACTTGGTGACCGGGTAGCTGTTCTGAACAAAGGAACAGTTGAAGAGGTTGGAATACCTGAGAAAATTTTTTATAAGCCTGAAAGTGAATTTGTAGCGAGGTTTGTTGGCATGAAGAATATATTTGACGGAAAAGTTGTCTCCCTGGACAGGGATGAGGGTGTGATGGGTGTATCTACAGAAAACTTTGATCTGACAGCGGTTTTCATGCCTCTGGGCGAAGGGGATCGTGTGAAGGCTTGCATCAGGCCGGAGGAGATAATCCTGATGAAGTCCAACCAGGGAACAAGTGCAAGGAACCTGATAAGCGGCAAGATCATCAATATATTTCCAAATGGTCATCTAATGCGGGTTCTGGTCGATGTCCATGGTGATGAGATGTCTGTTGATGTAACAAGACTGGCAGTCCATAATCTTGAACTGAAGAGTGGAGATGATGTTCACTTAACATTTAAGGCATGTTCTGTTCACGTGATATTATGAAATGTTAAACCGGATCAATGATGATTAAGAGACTTTTTATTATCTTCTGGAATGGTTGGAAAACCACAGAGAGCACAGAGGGACACAGAGAAAAAAAGCAATGCTCCTCTGTGCTCTCTGTGCCCTGCACGCCTCACAGGCGTAGCAGGCACTCAACTCCGCAGGAGGTGAGTGTCCTCTGTGGCAAATTTTCTTTGCCATGATTCATTTCATCTGGAATATATTAAAAAGTCTCATGATTAACGATTAATAATCGATGTGAGAGAATGAACATGACAGTAAAAGAGCAGGTAAAACAAGCCAGAGGTGCTGCACTGGGAATTGCATCTGCATCAACTTTGGCAAAGAACAGTGCACTTGAGCGTGTGGCTCATGATCTGGATGAAAATAGGGATAAAATTCTCAGGGCGAATGCGAAGGATATCAAGGAGGCTAAGAAAGAAGGTCTTGCACCAGTACTTGTAAAAAGGCTCGAACTTGATGATAAAAAAATTGATGAAATAATCGAGGGTGTACGATCCGTGATCGGACTTGAAGATCCGGTTGGAAAGGTTCTCAATGCAACCGAGCTAGATGAGTCGCTCACTCTTTACAAGGTGTCCACTCCGATCGGTCTTATCGGCGTGATCTTTGAGTCCAGACCTGATGCCCTTGTCCAGATATCGGCGCTCTGCATCAAGTCCGGGAATGCGGTCGTACTGAAAGGAGGTTCTGAGGCAAACCACAGCAACAGGATTCTTTTCAACCTGATAAAAGATGCAGTTGAGGTGGACGGGATGTTTAAAGATTCGATCCAGCTTGTCGAGACAAGAGAGGACGTGCGTGAGATGCTGAAGCTCGACAACTACATTGATCTCATGATCCCGAGAGGTTCCAGTGCGCTTGTTAAGTACATACAGGAAAACACAAAGATCCCTGTACTCGGGCATTCGGAAGGGATATGCCATGTCTATGTGGATAAGTATGCAGATATCGATATGGCGGTTGATATCGCATTCGATTCGAAATGCCAGTATGCTGCAGTCTGCAATGCAATGGAAACACTTCTTGTCCACAAGGATGTTGTGGATAAGTTCCTACCCGCGGTCAAGGCAAGATACGATGAGCAGGGCGTTGAGTTGAGAGGGGATAAGCGTACTATAGCGGTGATCGGGTGTGCTGAGGCTTCAGGGAGTGACTGGAGATGCGAGTACAACGACCTCATCCTGTCGATTATGATCGTTGATTCGCCTGAGGGTGCAATCGATCATATAAACAAGTACGGTAGCCACCACACAGATGCGATAGTAACATCTTATGAGAAGACGGCGCATCGCTTCTTAAACGAGGTCGATTCATCTTCTGTTATGTGGAATTGCTCTACGAGATTTGCAGATGGGTTCAGGTATGGGCTTGGTTCCGAGGTAGGGATATCGACTGGCAAGATCCACTCGCGCGGACCTGTCGGACTTGAGGGGCTTACGATCTACAAGTACAGATTGATAGGGAAAGGGCAAATCGTCGGTGATTATGTCGATGGCAGGAAGCGGTTCACCCATAGACGGCTGGTGTAAGATATGAGGTCACTCAGAGCGGATCGGGTTGTTGTTAAGATCGGGACGAACACGCTTGCCACCGAGGGGAGGGGTCTTAACTACGGATTGATCGAGAATATTGCAGAGCAGATATCCGAACTCAAGAGGCAGGGAAAGGAGTTCATTGTCGTTACATCGGGTGCGATCGGGCTTGGGTGTAGTGAACTTTCGCTTCCAAAGCGACCAACTGAGATCGTTTTGAGGCAGGTTTGTGCTGCGATCGGTCAGAGCAAGGTTATGGAGGTGTATCATCGCGCCTTTGAACACTACAACGGGATCGTTGCCCAGATACTCCTCACCTATGATGACTTCAGTGATGAGAAGAAACATGAGAACTTAAGGAACGGGATACGCGAACTCCTTAGGTTGGATGTCACGCCGATCGTCAATGAGAATGATGTTGTTGCTATAGACGAGATAGGTAAGACGTTTGGTGATAATGACAGTCTTTCAGCAATGGTCTCTGTTGATACAGGTGCGGATCTCCTGATCATCCTGACCGATGTTGACGGATTATATGACAGCAATCCGGGAGATAACGATGGTGCAATGTTGATCAGGACAGTTACAGCGATAACGCCAGAGATCGAGGTGATGGCTGGTCAAACCGGATCCAAACTTGCTGTTGGAGGAATGAAGACAAAGATCGCTACTGCCAGGACTTGTATGGAAGCAGGTTGTGATGTTGTGATCGCAAACGGGAGAGAGGTTGATGTGATAAGGAAGATCGTTGAAGGGGAGGAAATTGGGACGTTGTTTTGTGGGAGGAGATTATCCTGATCGAAACAGACCAGAAGAAAAACGCAGGGATACCACATGATACAGGGAGCTTGAGTGAGGAAGTGAAATTGAGTGATACGATGAATCCATTTAATTCCCTAACACCAGTGGACGATGCAAAGAAGATCCTGGATGGATTCACTTTTAATCGAAAAACTTATGTGGATATTAAAGATTCATTCGGACGTGTTCTAGCAGGGGACATTATTTCTGAGATAAAAGTTCCACCTTATGATCGGGCAGAGAAGGATGGGTACGCGATCATGGATCAAAATCCCGATCAAAGAACATTCGAATTGATCGGAGAGACACTTGCCGGAGATGAACGAGATGTGATCATCAAAAGTGGTGAGTGTTGCTGGGTCGCAACCGGTGCGAAGGTCCCGGTGGGTACAAATCTTGTTATTCCGGTTGAAAACACAGAAGAATGTGGTGATGATGTTGGAATTCGAATTAAAGTTTGTGAATCCGAAGTGGAATTGAATATTTCAAGGAAGGGGTGTGATATTGAGCGTGGAGCGACAGTTTTAGAGGAAGGCTGTCTTCTGAATGAGCGAAATATCGGGATACTCGCATCACTGGGTATCAGGAACGTGAGGGTCTATGATACACCTAATGTTGCGATAATCTCTACTGGTGATGAACTCACCCAGATCAATGATGTGAACTCATTGACACTTTCAGCGATCGTAAAACAATCGGGTTGCTCACCATTTTTTATTGGAACAGTATCCGATGATTCCGGGGATATAAAAAAGAAGTTAGATGAAGCACTTGAATATGACATCATCCTGACGTCGGGAGGTGTTTCAGTTGGAAAAAAAGACCTTATGCCGGAGGTGGTTTCCGGGATGGGGGAGATACTCTTCCACGGTGTCAGGATGCGGCCTGGTATGCCAATGCTCGCAGGTAAAATAGATGAAAAACCAATTCTCTGTATGCCTGGAAATGTGACGTCGTGTCTGGTCTGTGCCAATGTATTTTTACTTCCGATGCTAAGATATATGACACATCTTCCGTTTATCAGGGAAATAAGGAGTGCAAGATTGTCAGAGGAAGTGACTTCAGAATATGGGATGCGTCGCTATCTTCCGGTTAAACTGGCAGGAGGAGTTGCATATCCTACGTTCAATGGATCCGGCCTGATCACATCGATAGCGTATGCGGATGGTTTTGTAGTGATCGGGGAGGATGAAACGTTGA
>Ga0255429_1102_pt1 | contig 17947 bp, 17 predicted proteins | sample ANMaggSeSYBR02H9_FD_182636 | JGI IMG/M metagenome (GOLD analysis project Ga0255429, IMG submission 182636) | Sediment cell enrichment communities from methane seep in Santa Monica Basin, California, United Staets - ANME aggregate JGI... | ecosystem: Environmental > Aquatic > Marine > Cold seeps >... | reverse complement strand
TTACAACTTTAGTACATCAAGTCTCTTCCACAGCTGGGAACAAATCTGCTTTTCTTTGTCGTTTTATTCGCACTTTCCTGAAATCATGCCCCAATGCGCGGCTAAACAGTCCCGCCAAGGTTTAAGACAACAGTTTGTGCACCCCTGAAAGGTATTGGAAGTGTGGCGCTCACTAATGGAGGAAGGCTGATATTAAAGGTTGCCTGCCCGCTGAATCTTCTTGTATACCCCTGCGCTGCTGCACCACATGAGTAAGTTCATGTGCCAGCAATCGCCGACCTTCTGCCAAACCCGGCAAATAGCGGCCGGATGCGAACACAATATCGTTGCCGACTGTATATGCATTAGCATTAACAGCCTGTGCAGACATTTGCGCTTTAGCGTCCGCATGCACCCTTACTCTGCTGAAATCATGGCCGAAGCGCTGCTCCATGTCCTGCTTAAGCGCTGGATCCAACGGATTGCCGGAAGAGCGCAGAACATTCTCGACACTTTCCTGGACCCCTGAAAGTGAGGGGGACGTTTCCCCGGCAGACTGGCGTTGAACAGCTGGGGCAATCGCAGGCATAGGCCCCGGCGCCGCCACAGGGCCGCTTAATGTGACCCCGGCTAGAAGCAGTAGTTGGAAGCCAGCCACGGCTTCGAACCGGTCGGGGATCCTGTCTTCCAACAGTTCGTGATCGAGAAAAGTCTTCATCTCGTCGCTCATGGCCCGCGTGGTATACGCCTGCTCGGACCCGATACCAAGGAAGCCCCCCCTCATAGGAGTAGCCGAACACGACCTCGGCCATCAGACGGTTGTAACTGTCTCGCAGTTGCGCAAATTTGTTAATTTCCCTCAAACGGCCAGCAGCGGCAGGGCCGCTGCAGGCTATGCTGGCGTTAATTACAAGCGACTCGAAGGTCGACCACCAGATTGCGGCACGGTGCCCGACGTAGATACCAGCCGCTTCCTGGAACACTTGCCAGGGATCCGTGGTGATCTCGCCCCCGGTCGTGCGCGCGTCCTGGTAATGTCGCACGCCTTCGGCGATGAATCGGCTGAATCTCGGCTCGTTGGATACCATATCCAGATAGGCGTGGGTAGCTTCCTCATAGATAGTGCGGATCGCGGATGTTCCGCCAAAGGGGTAGGTGAGAGCTATCTGGCTCGCGCTTTGCAGATCCGCTTCCTCCAAGGTCATCATGTTTAGCGTTAAGCAGACCCTTGAGGAACGGCCAAAACTGATGCCGTAATCGCGGCCCACTCGCCTGAGAAACCTTACTGGTAGGCCATATATCTCAGCATTGCGTATGAAGTCGTTGTACATCCGCTTTGCTGCCCACTGCTGTAATAACCCATAGGTACCGCCCTGGCGCTGGATTCGCGTCTGGCCGCTCAGGGGGCGAATAGCGACCGGGACTAGGCCTAAGCCCAAAGAAGCGGGCACCGCATCCATCTGCCCATTCAATTGTCCTGAGAAGCGCTGAATACGTGGTGGTGCGCTGATTATGCTGGGGTGTGCAGACATTGCCATCACTTGCTCAGCCACCATGTCCGCCTCCTGCTCATAGATGTCCCCGGGTTCATTTATCTTCAGCTTTGTCTGAATCATCCCCGGCCCGGTGCTATGCACACTCACTCTGCTGAAGTCATGCCCGAAGCGCGGCACCGTAGTAGTTACAGCCTGTTCAACTAAACTGCGCTGCAAGGTTAGCTTTTCTTTATATCGCCCTGGATCCTCCACCAACCCCGGTGTATTGCATAAAGCAGACTTTTTTTGCAAAAGACCCGTCTGAGCAGGTGTAAAATCATGTGCAGGACTTGCCTGCACTTTAGTTTGCATTTCAGTACTCATTGCCTCAATCCTCTATACACTGCCTGTGCAACCTGCACCCCAACCGCTTCCGCCCTCGATCCCGTCGCAAGCTCAATTGCACCACCATCCACGCTCGCAACCTCCCTTCCGCCTTCCAGCGCCTCAGGTACACCCTCATCATCAAACATCCGTGAAAGCTCCTGCTCCACAGCCCCACCAATTCTATGCCTATCATCAGGCGCAAAGCCATACAGCACCAGTTCATCAATATTGAGTTCAATATTTTTAGGCTTCATATTCAACCTCCGATCTTAACGTCAGTAAATGGCCGTTCAAGCTTGATATACTCAGCACGGGCAGCCTGCATCAAATGTATAATCCACACCGTTTCCTCCGCCTCAGCCGCTAGAAATGTCACTATACAAAAAATGTGTGTCTTGAGAGCAAGATAGAAACTATCACAACCGCCTCAATGCTCACAACATTCTGGCCTTCAACTGTCTATCTTGGATGTGATGAATTTCTCGATCTCTTCAAGTTCCCTTAAATCTTGTTCCAGATCATCCATTTTATCGTATTCACTTCAAATCTAAGGGTAATTTAAAAATTATTAGACAGGATTTACAGGATCGACAGGATACGAGGCAACATTAATATCCTGTAAATCCTGTAAATCTGGTCAAAATACCATGCTTTTTGAAGTGGATACATTTTATCGGTTATCCGTTCTTTGTCCAAACCAATCACCTGAGTTTTGCCCTGACCCGATTCATAACAGCCTTATGGTAGTCCCTTTTGAGATGTTCATATCTGACATATTCCATCTCTGTTTCCTTTGAAAGAGTAAGGATGTAATAGAGATCTTTAGTAAAGAGTACTTTACCTTCAAGAAATACCCGCTTACGGATGTTTACAGGCAGTTCTCCTATCAATGAAAGATCAACATTCTGTGGTATCGAATTTTCAAGGGCTATTCTCTCTTTGAAACCAATACTCACACCGGGATTTGGAATGATGCATAAATCAAAATCGCTTTCTTCTCTCTGGGTCCCTACGGCCCTTGAACCATAAAGGATAATAGAATGAACAAGTTCAAATTTCGTTAAATTAGTAACGACATCATTTATCTTCATGGTATTGTACTATAAAAACTATATATCAGATAAATATGTTGTGATGTGCCTTTATGTTAATTCTCGCAATACATCACCACTATCTCAACCCTCCATACACAGCCCGTGCAACCTGCGTCCTGATAGCTTCCGCCCTCGATCCCATCGCAAACTCAATTGCACCGCCGTCCATATTCGCAATCTCTCTGCCATGTTCCAGCGACTCCGGCACACCCTGATCAGCCAGTAGTCGGGTAAGCTCTTGTTCCACTGCCTCACAAATGCGATGCCACCTCTAACGGAATCATTTCTATAATGCTGAGGCAGTCCTTTCAGATACAATGTCTTCGTGACTGAAATCATGCCCGAAGCGGGGCTCAAAGTAAGCTTGCGCGTATCCTCTTCAAATCTAAGGGTAACTGACTCTATCTTGAAATAGAAAGCCTGCTTAGTACTACTTTGTCAGATTAACCACCCATTCATGCGCTTGGTGTTGGTTTTGTTTTTCAAACTGCTTGAGGTCATGCCACCGCACGCTGTTGATTTGTCTGTAATGTGACAAAGTAGAATTAGGCACTTGATTATAATAATCCGGATATCATTTTACCCTTATTTTTGAAATGGATACGCTTGCGCAGATTTCGGCAGGAGTTTGCCCGCCTCTTTTTAGACCCTGGATTCTGGATGATAAAGAAGGTATGACCAAAAGAGTTTAGTGAGTTGAGGAACATACTCATAATCCAGGTCCGTGTGCTTTCGGGGGCGATGCACGCCTGGCAGGTTTCGATTTCTGGCACTTGCGTTTGGTCAGTACCAATTCGCGGTTTGGCCCCGGGCATTTGTAGTCGTACCAGCACAACGACTGCTGAACATAACACTTCAGTATAACAAGCATCATGATCACAATCCTTCCCACATGCACCGCGGCAGAGCGCCCCACTCGCTATCCCTGGGTCCATTGGCTCAAGGTTGCCGAGTTTGATGCCAAGTAGGGAGAAACATTACGTTCGTTTAGTCACGACTTGAAAAAGAAAAATTTGATACTTTTCACATGAAGTTAATCCTTATTAAGAACCTGTTTTCACTTTCTCTTTCATAACCGCAAACCCAAACCCATTTATAAGTACCATTTTCTCATTGCTAATTATTTTCTGATTTGCTAGATTCATTATCCATTTTTCAGTTGTAAGTTCTTGATATAGAAATTTCGCCTTCAATCTATGACCCGTAACTGCTGGATGTGAGGCAATAATAGTTGGTCCCTTTTCAGTTGATTTTCCTTTCGATATAGCTTCGGAATATTCAATTCCAAGCCAGTCCTTAATTAACGAGACCGATACGGCAGTTGACGTCGATATCTCTACGGATTCACCTTTTGTATATGAATACTCTTGACTGAGTTCATGACTATGGGGCGTCGTTGTGCCTTCAGAAAATTCCTTCCATTGTTTTTTAATGGTAACCCCTTTTACTACCTGCCTTGCCGTTGCGTACTTCCTCTGATAACGCTGCATGATTTCAATATTAAAATCGTCTCCCAGTACACGAGAGTCTTTTATGACTTCCCATTTAGATCCACCCAATTCCTTCAAAGGTAAGACTTTTTCACCGACTAAGAGTGGCCCGGCCTTCTTCCAACTTATACCAAGAGGGGATATTTCACTAGGAAACACCTTCGAACTTGACTTGATTGACTCGGTTAGTTCCTCCTCCTCCTTTGTCAAGCTAAGCTTCTTTTTTTTTCTTTGAATTAATTGATTCAAGTTTGAGATAGGCTCGATGGCCTCGCCGGATACTTCCGATTCTCCCTTCGTATCCATCGCCCGTTGCAACGACGTGCCCCCCCGGTGGTGACCCCGCCGTGGCTTGATCGATACCCGCGTCATCTGTATCGCCTTCACTCCCATTACATCTGATTCTCGTTCCAACTCCTTGTCATCATTGATAGACACTCCTTTTCCCTGCATCATAGGCTTCACGCGCCCTTGCATCTGCTGCACCACATGCCAACCTTCATGAGGGAGATGCTTTTCATGACCCGGACCCACGTGGATGTCTTGCCCTTGCGTATACGCCAATGCATCAAGTTGGGCAGGTTTGGAGGAGTTATGATGTACACGCACACTTGAGAGATCCATGCTGGAGAGTTTTTCCAATCCCGATTTCAAGTGATCTGGCATGCCGGTCTTATTCTGGTATACCTCCGTTTTTGCTTGTAAATTGACTGTTAGCCCCGATGTAAACATCGCCTGGATTGGGTCTTCTTCTTCAGCCTGTCTCTGGACCAACGGATTGATCGCTAGCTTTGCCTGGAAAATCTCATTTTCCAGATGTTGCTGTACACCGGGCACCTGCTCAGCCACCCGGTCTGCCTCCTGCTCGTACTTATCTCCCGGCGGGCCGATCTTTAGTTTAGCCTGCAGGGTCCCTGATTTTATCAGTCGCTGCACAGCCTGGTTACCGATGCTTCTTTGAAGGAATAAGATTCGTTCAGCAGGAGTTTTTATTGGTTGAGAAGATTTCGTCCTTTGAGTTAGAAGTGGCGAATTTTTCTTTGTTTCTCGTATTTTTGCATATTGTATTGCTAATTCACCCATTTTATCACCTGTTTTACATAATGTTGATACAATCGAAAGATAAATGATATGTTTAATTCAGATTTTTTCTTAACTCCACTAATTTGATTTTGGCTCAAGTGTTGATTATATCGGATCGAAATTGATATTTTCTCCGAATGCCAGATATTGGTTTATCGTAAAAGCCCGAGTATTCAACGCACGACAATCCCGCGTTTATTTATCTTCAGCTTTGTCTGAATCATACCCTGCCCGGTGCTATACACTCGCCCTGAATCCTCCACCAACCCGAGTGTATTACACAATGCAGACTTTCTTTGTAAAAGACCCGTCTGAATAGGAGTAAAACTCTGCGCAGGACTTGCCTGCACTTTGGTTTGTAATTAAGCATTCATTGTCTCAATCCCCCATACACCGCCCGTGCCACCTGCGCTCCAACAACCTGTGCCCTCGAACCCGGTGCAACCTCAAACGCACCACCATCCACGCTCGCAACCTCCTCACCCTGCGCAAGCGACTGCGGCACACCCTGATCAGCCAGCAGCCGGGTAAGCTCTTGTTCAACAGCCTCGCCGATACGATACCGATCACTGGGCGCAAAGCCGTGCAGCACCAGTTCCTCAATATTGAGTTCAATATTCTTAGGCTTCATACCCACCCCCCAATCTCAGCCTCAGTCAGCGGCTTCTCCATTTTCACATACTCACTCCGCGCCGCACGCAATAAATGTTTCATACCCACCCCTTCTCCTGCGTCTGCCGCAAGAAATGCCGCATTAAGTGCGATATTACGGATATTTCCGCCTGCAACGTTCAACCGTGAGAGTTTGCCCACATCCAGCCCGTCAGTCGGCGTAGACTCCGGAAAGATCCCTTCCCAGATCCGCATACGCTGCTTAGCATCCGGAAACGGAAAATTAACAATAAAACGTATCCGCCGTAAAAACGCCGTATCCACCGCGTTCTTCATATTAGTAGTCAGTATCGCAAGCCCCCGGTACGCCTCCATACGCTGCAACAGGTAACTCACCTCAATATTCGCATACCTGTCATGACTGTCCTTTACCTCACTGCGCTTACCGAACAGTGCATCAGCCTCATCAAACAACAGGATCGCACCCCCCTCCTCTGCCGCATCAAACACATGCCGCAGGTTTTTCTCAGTCTCACCGATATACTTACTCACAACCTGGCTCAGGTCGATCCGGTACAGGTCAAGCCGCAGCTCATTAGCCAGCACCTCGGCCGCCATCGTCTTACCAGTGCCGCTTCCACCTGTAAAGAGTGCACTGATACCCAGTCCGCCTGAACTTTTAGCACCAAAACCCCAGCTCTCGTACACCTTAGTACGCTCCTTTACATGCACTGCGATCTCAAGTAAAGTCTGTCGCTGCATCCCTGGCAGCACCAGGTCATCCCATGTTGCGGCCGGTTCAATACGCTGCGCCAGGTTATCCAGGTGCGGGCGTGCCTGCTCCCGGCATGCATCCCATAATAATCTGCCCAGGCCGTTCAAGTCATCCAGATTCCCGGATGCCATACTGCCTGATGCACCGGCACAAGCATTATGAATAGCTCTTGCACTCATGCTGTACTGTGAGACCAGGGCATCCACATTACTATTAAGATCTGAAGTTACAGAGCCAAGTGCACTCTCCCAGATATTTCGCTGCTCACCTGATGTCGGTTTGCCAACATCGATTGTGACCGTCGAACGCTCCCGCATTCGCAGCGGTTCCAGGGTTGAAACAATAAGAGGACCATTTGTACGCTCTATCATTTGGTTAATCACCATCCTCCTTGTTGCATCATTCATATCCACATCGTCGCAGTCTACCATTAATGCGCTCTTACCAAGAGCAGCTTCACGCTCGCATAACCTAATAAGTGCATCAAGCTCAGCCGGGACAACAGGAATAAAACCTGCAGATATTACATTCAGGTTCAACCCGAGCGCAGCACAGGCTGCTGCAGCGATCTCCCGTTTACCTGCAGTTACGCTTCCGCATAACTGCGCCACAGGAAAAGCCAATCTTGCTTCTGCCTGCTGCCACACTCCGACAATCCGTTCCATAAGCGCCAGGTGTGACGGCACCAGGTCCGGATATTCCAGCATACGCAATGGCTCCACCATTCCAGCAAGTCGCTCATCAAGATGATGTACACCAGCAAGATAGTGCAGTACCCGCTCATCGATGCGAAGTATACTGGTAGTCAGCCCGCTGCCAGTTCCAACCTCGATCAGCCGCCAGAGGCGAAGCGGTGCATCCGGTGTGATCGCACTCCAGTGTGCATCCGGCAGAGCAGCAAGAGCCAGGCCAAAGCTCGGGTAGGCATGTGACGGATCACCCTGTGCATCCGCACATGCCAGCGGGAAGGTACAATCCAGCTCCATTCCCGCACATAGCAGCAATATATCACGCTCGAAAAGTGACAGGCCAAATGTTGTGCACAGCAGATCCAGCGGAAAAGGTGAAGACATAACGGATTTCATCTTTTCCATGGCCTGGCGTGCCGCATCGATCTGCTTACCAGCTTCCCGGGTATTATCAGGGCGATCAGAGCGCTGTGCATGGCTCTTCAACTCACTGCGTACAACAGCTAAGGCTGCTGACAGGTATTGCTGGTTAGCCTTAATCCAGTCAATTTCCGGTGCTGCTGATGCGGTTATGGGATCTCCACCTGATCCGATGAATTAAAGACCGGCACAGGACCGCTTCGATCGATTAATATACTTTCTGTGCCTTCCACACGCAGCCTTACCCACTGCACTCCGGAAGGTAGGTCGGCTGATTTAAATGTTACAGTATCAGTCTTGTCCTGTGTTACCGGCTCGGCGTTGATCTTATGATCACCAACTACCAGGCTTACTTGCTGTTTCTTCCAGACTTTCGGACTGCATACTACACTCAAAGTTACTACTCCATCCGTAACACTTGTAGTGATCGACCTGATAAGCGGTGCCAATGTAATAGATAGCCCATTAGTGGTTCTGTCCGGCTGATCAGTTCGCCTGATTACTCCGCTTATGCTGTAGATACCAGCCTGCCAGTTATCAGGGTTCATTGGTGATTCCGGATCGACCGGACCCGGAGCAGGACCGTCCGGGATATCTACCTGGAACCCTGTTGATGTTGCACCTGAAGATACAGGGAGTTCAAGTGTATTTGATGATCGTACATGTGTAAAGAGCACTGCTACCTGATCACCATCCAGGTGATGACCACTTATAGCCAAACGCTCACCCATACGGACAGCGGGCTGTTGATCAGGCGGTTTCACTTCCTGGATAGTGGGAAATGGCGGTAGTAGATCCGGCTGTGTGATCACACCTTCATCACGACCTGTAATAGTATCAGGACGCCCGCGGGAGAGTACAGGTAGGGGCGAACGGGTTTGATATTTACTTTCAATAAGCACAACCGATACATGATATGCCACCGATGGACGGTATTTTGCCTGGAATGCCGACCATAATTTTGATATTTCCTCTGTGCTGATCGTGTGGGGAGTGATCTTGATCATCTCAACCTGCTCGGCAAGATCAGATGCAGACAGATCCTTCATTCCCTCAGGCAGGCTGCTCCCATCTATAGGAGAGACCGGCTCCAGCGCCTTGCGGATTGCATCACGGGTCAGAACAGGCATTTCATGCAGCGTCTGCATTGCATAACCCAGTAATATCTCACTATCAAAATCCTCTCTGCCGTATGCAGACAGCAGGTAATATAGATCAATGGCAAGCGGTGGGTTGGTCAGCCGCTGGCCTTCATTATCACGAGAAGGCAGGCCGACATTGCGCCATCCCGGGTTTGGTACTATATTATACAGAAAAAGATTAAGCTGTACTATTTCATCCCCGCCTGATTTAATGCGGTCCGGAGGCAGTGCAGTGATAGTAACCCGGTCGCCAACAACTGTGCTGAGGGAATGATCGATCACAGCATTATCAAGTAGATCTTTTAATACAGCAGTTACTGATGCAATTGCCAGAGCATTACTCATGATCAGCCTCCGTTTCGTTGGCTTAAATAATCATCCAGGGACAATATTGGTTTAAATTGTTTACTTTGAGGTTGAGGTGGTGGTGTGGGAGGTTGAACTGCCCTGACTTCGATCCTGCCGATATTTACACGAATTACAGATTGTTGTAAGGGATCATTAATATCAATAGGAGATTTTTCATTTCCTCTAATCCTTGATTTTTCCACCAATTTTCCTTTAAATGGATGAAAAGACGATTCTTGGGGAATGGATTCCCGGAGCTGCCCATTATTCTGATTGGATTGGGTTTGGTTAATAATTACTGGTTGGATGATATTTCCAATATTTGAATTGTTATGTGACGTGCTGTTACTTTCCATTTCGTTTCGTTGCTGTATATTATTGATTTCATCCCTCGTAGAATTAGATAAATCTGGCTGGTCATTCAATTTATTAAGAGTTTGACTGTCAGATTCTTCGGCTGATACTTGCTCTGAAGTTGATACATTTTGCTCTGATAATGTGTGTCGGGACGCATTTAACTGATCAATAAAATTTGGAGATACTGAGAGATCAGTATTTAGAGTTTGGTTATTGTTTGGTTTAAAAAACATATCATGAGATACATTTTCATCTATTATAGTATCTCTGACCTCTTCCGGATATTCAGTATTTGGATTTATGAAATTCAAAGATTCATGAGACATTTCAAGATCAGTTTCATTTGTATTGGTCAAATCTTTTGATTTGTATGATTGTAACCTGGATGAGGTATGCAATTCCGGATCATTTTTTCCAGTCTCAATTTTTTGTTTCACCGGATTGGATGAAATTTGCTTATTGGAATCAGATAGAGTTGAAATAACTTCATCTTCCTTTGACGAGCGGTGTGTCGGATTAATATCTACTTCTCTTTTATGGAAATCCAGTGTATCATTTATATGTGGTTCAAACATTGCGGGTAGTCTGGGTTGAATTGTCTCAATCTGATTAAAACTTCTTGCTATCAAACGACTAATATAATTACTCATCCACCTATCATCTCCAGGTAATGATGCCGTCTCCATGGACTCATAGCCAGGATATCCTCCTCACTCCAGCCATACGCCACTGCGAGATTTCGAACTTCATACATTATTCGATATGCCCAGGCCGTTATCTCGATCCAGAAGAATGAGACAATATCAAAAACGACTTGCCATTTTTTGTTACATGAAGGACAGGTTAGATCTAAAAGCACATCTGCCTGGGGATCTGCTTTAGCGATCCGATCTGAAATTTCTTCCTTCACATTAACAGGCAGTTCATCAAAGGGAATCTTCTTACTATTTTTATAAATCGATAAGATACAGCGACCGTATACTTCTTTTCGAGAGGCAGCCAGATTTTTGGGATTATGCAATAAAGCTATATCCTTGCTGTTTGGCACACGAAACCGCACTTCATGTTTCTCAATAATGGTCGTTAATTCCCCTGTTGATTCTACCTTTTTTTCTACCCGGATATCAGCCACGTTCAGTGTCAATTCCAATTGATCACTACATCCGGGACAACTTGCCATACAATTCAAAGACCGGCCAAAGGTCATCTCACGTAAAGTTAATAATAACGCATCTCGCTGGCCGATGCTGAGTTCTGCTAATGTATCTATTGGTGTTTCGGGGCAGGAAGCTGACAGAAGTAAAAGTGCCTGCCGGGCAAATGTCTTACTTCTACCTAGCTCCCAGAGGTTCAACAATTCTGACGCAGAGAGTTTATTCATGTTACGAAATTATGATGGCTCGGAGAAGCTTGGCTCATCGGGCTCATCCACCTCGTAATCACGTTCCCAGCCTTCATTTTCAAGTTTTATTGATTGGATCGCCACTGCATTAGCATTGGCATCGAGGTCAGGAAGTGACGTGAATTCTGATACCCAGCAGCGATAGACCTTATATGCAATTGCCAGTTGACCAGCCTCATTATAGACCTCAATAATAATATCTTTACGGAAATCCTTAAGTGAAACTTCAGCACCCAGGCCGGAACCATAATTCCATATCTTATTTGCCCATTTCTCAAATTCCGTGTCATGGGTTACCCCGCGCTCAAGAGAAATGGCCTCATATTCACTTTTTCCAGGCGACTTGCGGCTGCTGCTGGGGTCACCACCTTCTCTGTGTTTTACGACTTCTGTAGTTCGTTTCAGGCTACCGATTTTACTTACTCCTGCAACATAGCGTCCATCCCATTTTACTCGGAACTTGAAGTTCTTGTATGGGTCAAAACGTTGTGCATTTACACTAAATTGTACCATATTGATTCACCTCTCAGGTTTGTATATCACCGGCTATCTGCTGGATCTTTATAATCACGAATTCTGCAGGTTTCAGAGGCGCAAACCCGACAACAATGTTGACAATACCAAGGTTCCGGTCATTCTGGGTCGTAGTCTCTTTATCACATTTGACAAAGTAGGCTTCCCGCGGTGTACTGCCCTGGAAGGCATCCTGACGAAAAAGATTGTGCATGAATGCTCCTAAATTCAGCCGTATCTGTGCCCACAATGGTTCATCATTGGGCTCAAAGACAACCCATTGTGTACCCCGGTATAGACTCTCTTCAATGTACAGGGCAAGGCGCCGGATTGGGATGTATTTCCATTCGGATGCAAGTCGGTCATCTCCCTGCAGGGTACGCGAACCCCAGACAACAGGACCAATGGCCGGCATTGACCGCAGGCAATTGACGCCAAGGGGATTAAGTTCGCCATTTTCCATGTCTGTCAGAGGTACACTCAATTGTGGTACTCCTACAAGGCTTGCTTCCAGGCCTGCGGGAGCTTTCCATACTCCTCGCTGCGTATCAGTACGTGAGAATACACCAGCTACTGCTCCACATGATACGAAGTCTTCTATCTGATTACTGCGCTGTGGGTTGGGTTGTTTAAGGCGCGGGAAAAAGACCGCAGCATTCTTACTTTTTGTTCCAATACCGGATATTCCGCTTTTTGCACTGTTCTTGTTGCTCCAGCCATGAGGCGAATCAACAATGAACATGGCACGCCGCTTTTCACAGTATGATGCCGCTGTGCCCACCAGACTACTTTCTATACTATTAGTAGTTTCATGAGGCGGGATACATAAAAGGTTGAATATATCCGCTTTCTCCAGTGCATACAAGCCCTTTTTGTCGCCGGCTTCTGTGAAGTTTGATTCTTCTAGTTTCTGACCATCAGAGGCTTTGTTCGGTTCATCTACAGGGCTTGATGCATTATTATCTTCCCAAATACTCTCGCTTGTCGTAGGGTTACTGTGTTCGTTGATTGGGAATATCAGATTCTGGACCCGCATCAGGTTAGATCTGTTCTTGAGTACATTGTCCACCCTTTGCGGACTATCTTCAATGGTAACATTCCTGAATTGTTCTGTTTCTCCGGTTTTTGTGTCTCTGATCGTCAAATTGAACATATCTGTTGCTTCAAGTCCGAAATCTGCCGCTTTATCGACTGACACATCATAATCAATTCGGGCACGCAGGTAATTGCCCCAAGCACCTGGATATGCGGCTTCGAGTATCAGTTCGTTGGCATTTAGCTCTGCGATCTCAGGCAGACTTTCATCTTCTTGGAAAAGACGCACAATAATGGCCTGGCTGCCGCCGTTCAAATAAAAGTCCCGAACTGCAAAGCTCATTGGACTTTTAAGCCACAGTCCTCCGAAAATGCGCTCATAGTCCCCGTAACTATTGATGGTAATCGGTTCATCTACAGGTCCTCTGAGTGCACGTCCGATAAAGGCTGTAATTGAGGTTGCCACCCCTACGATAGTACGCACTCCACTTGGTATTTCTTCAATATATACTCCTGGATAACTTATTGCTACTGGCATATCTATTTCTCCTTTAAACTTATCACTTTAAAATAATTACAATGTTTAAGTAGCCATCCTGCCCACAAGGATTTCAATAGAAACAGGAGTTAACAATTTATTTGTAAATACTAGCTTTTCAGGTGGCTCTGTGAGTAACAATACTGCACCATTTCCAATGAAAACATGCAGTGCATCCAGTTCTATGGTTGTTGTTAGTTCATTGACCTTATATGTCAGCTTTTCAACATCACTACTATCATTACTGTATGTATCAGATTTGATAAGCAGAAATAGAACTTTGCCAGCCCCTCCTGGCTGGATCTCCACTTCTTTGTCTGTAGTATCTGCTTCAATAGTAACTTCGATCTTGTCATAGGCTTCAATTTCTTTAGTAGCAGAAGCCATCACTTTAGGGCCTCCGACAATTTGTGCATTCAAACTCCAATTAATACTTTCAGTCATGGTTTTCCTCCTTTTCATATATTGGTGAGATTCCAACATACAATATTTTATTTCTCTGTGGTTGACGAGAAAAAAACAATATTTCAATTATAGTTTATTTAAAATTCAATTCACAAGCCATTGACTTATAAACTGCAAAGAGCTGTCTGAAAAATGTCCTGGTCGTTCAGATTACCACTGGATTTCAATCGATCAATTTCCACTAGGAATCTCTCGAAAGTTCCATAATCCATTTGATATTTCTTCGCAAATCGGATCGCTAAACTTTTCAATTCTTTCTTGGAAGAATATTTCTTGGGTTTTTCACCGTCTATGAAATTAAAAATCAGGCCACATTTTGTATGACCAAATGTAGGTGTTGAAGGATTAGCCGATGTTTTTATAAAATCTTTAAAAGTTTCCTTTGTGATAAATTCACCGCATTCACATAGAATCATAACCCCACTCCACTGTTTATATTTTGTTTGAATACTCTATATCTAAAAAGAGTTTCATTGCACAATTGCTCACTCCTTGAATTAAGAATTCCCTAATTATAACATTTAATTATTTTAAAGCTTAAACTATTTATAACTTTTGTGTAACTATTCAAGACTTTTTATTATTTTCTGACAATGGCTAATATAAATCAGTTTAATTATATATATTTATACATAATATAAGTATATTTATTTGGGATTCCCTTACTGTGACTTTGTTCAAAAAATATATGAAGATATTGGAATGAATGTTGTTCTACGCTACGTGTCTTAGTACGATAATCCGATGTAAATTTCAGATGAAACTGCTTCAAATTCTTAAGCGTTTCATTCAAATCACTGATATGTAATTTAAATATATCTTTAAAATCCCTCAACAAGTTGTCCCAAAACCAATTTACATTATACAATTCCACCATATTTTATCTCAATTAGGCAATTATTTTTTATAATCCAACAGTATAATCTCATTTAGGATAAACTGCATTTTATTTGTACACATGCTTTTAGTTTTGGGACAGCCTGTCAACAAAGGTATAAGAATAAACTATTTAAGTATGTGTATTTCAATTGTAAGGGTCAAACGATGATATTTATGTGAGGAAAGCTAATGTGACGAAATCAAGTTAAGTATTTGGTAGTTTAAAGGTTGTTTAATGGCGTGATAGGCAGATTCAGGTTTGATGATGAGGTTTTCACCGGAAGTGTAGAAGGTGAAAAAGTTGTAGTGGGACGGGGGTTATATTGTGATACTTATACCCTGGATGAACTGGAGGTACTCCCCCCTGTGACCCCGAGCAAGATCGTATGTGTGGGATTGAATTATATCGACCATGCCAGGGAACTGGAAATGGAACTGCCCGGTCATCCTATTATCTTCCTGAAACCTCCTTCTGCTATAATCGGGCATGGCGATATGATCATCTATCCTCCTGAATCCCAGCATGTGGATTATGAGGCAGAACTGGCAGTTGTGGTCGGTAAGCGGTGCAGGAACGTATCTGCCATACAAGCAGGTGACGTGATACTGGGATATACTTGTTTTAACGATGTAACAGTTCGCGATATCCAAAAGGCAGATGGTCAGTGGACCAGGGCTAAGAGCTTTGATACTTTTGCACCATTAGGTCCGTTTGTGGTCAGGGCTGAAAGTGTGGACATATCAACTGCATACATACGCTCCAGGGTCAACGGCCAGTTAAGGCAGGATTCCAACGTAAATAATATGATTTTCGATATCCCGACACTGATAGAGTTTATTTCCCATGTCATGACGCTTGAAATAGGAGATATCATAGCTACCGGCACGCCTGCAGGTGTGGGTCAGCTTTATCCAGGGGATACGGTGGAGATAGAGATAGAGGATGTTGGTACTTTGAAAAATGAGGTTGTTAAGCCCTAAACTTCATCATTGGGTTTTATTTTCAGTTTAGGTTTTATTTTCAGTTTAGGTTTTATTTTCAGTTTAGGTTTTATTTTCAGTTTAGGTTTTATTTTCAGTTTAGGTTTTATCTTCAGTTTAGGTTTTATCTTCAGTTTAGGTTTTATCTTCAGTTTAGGTTTTATCTTCGGATTGGGTTTTATCTCCAGGTTGGGTTTTACCTCCGGGTTAAGTTTTATCTTCGGATTGGGTTTTATCTCCAGGTTGAGTTTTATCTTCGGATTGGGTTTTATCTCCAGGTTGAGTTTTATCTTCGGATTGAGTTTTATCTTCGGATTGGGTTTTATCCCCTCTGACGATTAAGTTTTTATGGCTTGAAGTATGTAAAACCGTTCCTAATATTTTCAATAATACACCTCAACAAAAGTAACATAAATATGCCAGCGATATTATATAAAGTTATCGCAAGTAATATATTATCTGGTGTTTATCAGACTTAAAGGTTTTGAAAACAATACCTCTTGTGCATGTTTTTCACTTAACCCTGCACCCATAGCGATATTAAGCGCCTCATCATCAGTGACCAGATCCCCTGGTGAATGGGAATCGGTACCAACTATCAGATTTGCCCCAACCTCTTCAGCTATTCTTACCACATGACCGTTGGCCCGGTTATGCCCGCAGCGTGCGGTGATCTCCAGGCATACCCCAACATCTGCTGCCAGTAGTGCATCCTCTTTAGAGATCAATCCCGGGTGTGCCAGTATATCGGCCCCTGCCTCGATGGCAGCCCTGTTCGTCCCGGGAAGCACAGGCTCGACAAGCGTTTCCCCGTGTACCACAACGATCTCAGAGCCCAGTTCACGTGCAAGATCAACCAATGCCGGTATCTTCTGCGGGGGCACATGGGTTATCTCAACCCCTGCAAGTACCCGTATATCCCAGACCTCTTCAAGGTATCTGGCCTTCTTGATCCCGTCCAGTACATGCTCGATATTTGTGAAATCCACATGGTCCGTAATAGCAATGGCAGTATAGCCATGGACCACCGCTCTGCGAACAAGTTCGCTTGGAAGCAGTTCACCGTCACTGAATATTGAATGGGTATGAAGGTCTATCATTATCATTTCCATTTATATCATGATTTATTTTATACTTATCGTAAAAGCATTAGAAAAACTTTTGAATCAGTAGAATCATTTATAAGTTATGACTGGCCCGCTGGACAGAAAACGTTTCACCCTGATAGTGGGTATCGTGGTTATAACAGTTGCTCTTTTGATCATCTATCTTTCATGGGTATTCGTAAATGTGATCATATTGAGCATATTCGGCGCATTTATACTGCGTCCCCTGGATAAAAAGCTTCGAAAAATTACCAGGATCAAGAACCGACAGATCTCAGCGATTTTGACCATCACTATCGTGGCATTGATTTTTACAGGCTTGTTCCTAAACATCATATTCATCCTGGGCTCGGAACTGGCAAAATTCCAGCCTGATGTCCTGCAAACTGATATAAATATGCTGATAGATTATGGCATGGAACTGATGGGCAAGTACATCCCGGATACCATACAGGAAAACATGAAGTCCAATCTTTCCAGTTCGGCATCTTCTGCCATACTGTTCATAATCAGCATTGTCCAGCATGTTGTATTGAATTTCATATCCAATATTGCGATCTTTGCCATGCAACTGGGAGTAGTGATATTTTTACTTTATTACCTGCTCATCGACGGCGAGAATATAGTTGAGACATTCATTGATATCCTGCCTTCCAACAGGGTAGATATCGTTAAGGAATTCCTGCAGCACTTGAATAGTATTTACAACAGCCTTTTTAATGTTTACCTGATCGTTTGCGTGCTGACAGGTATAATCGGCGGCATCGGCCTGATGCTTATCGGTGTACCATATCCTATAATGTGGGGGGCAGTCATTGCAGTCCTGTCCCTGCTGCCGATCGTGGGACCGGGCACATTCTATATACCGGCAGCCATCTATTATTATATTTTCAATGAACCGATGAAGGCCGTGGTGATCGTAGTATTTGGCTGGTTGTTCCTTGAGACCATTCCCGGCAACATTATCAGGCCCAGACTGATGATGCAAAGTGGAAATATCCATCCAATCATAACACTGTTGTCCTTTACCGCCCCCCTGTTCGTGGTCGGTGCCATGGGGATAATAATCGGACCTGCTGCTTACGGTTTCATGCTTGCTTTATACAGGACGTATACGGGATTCGAGGTAATAACTAAATCTGGAAACCAGGAGATCGAAGAAAAGTCTGGGACCCAA
>Ga0255429_1101_pt1 | contig 18156 bp, 10 predicted proteins | sample ANMaggSeSYBR02H9_FD_182636 | JGI IMG/M metagenome (GOLD analysis project Ga0255429, IMG submission 182636) | Sediment cell enrichment communities from methane seep in Santa Monica Basin, California, United Staets - ANME aggregate JGI... | ecosystem: Environmental > Aquatic > Marine > Cold seeps >... | reverse complement strand
CTATCACTTATTTAGTAGTTTTTAAAATGAAGAAAAAAAAACATTCAATAAAAAAAGATAAAAAGAGTATTACCGGGAAAAAAGCTAAAAAAACTATCGCCGGCAAAAAGAAGGCTGCTAATAATTCCGCAAGCCAGTCTTCTGAAAATGCGCTTGTTAAGTTTGATCCCCTTCAGAAATATTTGCAGGAAATCAGCAGATATAAGCTTCTTACAAGAGAAGAAGAAAGGGAACTTGCTATAAGAGTGCGCGAGCATGGTGATAAAGAAGCGGCATATATTTTAGCCACTTCCAACCTCAGGCTTGTAGTAAAGATCGCACTGGAATTTCAGAGAATTTGGATGCAGAATCTTTTAGACCTGATTCAGGAAGGAAATATCGGGCTTATGCAGGCTGTCAGAAAGTTCGACCCTTATAAGAACGTTAAGTTTTCATATTATTCTTCATTCTGGATAAAGGCATATATTCTTAAGTTCATAATGGACAACTGGCGCCTTGTAAAAATCGGTACGACACAGGGGCAGAGAAAACTTTTTTTTAAATTAAAAAAGGAAAAACAGAGACTTATAGATGAGGGGTTTGATCCAAAGCCTAAGCTCCTTTCGCAAACACTGGGCGTTTCAGAACGAGAAATCGTTGACATGGAACAGAGGCTGAATGGTTGGGATGTATCTTTAGACGCGCCCTTGAAAGATGATTCAGATACCGAGAGGATTGAGTTTTTAAATACTGAGGATGAATCTACAGAGGAAAAAGTAGCAAAAAAGGAAATCGAGGAACTCCTTCATAATAAGATTGAAATGTTCAAAAAGAAAATGAATAAAAGAGAACTCGAAATATTTAATGTGCGCATTTTTTCCGATGATCCAGCCACATTACAGGAGATTGGCGATCGCTATGGAATATCAAGGGAGAGAGTCCGACAGATTGAGAAAAGTCTAATAAAGAAGCTAAGAGAATTTTTTAAACGTGAAATACCAGATTTTGATTCTTATGCTTTTAAAGATGAAGGAACATTATAAATGAAGTCGCAGTTATTAAGACTATCTATTTTATTTATAGCCTTCTTGTTTTATCCGGGTTGTAATTTAATTGAGTTGATAGCCCCGGACGATGAATTGCCGGTTAAAAAAACTGAAAATCGTTATTATAACTATATAGAAGCTCATCTGCACTTAAAGAAAAATAATTTAGATAAAGCTATCTACCACCTGAATAAAACGATTGAAGAGGATCCTGAAAATTTATATTTACAAAGAGAACTTGCAGTTCTTTACCTTATGCAGAAAAACAACTTAAAGGCACTAAATATTGTTAAAAATATTATAGACAAAAATCCAGGCGATTTAGAAGCTCTTATTATGTACGGTAGGATTAAACAGAGCCTTAAACAGATTGATGATGCTAAAGAAGCATATGAAAAGGTCATTGCCAATGATCCGGCTCAGGAAAAAATATATTTGATTCTCGGTGATATTTATATGGAAGAAGGCGATTTGGACAAAGCCTTAAAGATATATAAACAGTTAGTTAATAAATATCCTGAGTTTTATGCAGGGTATTTTTTTATTGGAAAGATTTATGCGGAACAGGGAAAAATAGTTGATGCTGAAAAAGAATTTCTAAAAGCATTAGATTCGGAGCCGGACCTTGAGGAAGCCAAATTTGAGTTGATTAAACTTTATAAAAGTATGGGTGAAGAACAAAAGACTATTGAAATATACAAAGAAATTCTGAAAAGAAATTCAAATAACATCAGAGCTGCCCTTGAGCTTGGTCTTCTTTATTATAAGAATGGAATGATTAAAGATTCAAACAACCTGTTTAATGACCTCGCTGTAAAAAGCTTGTCTGATTCTGAAGTTATAAGAGAAGTTGCTCATATATATTTGGATAAAAAGAAATATAATGATGCTATTATTGTCATAGAAGGAATGTTAAAGAGTTTGCCCGGCAGTTCAGACATTCATTATGCTGCAGGCATAGCATATGCAGTTAATGATAAAGAAACAGCAATAGCCCACTTTAAACAGGTACCGACGGATTCAAAATTTTATAAAAATGCAGTAATTCAGATTGCTTTTCTATATCGGGAGCTGGGGAAAATAAGGGAAGCCATTAATTTTTTAGAAAATCTAATAAAAAATGTTCCTGACAAACCAGAACTAATGCTTTATCTTGCTTCATTTTATGAAGAGAATGAAGAGTTCTATAAGGCTGAAAAAGTGCTTAAGAAAGCAATCAAAATTGATCCGGATAACATTGAATTCCATTTCCGCCTCGGAGTTGTTTATGACATGTGGGATAAAAAAGAGGCTGCAATAGAATCGATGAAGACAGTTATAAGCCTTGATCCTTATAATGCAAATGCTTTGAATTACGTAGGTTATATCTATGCAGAGCTTGGGATAAATCTTGATGAAGCCGAACGTCTTATAAAAGAAGCATTAAAGCACAGCCCTGATGATGGTTATATCACTGACAGCCTGGGATGGGTATATTACAAAAAGGGACGTTACAAAGATGCGCTTAAGCTTCTGAAAAAGGCAGTAGATTTGGCTCCTGATGATCCGACTATTCTGGAACATCTGGGCGATGTTTATTTAAAAATGACTAATAAAAAAAAGGCTCTTATGTTTTACGAACGTTCTCTATTGAAAAGAGAAAAGGATGAAAAGGATAGGGCGGATATCAAGAAAAAGATTCAGGATCTGAAGTGACGGCTTTGTAAAAAGCTATTAGCCATTAACTCTTAGCTCTTTTAGCTCGGGTGCAATACAAAAAAGTGATAAGATATAAGACATTAAATGGGCAGCTTTTTTGAATATCGAATGTCGAACAGGGAATAATGAATGTCGAAGGAAGGAATTCTGCCATTTGATATAGGTTTTAGGGGGATATCCACTCCTCTCTCGTAAATATTTTGCAAAATAGGTATAACTCATTGAAAAAAAGTGGCTCACACTCGTTTTGAGGTGCAGTTATACTATAACTAATTGAAATTACGGAACATAAAAAGAGCTCCGCTCCAGAGCATACATGAGCAAAAAAAGTTTATCAGATATAAACTACAAACAACTGTGGGTAACAAAATAGATATAATAACAAGAAGTTACAGTTCCAACGAGAGAAGAGTAGATACCCCCCTTTAGGTTTTTTAAGTCATCAATTGATCTCGATTTTTGTAACAAGCATAGGTACTGCCAAACAAAATAAAAATAAGACTTCGACATTCGACATTAAATCAGTATGTTCAATGGCTAAAGATATTATTATTATTATTATTATTATTATTATTATTATTATTATTATTATTATCAATGATGATGTAACTTTTTTATATTGCACCCTTTAGCTCTAAGCTTTCTATGTGTTTTGAGTTTTTGTTCGGTCACTAAATTATACGAGTTTATCAAGTGAAACACGCAATCATTTTGTTTATCGCTGTTTTTTTTTCTGCATGTTCTTCTTTTACGGGAAGAATTGTTGAGGAGCCTCCCGAATTATTAGACCCAGCCGCTATAATTGAAGTTAATAATCTTCTTTCAACTATTAGACTTAAAAACAGAAACCTTAAAACATTTAAAGGCATTGGCAAAATAACATTTTGGGAAGAAGATAAAAAAAGTATTACTTCAGGCATTGCATGGGTTGGGTCTAACCCTGACATGATACGAATAGCCATTTTGAACATTTCAGGCCAACCTTTATTAAGCCTCGCAGATGACGGGCAATGGTTTTATTTTTTATCCCACACTGATAACAGCTTTTACAAGAAACGCTCTTCATATTCCAACCTGAAAAAAGCAATTAAAATACCTATAAAACCTGTTGAAATAGTATCATTGTTAGCCGGCCGTATTTTGCTTTATGAATATCATACTGCTGATATTATCAGAAATAAAAAACAGGGATATGTAATTGTTTTAAAAAAAAGAAATGGAAATGTGATTCAAAAAATTTATCTTAATGAAGATAAAAAAGATGTCAAAAAGGTTGAGTTATTTGATGCAAATGAAAAATTATTATATTTTGTAGTAATTGATAACCTGCAGAAGATAAATAAATATCATGTTCCTTTGAAGCTAAGTGTATCAAGCAATAATGGCAATGGATTCAAGATTGATGTTCACAAATACTGGACAGATGTTTCTGTTAATCCATCAATGTTTGTGCTGGCACCGCAATGAAATTTTTGACTGTTGATTTTTGATTGATAATTTGTGGAATCGCTTCGCTCTGTCTTTTTGTTATAAAATTAATAGAATACCTTCAACTATCAATTATCAATTTTACCTATGACAAATTCAAAAAAAGTTATTGCCATAGAGGCACGTCTTAGAGATTGCAGGAATGTAATTACTTTGGGAGTTCGACCAAATTTTTCTGATTACAGCCCCCAAGAGGCGGATTTAATTAGAAGCGCAAAAAAAATATATTACCCGACAACTTTCTATGCAGACCTGTTTGATGCAATGGGGAAAAGCACTTTCCCAAGTTATCACACATACAAGTGTGTTCAGGACAAGATCAAACAGACAGCGTTGTTTGATCTGCTGGAGATATCTCATCCCAGAACGCGGGTATTTTACGGAAAGCGTCAGAAACCCACTATTACAGAATATTTTAAATTCCCTTTTATCGGCAAAGTACCAAGAGGATCAGCCATGGGAAGAGGGGTTTACCTTATAAAAAATGAAGATGACCTTTTTTCCTACTTAAATATTGTTACTCCCGCTTACATTCAGGAATACATACCATCAGACCGCGATATAAGGGTGGTAGTTATTGGAAATAGAATAGTTCATGCTTACTGGCGGCTATCTCCTCCTGGTGATTTCAGAAGTAATGTCGCAGTTGGAGGGACTATTAGTTTAGACCCTGTTCCAGAGGAAGCCCTTGATCTTGCACTTCATACCGCACAGATCTGCAAATGGAATGATGTAGGCATTGATATCTGTATGTATAAAGATAAATATTATGTTCTTGAAGCAAATATGAAATATGGGAAGGAAGGTTTCCGAAGAGCAGGAATAGATTATATTAAACTCATGGAAGATATGATTGAAAATGAGGAGCTATAGACTTTTCAGATAATTAATTTCACAAGGCCAGAAGGAGGAAGGCGTATTAGTTATACGTCAACGACTGATAACACAGTGAAATTATTTATCTGAAAGTATATATAATAAAAATGCTTTTGGATAATATAAAATTGGCTTTAAATCAGCGGGAAGCTGAGTCATTATCTCCTCTATCTACATTAAACTCCAAAGGCTTCCGTCGTTCACATGAAGAAAAGCTTAAACATGGATATCGTCAGGCCTTTTCTCTGGATGTCGATAGAATTCTTCACGCTCTTGCATATACAAGATATATTGATAAAACCCAGGTGTTTTATCTTATTGAGAACGACCACATAACTCACAGGGTGCTGCACGTTCAGTTAGTATCCAAGATAGCCAGAACAATAGGTCGTTTTCTTGGATTAAATGAGGATCTTATTGAGGCAATATCTCTTGGGCATGATATTGGGCATACTCCTTTCGGGCATGATGGTGAAAGGTTTTTGTCTGAGATATGCGAATCTTGCGGCATTGGATGTTTTTTACACAGTGTTCAGGGCGTGCAGTTTTTAGACAGGGTAGAACGAAAAGGAAAAGGATGGAATCTATGTCTTCAGAGTCTGGATGGAATACTTTGTCATGATGGAGAGATACATAATGAAATGCTTAAACCGGAGCGAAATAAAACCTTTATAAAATTAGATGAAGAGATTGCAGCAAAAAAAACTGCGCCGGATATGCAACTGATTCCCATGACTCTTGAAGGCTGTGTTGTACGCATGGCAGATACTATCAGCTACATTGGAAGAGACCTGGAAGATGCCATGAGATTGAAAGTAATTAAACGTTCCGATATCCCGGAGGATATTGTAAAAATCCTGGGAAATACGAACGGAACAATTGTATATAATCTCGTTACGGATATTATAGAAAACAGCTTTCAAAAATCATATACAGCATTTAGTCCCGAAATATCTGATGCCCTGAAAAGCCTGAAGGATTTTAACCTTGAATATATCTACATGAATTCAAAAATTAAAACCAACCGGGGAAGAATAAAAGAACTTTTTGAAATACTTTTTGAAAGATATCTCAATGATGTTAAAAATGAGAATCATTCGTCAGTAATTTTCACAAGATTTTTGAAAGATATGTCATACGATTATATTGAAAATCACAGCAAAGAAGAAATTGTAAGAGACTTTATTGCCGGTATGACGGATAAGTATTTCTTGAGACAGTGCCCAATTGAAATGAGGCCGAAAATTCAAATAAAATAAAAAAAGCAGGGATCAGGTGTCAGGGATCGGGGAGTATGAGCGTTAATTTAAACAAAACGGGTGCAATACAAAAAAGTGACATAGACCAAAACGTGATCATTTCGGTGTCAAGAAGCGCAAATTGAATGATGAATGTCGAACAGGGAATATTGAATGTCGAAATGTGGATGTTTTTTAAAAATTATTAAGTACCTTCCTTCGTAATTCGACATTCCTTGTTCGACATTCTGCGGTTCAAAACAAAATGTGCTTAAGTCAACAATAATTGGGGTCAGGGCTTTAGGTGTCAGGGATCAGGGGTTAAGTGAATAAAAATCGTACCTACCGCAATCTGGTAAAAAAAAATGATCTGGTTTCCTTTAATGTAGTTGTTAAAGAAACAGATTTATTCATACATGCCTGGGAAATCCTTGCGGATAAAACAACGGAATTGGTTCTGAAATATAGAGGATATGTTGAGAGCTATATTAACAGGTATCCTGAATTTGAAAAAACACTTAAACCGTGGCAAATTAACGGTCCTGCACCGAGCATAGTCAGAGATATGGTAAATGCCGGCAATAAAGCAGGTGTTGGGCCAATGGCTGCGGTTGCCGGCGCAATTGCAGAATATGTTGGACTTGATCTTTTATCATCTTCTGATGAAGTTGTTGTAGAAAATGGAGGCGATATTTTTTTAAAGACTAATGAACCGGTTAAAATCGGTATTTTTGCAGGCAAATCTCCATTAAGCTTACGTATTGGATTTCAAATAGATTCAATAAAAAAACCTGCTGCTGTGTGCACATCATCAGGTAGTGTCGGACATTCATTAAGCCTTGGCAATTCTGATGCTGTATGTGTATTATCAGAATCATGCCCTCTTGCCGATGCAGCAGCAACTTCGATAGGCAATCATATTAAATCAAAAGCTGATATCCCGAATGCAATTGATGTTGGGAAAAATATTGAAGGGATTGATGCTGTTGCAATTATTATGGGTGACGAAATAGGCTTATGGGGAAATTTGGAACTGATGCCTGTAAATAGTCGAGTAGTTAGTGCCTGAACGAAAAGCTATTAAATCTATTTATTGGGTTTCGCCCTGATAAATTAAGTTCCTCCAAGTGATTGATTTTTGTAGGTTGGGTTGAGGTACGAAACCCAACAAAATTGAGGGGCTCAACCCAACCTACAAGAAATCGAGGTTTCCATTCAGACACCAGTTAACCACTCGACCAATGTTAAAAAGAAAAAAAGGTTGAGTTTCATGACGGAAAATAGTAAAAAAACAGGGGTCGGGGATCGGGTGTTGGGTGACAGCAAATGAAAACTGGTGTCGTGTCATGCGTGAAATATCGTACCAGGCACTCGTCATTCCCGCGGAAGCAGGAATCCAGAAGCACCGAAGTAGTCAGAAATGCTTGTCCTCGACCTGATCGGGGAATGGATTCCCGCCTTCGCGGGAATGACGGCCATATTTGCGACACTACATAGATGACAGGACACTAGTAAAAAAATTTGTTTCTTTGAACGTAAAGCTATACATTATGTTTTTAGATCTAACGATTTGATATGACGGGAGAAACTATATGAGAAATTTTAAGATCGGTTTCTGGGCAGTTATTTTTGGATTAATGGGAATAGTTATTTTTCAGAATCAGGATTTTTTTATGGCAAAACAAAGTTTGAGTGTGGATTTTATCTTTACAAAGTATGAGACACCTGAATTGTTTAGAGCAATTCTTTTTGCCGGCGTTTTTTTAGCAGGATTTATTATCTCATATATATTTACGCTGATCGACAGGCTCAGCTTCAGAAAAGTTGTAAAAAGCCTTGGAGCTGAAATAGATTCACAAAATGAAAATATAACATTACTTATCAATGAATTAGAATCGTTAAAAGGCGGTTCATCCGGCAATAACAAAGAAAATAAGGAGAAAGAAGAAGAAAAAGAAGAAGAAGAAGAGCAAAAAAGTGCATGAATATTTCTAAAGTAACTCCTATGATTAAGCAGTATTTATCCATAAAGGAAAAGTACGCTGATTCAATACTTTTTTATCGAATGGGAGATTTTTATGAAATGTTTTTCGAGGATGCAAAGACTGCATCCAGGATACTTGAAATAACTCTAACCTCAAGAAACAAGAAAGACGAGCATCCAATTCCAATGTGCGGTATTCCTTTCCGTGCCGCACAAAATTATATTGCACGTCTGATAAATAATGGCTGCAAGGTAGCAATATGTGAACAAGTTGAAGATCCAGCGGCATCAAAGGGGCTGGTAAAAAGAGATGTAGTCAGAGTTATCACCCCGGGAATGATTTTAGATGACGAATTATTAGACGAAAAATCGAATAATTATATTCTTGCCATAGCCCGCGACAATGCCATTGGCCTTTCATGTTTAGATATATCAACCGGAACTTTCAGGGTGTATGAATCTAAAGACTTTCATTCAGTTATAGATGAAGCCCTCCGCATATCCCCAAGCGAAATTTTACTTCCCAACTCAATAAAAAACGACCCCCTTTTTTTTCAGATCAATAATGCTTTATCAGAAAAATCTATAACTTTTTTAGATGACAAAGTTTTTGAGTATAGAAGAGGGCGAGAACGACTTATAAAACAATTTAAAACAGCTTCACTTGAAGGTTTTGGATGTGAAAAACTAAAGTCAGGTGTCAGTGCTGCCGGGGCACTTATATTTTATGTAATAGATACCCAGAAGCAGCAGCTTGATCATATTACAGGAATAGAAACATACAAATTAAGTAATTATCTTGTAGTTGATGACATTAGCTGCAGAAATCTTGAGCTTATAAAAAATATTCGTGCTGGTTCAAAGCCCGGCACCCTCATCAATATAATTGACAGAACAATAACTTCCATGGGCGGCAGGCTGCTTAAAACATGGATAAGATACCCCCTGATTGACATACATAAGATAAAATTAAGACACGATGCTGTTGAAGAGGCAAAAGACAATATACAAGTACGCAAAAGACTGAGAGAGAGTTTAAAATCGGTTTATGACCTTGAACGTCTGGGCAGTAAGATATCCATGGGGCATTCAAACGCACGTGATCTTATTGCTTTAAAACAGTCAATTCAAAGTCTGCCGGATATCTGTTCGGCTCTTTCGCTTTTTCAATCAGAACTTTTTAAATTGACCTTAAGCCCTGATCGGCTTTATGAGCTGGCAAATCTCATAGATAGTTCAATCCGGGAAGATGCTCCGCTTACGATCAATGAAGGCGGAATAATCAAGAAAGGTTATAATAAGGAATTAGACGGTCTTATAAATCTCAGCCGGGAAGGCAAAGGCTGGCTTGCAAGGTTAGAGGCCACTGAAAGAGATGCAACAGGAATAAACTCACTCAAGGTAAGATATAATAAAGTATTTGGATATTATATTGAGGTCTCGAAAACTCACTCAGAGATTGTTCCAGCTAATTATGTACGCAAGCAGACTCTGGTAAATGCAGAACGTTACATTACCGACGAACTCAAAACATACGAAAAAAAGGTTTTAGGTGCGGAAGAGCGAAGATCAGCACTTGAATATGAAATATTTAATGGAATACGGGAACAGGTCATAACAAACAATAAAACCATCCAGCATGCCGCACAATTTTTAGCCAGGCTTGATTGTCTGCTTAACCTTGCTGAAATTGCAGATCAGAATGATTATAACAGGCCGCAGATCAATACTGATGGCCGTATTATAATTAAAAACGGGCGTCACCCCGTAGTGGAAAAAATGATAGCAGGGGAACGGTTTGTGCCTAATTCCATCAATATTGATAATGATGAAAACCAGATAATCATTATTACCGGTCCCAACATGGCAGGCAAATCAACTATTCTCAGGCAGGTGGCGCTTATAGTGCTTATGGCGCAGATGGGCTCATTTGTCCCCGCAGAAAAGGCCTCTATAAGTGTAACAGATAGAATATTTACCCGTGTAGGAGCGCTTGACAATCTTTCTTCAGGCCAGAGTACTTTCATGGTAGAGATGGAGGAAACAGCCAACATCTTGAACAGTGCAAATGAACAAAGTCTTGTTATCATGGATGAGATCGGCAGGGGTACAAGCACCTTTGACGGTTTAAGCATAGCCTGGGCAGTAGCAGAATACCTCCATGATTTAAATCAAAAAGGAGTTAAAACTCTATTTGCAACACATTACCACGAACTGACTGATCTGGCGCAAAAAAAACATAGAATAAAAAATTATAATATTGCAGTAAAGGAATGGAATGATGAAATAATTTTTTTGAGAAAGCTGGTTGAAGGTGGTACAAACCGAAGTTACGGTATTCAGGTCGCACGTCTTGCAGGTATTCCCGAACATGTTATAAAGCGCGCGAAAAAGATTCTTTATAATATAGAGAACAGGGAAAACAAATTAAACGGAGCTTCTATCCCGCCAGACAGACGGCAGGCAAGCATTATGGGCGACCATGATTCACCTGAAAATAAACAAGTACAGCTAAATCTGTTTAGACAGCCTGAAACTTTTGTAATTGAAAAGCTGCAGCAGCTTGATATATCGAAAATAACTCCTATTGAAGCGCTTAATTATCTGAACGAACTTAAGGAGAAACTTTGTAATTGAAAATTGAAGACCAAAGCAATTGAAGATTGTATATTGAAAATTGAATATTGAAGGAATTCTGTTAATTTTATATAAATTAATGGAGCGAAGCGATACCACAACTATTCACTATTCACTATTCACTATTCACTATTCACTATTCACTATTCACTATTCACTATTCACTATTCACTATTCAATTTTCAATTGCTCACTGTAATATTATGCTGAATAAAAAAACCATATTATTTAGTTTACTCATCTGCTGCTATGTTCTTGCAGTCTTATGGCCTTGTGAGTCATTTGCAATCACGGCAAAGGATAAATATTTTAAAGCTGAAACATGTTATAAGAAACTTCGCAATAACTCCAAAAAAAATAAGTACAGGCATAACTGGCTGCGTTGCATTGAGAAGTTTCAGGCGGTTTACAAACATGATCCAAAAGGTTCATGGGCAGCGGCCGGTCTATATATGTCAGGGGAGCTTTATGGTAAACTATACAAAATTTCATCAAAAGAGTCAGACAGGAAAGAAGCCGTTGATATCTTTGAGCGCCTAATAAAGCAGTTCCCAAAAAGCGAATACAAGGGTAAGGCTATAAAAAAGGTTCGTGTTTTTTCAAAAAAAGAAAGAAAGAAAAGCTCAAAAAAAATAAAAGTATCTATTAAAAAGAAATCACTTCCTGAAAAAATAAAAGTATCTACTAAAAAGAAATCACTTTCTGAGAAAAAAAAGCTTAAAAAAGATATTAAGCCATCCAAAACAAATAAAGTCGTTACTATAACCGGCCTCAGATACTGGTCCAACCCAAGCTATACTCGAATTGTTATCGATGCGGATAAAGATACAACATATAATCACAGACTGCTGAGAAAAGACCCATCAATTCAAAAACCTCAAAGACTTTATGTTGATTTGGAAAACAGCAGGCTTGGAGACGGGATAAAAAAGACAATTCCCATAAATGACGATTTACTGAGTGATGCAAGAGCCGGCCAGTTTACCGCAGATATGGTTCGAGTCGTAGTTGATATAAAGTCTTTTAAAACCTATAAAATCTTTTCTCTTAAAAATCCATTCAGAATTGTTATTGATGTCTGGGGAACGGAAGCAAAGAGAAAAACATCAGAGTTAAAAACCGCTGAGAAGGGCAAAAAGTTTACAACAAGCGCTTTAGCAAAACAGCTTGCTCTTGGAGTTAACTGTATAGTTATAGATCCAGGTCATGGCGGGCGTGATAGAGGGGCATCAGGGTATCTTAAAGGCGTTTATGAAAAAGATGTTGTTCTTAAGATCGCTAAAAAACTTGCAAAAAAGATTCGCAAAGAGCTGCAATGTGAAGTATTTCTTACCAGAACTCGTGACCGGTATTTAACTTTGGAAGAAAGAACAGCTATTGCAAACACAAAAAATGCAGACCTTTTTATATCAATACACACAAATGCTGCAAGAAGCAGGAGGGCATTTGGAATTGAGACATATTTCCTCAATCTTGCCACAGATGATGAATCCATTTTAGTTGCCGCACGTGAAAATGCCACATCTACAAAAAATATAAGCGATCTTCAGACAATCTTAAGTGATCTAATGCAGAATGCAAAAATAAATGAGTCCAGCCGTCTTGCCGGCCATGTTCAGACAGCTTTGTGCAAGTGTCTGAAAAAGAATAAATATAGCAGAATAAATAATAAAGGAGTTAAGCAGGCGCCGTTTTATGTTCTTCTCGGAGCTCAGATGCCCGCCATCCTGATAGAAACCTCATTTATAAGTAATCCAAAAGAATGTAAAAGATTGATAAATTCAAAATATCAGGAACGATTGTGTGAGGCTATAGTTAATGGGATTAAAAAGTATATTAAGGAAACAAATCCAAACTATTTAGGTAGATTAGGTAGAAGGTAGAAGGTAGAAGGTAGAAGGGTGGAAAGGCTGAAGATAGAAGGCTGAAGGTGGAAGGCTGCCAGGGAGCTTTAGCCTTCGGACTTCAGCCCAACAGGGTGCAATACAAGAAAGTGATAAGATATAAGACATTAAATGGGTAGCTTTTTTGAATGTCGAATGTCGAACAGGGAATAATGAATGTCGAAGGAAGGAATTCTGCCATTTGATATAGGTTTTTTAAGTCATTCAATTGATCTCGATTTTTTGTAACAAGCATAGGTATTGCCAAACAAAACAAGAACAAAACTTCGTAATTCGACATTCCCTGTTCGACATTCGACATTAAATCAGTATGTTCAATGACTAAAGATATTATCATCAATGATGTAACTTTTTTGTATTGCACCCTTGTTTAAGTTAGCGCTTATGCCTCCTTCAGCCTTCCACCTTCTACCTTCCCCCTATCCCTTTCCCCCTAAGAAACTCCAGATCCTTTACCTGTGTATTCTTTGTCCCAATGACAAGCACTTCAATCTTGTTATCCTTTGTCTTTCTGTAATAAAGGCGCCCTTTGTAAGCAAATATTACTTCTAATACTGTCTCGCGCCCCTTTTTTCCAAACACCTTTCTTTTAATCAAAACAAGTTTTGGATCTTCATTAAGCTGGTGGATAATTTCTTCTACTTTTATCTTCATATCATCTGTAAGATCAATAAAACCATTTATTGCTCTTTCATTAATTAAAAGATTTTTATAAATCGTATCAAATCTTTTCTTGATACTCGGATGATTTTTTGTTTTCTGCCTGGATTCTTTTTGTAAGCTCTTTGTATACCGATCAATTTTTTCCTTCAATGAATCAATTTCTTCCTGCTGCTTAATCTGGAGAGCAAGATTTGTCTCAGTTTCTTTTTCAAGAGAGATAATTTCCTTTATCATCTCATCTTCATTTCTGCTGGCCTTTTCCTTTTCATCTTCCATCTGATTTTTTATTTTTTTAGCTTCAGAAGTAAGCTTTTTTCTGTCTTGACCAAGAAATTTCAGCTTTTCCGTATAGATATTTTTTAGTTTTAAGAGTCGGTCAATTTCTTTTTCTTTTTCAATATCATCTTGTTTTGCCTTTATTAAGCCTGACCTGTAATGATAATAAAGTATAGTGAAAGATACAAAAATATAAAAAATCAGTATTATATTTGAAATAAGTGTGTTGTGCACAACTTTCAGATCAACATTCAGGATGAGCCCTTCATCCATGAGGTTATAGTTTTCAGTGGCTATCTGGATTGGATCAGGCTGGAGTAAGGAGGTCGCATCATTTTCAAAAAAAGCAGGAAATAAAATCGTGTCCCTTTTTGTGGTAACTGTTACTTTTACATCTACACCCCACGATATTAAAGACTTGCTTTGCAAGTAGAGATTAATATTTTTATTTATGGAATCTCTTATACTTATACTGCCTTCAAATAAAGCATGCGTATCACCAGTATAAATATTTTCAATCTCGCTTGTATATCTGTTTTTCAGGTGAGTTTCCAGGGATTGTACAGAAAATATATAAACTACAGGAGGCAAGAGTATGCATAATATAACTATTTTAAAAGAAAAATATTTCATAAGACAGGGTTCAGGGTTAGGGATCACAGACCCCATCATTCCCATAAGCGTTAGTTCATTCAACAGATTAAAAGATGAACGTCCAACATCGAACGTCGAACGTCGAATAATGATGTCGCTCCGCTCCGCCAGTTTATAACCTAAATTGAGCGATTTTTTACTTGATCTGCGCCGATCTCTTGCGCATAAAGGCTTCGCAAAAAATCGCTCAACTTAGGTATAAATTAGCAAAATACCTTATTCAAAATTCGATGTTGGACGTTCGATGTTCGATGTTCATTTTTTTAAGTCCTTCCTTCAGCCTTCCACCTTCCATCTTCCACCTTCCATCTTCCACCTTCAGCCTTCTACCTTTTAACTTACAGTTCTAACAATATCTTCCTCGCCTCTTCGGAACCATCAAAGCTGTCATTAAGGCTGAGAGCTTTCTCAAGTTCAACCCTGGCAAGTTCCTTATTCTCTTTTTTATAATAGGCCATGCCAAGATGATAGTGTATGGTCGCATTGTCAGGCATCTTTTCAAGGCTGTCTGTAAATTCCTGTATGGCAATATCGTATAAGCCTTTTTTATAATAAATTAATCCAAGAGTATCCATTACACCCGGGTTGTCCGGAAGTTTTTCCTTTGCTTTCTGTGCAAGACCCAAAGCCTCATCAAGATTATCACCTTTTATGGCAAGCAGATAAGCCAGGTTGTTTGCAGCAGGAGCGAAGTCAGGATTAGTTTCTAATGCTGCTCTGTAATGTTTTTCAGACAGATCAATTTTTTTCTGCATATCGTATAGTGTGCCGAGAAGCATATGGGATTGTGCATGTTTGGGATTTTTCTCAAGTACCGCCTCAAATTGCGCAATAGCCATATCTTCTTTTTTATCCATAAGATATATTCTGGCCAGTGAAGAATATGGCTGAAAAAAATTTGGATTTTCTTGCAAAGCCTTTTTGTAAGAGTCTTCTGCTTCCTGTTTGTTATTCTGTGCAAGATAGAGCCCGCCTTTGATATTATAAACTACGGATAAAAGAGCAGGGTGATCTTTTACTATTTTTAGCTGTTTTTCACATTTGTTAATTGCAGTATCAAACTCTTTCTTAGCGACATGAACAAGGACAATCTCGGTAAACACATCCACGAGTTTATTGTTTATAGACATGGCTTTATCAAAATTTGCGAGAGCAAGATCATATTTTCCCAGCAAACGCTGTAATAAGCCAAGCCTGAAAAAGCCCGCAGGATTTTCAGGCGCTATTTTTATCAATGATTCAAATAATTCCTGGGCTTCTTTTATCTTGCCCTGAGACATAAAGATATTCCCCAGAATCATCTTTGCCTGGTAATAATTGGGGAGAATCACAAGAATATCTTCGCATTCTTTTTTTGCCAGTTCAAAGTCGCGTTCTCCAAAGTAAATCTCAGAAAGCAGCAGTTTTGCCTTTATATAATTCGGATTTAATTCAACAGCCTTGCCAAGAGCTGTTTTTGCAATTCTTTTTTCACCTTTACCCAAATGAGCAATGCCCTTGAAATAATGGGCGCGCTCCGATTTTGGTTCATCCTTTATTAACTGGTCAAGAACTTCTATGGCCTTTGTAAATTCGCGCTTTAAAATAAGAACTTCTCCTTTAAGCATCAGGGTAGGAAAATGTTTTGGTCTTTCTTCAAAAATTTTTTCTATGAACTTTTCAGCCTCATCTATTTTTTTAGTCTTAAAGTAAAATCTGGCAATTTTGTTCATTATCCTGATGTCGTCCGGATTAAGATCCAATGCCTTTTCATACATATTCAGGACATTATCATCTTTGCCCGTGACATCGTAAAACCCGGCTGCTACCAGATATGGTTTAACGTTGTCGGGACTGGTTTCAATTGCCTTCAGATATGCGGCTTCTGCCTTATCGCTGTTTCTTAGCCTGAAGTAAAAATTCCCAAGAACTATATACAGGTCTGCATTTTCAGGATTTAGCTCTATAGTTTTCTTTATTTCTTCTTCAGCCAGGTTAAAGTCTTTTTTGCTTATATAAAAACTGGTTAGAGAAAGTCGGGGTTGTATTGCCTTTGGATCAATATCAACAGCCTGTTTCAATTTAGCTTCAGCTTCTGAAAGTTTTCCCTGTCGTGCAAGAACACGGGCGATGCCAAGATAGGCGCGTGGCTTATTCCTGTCAATTTCAATAATCTTTTCATATACAGATGCAGCGTCAAACAGATTTTTCTCCTGTTCCAGTAAACCGGCAAGCAGAAACAGGGCATCAATATTTTCCGGTTTTTTACTTAGAACTGCATCTATTTTTTTCCTTGCCTCCTCGAATTTTCTGCCAAGCATATAGAATGTGGCAAGTTTAAGCTGGGCATCAATATTTTCCGGATCAAGCTTTGCAACCATTGAGTATGACCTGAAGGCTCCTTGAGCTTTCCCGAGTTTAAGATATGTCTCACCAAGATTAACATAGGCCTCAAGATATTCAGGATCAATTTGTATGGCGTTTTTGAATTCAAGTTCCGCACTTTTAGTCTCACCTTTTTCAAGGTATGCCTTGCCTTTTTCAAGATGAGCCGCTTTTTTTTCTTCATCAGACGCGCATCCATAAATACAGATGAAAGCAATCAAACAAAATAGAGATACTATTTTCAACCGATCCATTGTTTTTACCCTCCGGAAAAATTAAGGAGTTAGGACTCAGAAAAAATTACCAGCTTATTTTTTTCCGAGCCCTTAAGATATAATATTATGAAATATTTAGTTATCAGAAACTGTAATAGCTTTCAATAACATTCGTAAGAGTTCACCACGGAACACCACAGAGTTTCACTGAAAAAGGTATTATGCCAATTTATAATATAAACTGGCGGAGCGAAGCGATTTCATCATTCGATGTTCAACGTTCGATGTTGGATGTTCAATGTTCAAAAAACACTTTACTCTGCCGTTCAGGCCAGGGAGAAGTCAGCCAGCCAATTGTGCGCTGACCGTATTTCTGTTCCGTCCGGGTACGTTTTCTCACGGTCAAGTTTTTTGACAATTTGCACTTTTTTTGCCCTTGGAAAGTACTTGCCAAAAATCGAAAAGTTCCTGCTCGGAGCGCTGTCTGCCCATTTCACCTCTATCATCAAAAAGGGCGCTTCATTCCTGGTGACAAAAAAATCAATTTCTTTGCTGTTTTTTGTTTTGAGATAATAAAGCTGCAACTGTTCCCCATAACAATCCTCAAGATAATGGATTTCTTTCAACAAGGCGCAGGCAGTCAAGTTTTCCAATTTTATGCCTGAATCTCCGACAACCTGTCCTGTATCATAAAAATAATACTTAGGTGCTTTAAGAATGGAGCGGGCGATATTTCTGTGAAATGGTCCGATCCTGAAGATGACGTACATATTTTCAAGTATTGTCAGCCATCTCTTCACTGTCTTGTCGGAACACTGGAGATCCCGCGCCAGTGAGTTGTATGAGACAGGGCTGCCAACTCTTTTGCGTAATAATTGTATAAGAGTTTCAACAGATGTAATTTGCTGAACATTTTCAAGATCAACAAGATCCTGTTTCAGGATGATGTCCAGATGTGACCGTTTCCACCTGTTATAAAATCTTGTGCTTCCTTCGAGATAAGGTTCGGGGAAACCTCCGGTATCAAGCAACCGGTCCAGGACAGCCTGGATATTATCAGGGCCGTTTATTTTTTTGATTTCTTTTAGATCAAAAGGATGCAGCCGGAACTGAAAAAAGCGTCCGGCAAGAGAA
>Ga0255429_1099_pt1 | contig 18299 bp, 14 predicted proteins | sample ANMaggSeSYBR02H9_FD_182636 | JGI IMG/M metagenome (GOLD analysis project Ga0255429, IMG submission 182636) | Sediment cell enrichment communities from methane seep in Santa Monica Basin, California, United Staets - ANME aggregate JGI... | ecosystem: Environmental > Aquatic > Marine > Cold seeps >... | reverse complement strand
AGTAGACCATGCTCCTCCAGGTAAAGTATTCAAGAACATGGGTATCTATGTAGGAAATCTTGGCTGGGCAAGCCCAAATAATATTGCTAATCCAACCATCAGTTTTATTGTGCATAAATCGTGGGTAAATGAAAATAATATCGGTATTTCCACAATTACGCTTAACCGTTACATTGATGGAAAATGGTATCCTTTGAAAACCGATCTGACAGATGAAGACCAGAATACCTTGTATTTCAAGTCAAAAACACCAGGTTTTTCCCAATTTGCGGTAACTGGCACCGAAGCCTCTGTTGATGCCCAAAGTAGTGAAGAGGAAGTTGTCGTAGAGCCAACAGTTGTCGTAGAAAGGAAAGATCCTGTAACTGAGCAAACATCAGACGAGAAAGATACAGGCATCCCGGGTTTTAGTCTACTGACTGGTATTACCATCATGCTGGTTGTAGTGCAGTTATTGCGCAGGAAAAAATAGTAGGGCAGTATTTATGCCCTATTATTTCCTTATTTTTTCGAACATTTTTCAAATATTTTTTTTAAAAAAAAGATGCGAACAAATTCGAAAACCTTTAATATATAAAATCCTTATGTGGAAATAATAGTACAACGATCGTCGTAATTGGTAGTATTTGGGAATAATATATTTCATCTTAGAAAAATTAGGTTTTGCAAAATGGTCAATAGGTTAGCTATTGTCCAAAACCGTCAAGTGTGTTGGAAAATGTAACCAGTGGCAAATAATTATTCTGCTAATACAAAATGCTGCGGTCCAAAATATTAATATTAATGGAGGAAAATACATTGGTAAGAAAAGGACTTATTTATTTAACGACAACTCTTATGATTTTGCTGTTGGTTAGTTTAGCTATGGCTATTGTCCCGCCACCATCAGCGAATCAAAATCTAGGATTATATGACACTGTATTTACTGGTTTTACTACAGAAGAATGCAAGAACATAGAATGCCACGGTGATGAGAATCTTCCAAACAGACATCACTTGCTTATAGCGAACGAAGGCTATAATTGTTTGGACTGCCATGCATTAACCAATGGCGCTTTCGAAGCTTTCAGGAACTGCTCGGATTGTCATTCAATCTCTCCACACCATTTGACAGATGATGCTCAGAATTTCAATTGCAGTGAGTGCCATGGTAGTTTCGTTGATGACTATAATGATGGACACGTAATACCAACCTATGCTAAAACCATAATTACACCTGATTCCAGCTATAAGTACATAGATGATTCCGAAATGAAAATTGGTGGCTGTGAAGCCTGTCATGAACCAGATTCGACAGTTGATCCACAGATTGGATCAAACTCAAATACCCACCACAACCTGAGCGGATTTACAGCGTACAATTGTAATCTTTGCCACTCAGCTGATGTCGAATCAGGAACGCCAGGAGAAGGAGGTGCAGTCCTTGATATCAGATATTGTGAAAGATGTCATGGTGTCAAGTCACTACATAGTATCCAGTATGAGAATGATGATATCTCTGGAGAACTTGGATATGGTCACATTGGTAACAGTTGGGACTGTTGGGGATGCCATGGATTCCAAGAGTCAAACGCCCTAAGTTCGCTGGATAGTCTACAAAAGCTCGATTCATCTACTATATGTAAACCTACTACTCCGGAAGTTTACGAAGTTATTCCTAATGAAATAACAGCGGGTCAGGACACGGTCATAACAATCTATGGTACTAACTTCATAAATGAATGTAATGGAACAATCTATACTTCCATTGTTACCCTGGATAACGGCAAAGTAACAATAGAACGAGCACCGGATTCCATAACTCCTACCGTTATCGAAGTGACAATCCCCGGGATACTCGAACCAGGTATATATGATTTAAGGGTAGTAAAGGGAGATATGAGGAGCAATAAAGTTCCATTTAATGTCTTACCTGAAGTGCAAATCGAAATGGTAACAATACCAGGATAACTCCCTCAGGGTATTGCTGAAGAATATTGTAGGGATCTGACACCAGACCCCTACCTTTTTTTTATAAAAAAATGTATAACCTCAATTTTCATGCTAAAGAAAATCCAAATAAACAAGGGATTTTGCAAAAACATAAGCAAATCAATATCGATGCGAAGTAATATTTTCATAGTCCTGGCTTTCCTGCTGATATTATTTACAGCCAATATTGACAATTCCCAGGCACTGGTAGAAGATGACTGCAGGTTTTGTCATGGTCCTAGCTTGTCAGACACACACCATTGGAAGTTAAATGCGAGTAGTAACTGCACTAAATGTCATTCCACTATACCAGAGGAAAAACTTAAAATCGAGGATTGCCTGGTTTGTCACCCCATTCCAGCAGATATCAATCATGGAGATAATTGTACAGACTGCCACATGGAAGGCGGCACCTTTGCAGACCTGAACCGGAATGGTTCTATAATTAGCAAAACAGGTTTTATCAATAGTGTTCACTATAACATTACAGGAGACTTTAACAGTAGCAACTATACAGAGATTTCAAAAGTCTGCTGGGGATGCCATGTAAATTATACTGACCAGCTAACAAATCCTGTCCATTCGAAAAATTCCTCCCAACTGCCTTTATGTGAAGATTGTCACAATGCTGACATACCACTGAACAGTAATAATTTACGAATAAATCCAATACAAATACCTGAACATCAGCCTCTTGCTGAGGATGTTCAGACTGACACTTCAACCAGTTGTTCATTCTGCCATAACAATTCATTATCTATTCCAGTTCCAACTACCAATGTCACACATAATACGGCAAGGAACTTTGTTTCTCATTATCTCGATACCGACCAGTTAATGACAACAACAAATAACACCACTGAATGTATGTGGTGTCATTATGAAAATAGTGATAATGTATCATGGGGCAAACCCATAAATCCAAACACTTCCAGTAAGATCAACCACACTTTCCTGAATATCACTAACAACAATAACTGCTATCCATGTCACTTCTTTAAAAGCGATGTTGTTCTGCCATTTACATTCCATGAAATAAATATGACTCCAGGCGCTGGAAAAGATTGCCTGGGCTGCCATGACCTCAATACAATAATTGAAGTTCGTGAAGAGTACCGGATAGATGTACCTGCTATGAACGAATCAGAAACCATTCATTTTGACCTGAACCGGGGATCAGCAGTAACAGTTGGTGAAAATAACGTACGGTGTTGGGCATGTCATGGTGATGGGGATGGTTCAGAAGCCAGCCAGCCACGAAGTCACTCGTCTTTAGTCCACAATCAAACTCCCAGGAACTGCAGCAATATGGACTGCCATAATGTTAATCAGTCCGTCTTCAATGAACCCATGGTGCATGAGCATTTCAAGAATGTGGATGAGATCGACGAAAATGTTAGTACGGCAGTAGATTGTCCGGCATGCCATTTAAACAGCGTCGCATCTCATCAAGATAATATCATCCCTTCCGATACATCCCTGGTATCACATTACGGCTCAACTTCGGATCTGATCAATACAACGAGTTGTATATATTGCCACCTCGATGAAGACAATGCAGAAGAATGGGGTGATGCACCTGATCCGACAGATAACATCTCCCGTTTTTCAGATACAGATTGGGAAATAAAATTGTATGTTGGTGATAAATGGCACCTTGCTAATCGTTACTTCCTGACATTTGATGATATTGCTGTCGATGGCGACAGTGCTCACCTGCGGTTATACCAGGGTGATGTTTTACTTGAGGATATTGTGATAGATGATGGCCAGAACTATACCTATGAAGCCGATTTCCTTGATTCGGATGATGCGAAGGTAACTAGCGATGTATTTGAGTTGAACTTCACTGCCATATTCAGGAGTTCCCGGACAAAGATGGTAGAAGTTGAAGCAAGACTCTGGAAGCGTATTCATCCGGAGGATGATGATGATGCCTGTTGGGCCTGTCACATGGATGATCATGTAATTAATAAGAACAAATATCTTATACTTGATGAAGATGAAGACCAAATTTATTACGTTGAAAAATTATTAGATTTCTCAGACGACGAAACTCATGATAAGGAGTTTCTCTTCCCCAAACACCTTGTGTTCGAAGAAGGAGTCAATATGAGTCTTGAAGTTGATGGGGATTATACACTTACTGCTAAAGAAGTAGACATCAATGGCAAGAGTGCATTCATGACACTGACCAAATCTGGGAGTTTGATTGAGGAAGGGGTCTACAAAGAAGGAGAGTATCTTGAATATGAGCAAGACCTATCCTATGAAGGGCATGAGATCAACGATGTAGTTACTTTTTCTGTTTGTATAGATAGTGTATTTCACGGACAGAATTACGACGCAGTGATTATTACTGATGTCAAAGTTATCTCAGGACTCATGGGAATGGATGATGATGAGATATTGGGAGGGTACAATACCAGCCAGCTACATATCAATGATACTTTTTCAATTGGCGGAATCCCGGATACATTCCATGTGCCATTATTGAACGAAGGGCTGGATGGTGGTTCTGATTGTATCTATTGTCATGATGTCAGTAATGGTTTTGGCGTATCATCAGTCGATGCCATACAGAGCCGGTTGGGAGGTCACAGCCAGCTCAATTCGGGCAGACGAACATACCTTGCTAATAATGATATCAATAAAGCTTGCTGGGCCTGCCATGGTGACGGAGCTGACCCGGGCAGACATCCTGCTGATTACCTATATCCAAGACAGTGTGAAGATTGTCATGTTGAACTGGAAATGCCAACTTATATTGCAGTAGATCTAAGCGACGAACCCCACGGTCAGGCTGAAGATTGCAACCGCTGCCACGGAGGAGATTATCCGGGGCTGCATGTAATCAATATCTTCGAACCATTGACACCATATATAGAGAAGATAAATGCCAGGCCAGAAGTGGTTAAGCCAGGTCAACCAGTGGAAGTGGATATCACTGCCACAGCCGGTTGGAACATGAAAGTAAGGGGCATAGAATATTTCATAGATATTGATGGTTTGCCAGGAAACGGTACGCAGGTTTTACCGAGTGATGGAATATTCGACGAACAGGTGGAAGAATCTGGATTTATCATTAATACCACCGGACTTGAATCAGGCAACCACACTGTATATGTTCACTCGATGGAACGAGATAATAAATGGGGCCCGGTCAACAAGGTTGAATTCTCAATAGACCAAACTGCAAGTTCGGCAGGGCAGCCAATTGAGAAAAAAACAAATCTGCTGGGATTAGTGTCAATATTATTATTTGTTGCTGGGTTTACATTTTTCCGTAAAGAAAAACCTTTCTTCAAGACTTTGAAAATCCTGCTTGGGATTACCATTATATTATCAGCTATCATTGGATTAGGACATATTTTCCAGATGGATGGGTCTAATCAACTTTCCTCAGTACGAGATTACCAGGAGTTAGGTATTTCCGGAGATGATTGTGATGAATGCCACATTGAAATAATCAACAATAGATCCCTGGAACCTGGCAGGCATTCAGATCTAAAGTGTGTTTACTGTCATCCTGTGCATACACATATCGAATCATGTATCAATTGTCATGCACCGCATGGTATTGGTTTGACACATGAAGATTGTTTAAATTGTCATCCTGCCCATATTCCACATGAAATAGATTATCCCGAAAGTGTTTCAAATAACAACTGTGCTTTATGCCATGAAGCTGTAAGTACAGCACTTGAGTCAAGCACCACGAAGCACAGTACTCTTCAGTGTGCATATTGCCATTCAATTCATGAAGACATCCCGGAATGCAATGCATGTCATGAACCCCATACTCAGGATATGAGCAATAATGATTGCCTGGAATGTCATCTTGCCCATGACCCTGTCGTCATTGAAATGCCAGCGATCACCCAGGATAGTATCTGTGCAGCATGCCACAACGACATTAATTCCACTTTATATGAAAGTAAAACAGAACATAAAGAACTGGGATGTGTTTATTGCCATCCTGACCATAGATATTTGCCAACTTGTGAATCATGTCATGGACTACCGCATCTAAAGGCAATACATGAAGATTATCCAGTATGCATGCAATGCCACATTATTTCACATGATGTGAAAAATATCATGTTTACAAAATAAACAAACAAAATCCACACTGTTGAGATTATCTAATTCCCAACCCTGAAAAAAAAGGTAAAAAAGTAAATGGGAAGCCTTTCACAACTTCCCCCTCCGGCCTTACACTTCGTAATCCTTAAGACCAGGTGCCTGTTTAGGTCCTTTTTGTTCCTTGGTGGCTGCAATCACATCATCGATACGCAGTATCATGTTGGCAGCCTCTGATGCCGAATCAATTGCCTGCAGTTTGACCTTCAGGGGCTCGACAACACCCACGGCTTTCATATCCTCTATTTTATTAGCAAACACATTAAGCCCGGCATACTTCTCGCCTGCTTCGTGCCTGCTCTTAAGTTCCACAAGTTTGTCAATATGGTCAAGACCGCTGGTCTCTGCCAGGGTTGTGGGTATCACCTCAATAGCCTCAGCAAACTTATTCACAGCCAGCTGTTCCCTGCCCTTCAATGAAGCAGCATATTCCCTCAGGCGCAGTGCCAGTTCGATCTCAGGCGAACCTCCGCCTGCAACTACGCGCCCATCCTTCAGTACAACACCCACTACCATGAGGGCATCGTGCATGGCCCTGGCAAGGTTGTCTACCACCTGCTCGGTACCGCCTCTCAGGATTATGGATATGGTCTTCTTGTCAGGGCAATCACGGATAAAGATCATCTCGCCGTTGCCAACCATGACCTCTTCCACAATACCAGCAGTGCCCAGGTCGTCAGGGGTCAGTTCATCAAGATTAGTAATTATACGGCCGTTGGTACACTCAGCCAGTTTTTTCAGTTGCTTGAAATTCACCCTGTGGATCACAAAAAGACCAGCCTTGGCAAGATAATGGCGGGCAAGATCATCCACACCTTTCTTGCAGAACACAGCAGTTGCGCCGCTATTTATCACTTTGTCCACAACTTCCCTGATCATTTCTTCTTCACGATCAATAAAAGCCCGGCGCTCGGTCACACCTGTGAGGGTTATTTCACTCTTGAATTCCGTCGACCTTACCTCGATGGGTGTGGCAAGGATGGCAATCCTGGGATCAACAACCCGTTTGGGCATGCTCTGGTGAGTTCGTGTCCTGTCGATGATCAGGCCCTCCACCAGTTCAGTGTCCTCCATTTCACCCTCTACCCTGCGCTCTATCCGGATATCTTTAATATCCACGGTATCTTTACCGTCCACTCCTTTCTTGACAATGGATTTGACAGCCCTGACCACCAGTGGTGCCAGTATATCCTTGGAAGATTCAGCACCTTTGCCGGTAAGAGCAGTGCCTGCGATATTGATAAGAGTATCTTCATCATCCCCTGAGATATCAGATGTAAGTCCTTCGAGTATCTCATGGGATTTACTTGCAGCCAAAGCGTATCCTGCAGTAATGGTCGTGCTGTGCACATTCAGATCCAGCAGGTCTTCCGCCTTTGCCAGCAGTTCCCCTGTCAATATGGCGGCTGTTGTGGTACCGTCCCCTACTTCGTCGTCCTGGGTCTTGGCCACTTCCACCACCATCTTGGCTGCCGGGTGTTTAATGTCCATCTCATCCAGGATGGTAGCTCCGTCATTGGTGATGGTTACCTGACCTGCCGAGTTCACAAGCATCTTATCCATGCCTTTGGGGCCCAAAGTTGTTCGTACAGCAGATGCAACCACCTTGGCCGCCATGATATTGCCCCTTTGGGCTTCGCTGCCTGTAGTCCTCTGTGTTCCCTCTCTAAGTATCGTAATTGGCTGACCGCCTAACTGTGCTGCCATTGATATTCTCCTGAAATATTTTATTGAAATATTATACTGATAATTATAAATCAAGTATCGAAATTCGATTTTTGTATGTTTGAACTTCTATATTTAGATTGTGGTACGTTCTATTTCCACACCATATATCTGTTCAGGGTTTTCCTTGTGTATCTTCCAGAATACATCATCCCCCCACTCACCAGCTAACGCAAGGGTCTTGCGGGGTATTGTCCTCGGTCCAAGCACCGCACCCGGACGCTCGGGGTCATCAATATAGTCGGTTTCCATCATGAATCTGTCCCCTTGCAAAAGTGATTCCTTTATCATTCCCTTGCCAGCAAGCACCCCAGGCCATAAGCCGCACCTGGCAAATTCTTCCACCATCGGAGGTGAAAAGTGCTTGATAACCTTCCCTGGGGTAAGCCCGGATTTCCTTGCCATATCAGCGATCTCCCTGATATTTTCCGGTGTGGCACTTTCCGTATGCAACTGCAGGGGACAGCCCGCATCCCTGGCCAGTTCCATGGCATACATAAGTATTTCATTGGACGCTTCCCACAATGCTGGTTCCACTTCATAATGGGGACGACCGGATTTCATACCTACTGCCTGTCCCTCCCCCACATACTTTGCCGCCAGTTCCAGGCCAGACTTCATCAATTCGACAGTCCTGTCAAGTCCCACCCTGCCATACATCTTTGTAATAGCGGCAGGATGTACCCCAAGTACGGGAAAGGCAGTTACACCAACCTTTTTCACTTCTGCTGCCATGTGTACGGTCTCATCGAACACTTTGTGGTAATCGTCAGGATGATCTACTGTCACACCTATGGTCCAGGAAGGTTTTGAAACTAAAAAAATATGTGTGCCACCAGCACGCTGGAACGCTTTGGCGGCTTTTACACCCTGACACCTGTGGTCAAGGTGCATATGGTGGTCAGTGATGGGAAAAATCGAGTCAGTGTTCAAAGCAGTCCCAGACCGTCCAGTTCTTCAACAATCTTGTCAACTGCCGCATCTGCGTCGGCTGGTTTTTTTCCGCCTGTAACTACAAGCTTGCCAGAACCGAACAGCAGCATTACCACTTTTGGTTCTGCGATCCTGTAGACCAGTCCTGGGAACTGTTCGGGTTCATATTCGATATTCTCAAGTCCCAACCCGATGGCTATGGCATTCAGGTTCAGCACAGCACCCAGGTCTGCTGATGCCACGATATTCTGAACTATGATCTCAGGATTGTCCATGACATCCACACCCATACTCTTCAGTTCGGAAAAAACCTTTTTCAGGCCGTTGTGTACGTCATCTATGCTTTTGGCACCAGTGCATACGATTTTTCCACTTCCGAATATCAGGGCTGCTGTTTTTGGTTCTTTTGTTCTGTAGACTACACCTGGAAAACGTTCTTTATTGTAATCTGCACCATCCAGCTGCAGTGTGATCTTGGGAAGGTCGAGAGTTGCACCGATAGCGGTAGAAGCAACAACATTCTCAATTTTAATAGTTTTTTTAGGATCATAAATTTCGGGCATTATTATCACTACACTGTTAAGGGTATTCAAACCTTTATATACTTTAAGTAGGGCTGCATGTGGTTTGACTTTTCTATAATGGGGGGCAGGGGTTGTTGCAATGATATTTGATTGCCCAAACTCTTTGAATGAGATGTTACTTTGGCTGCTTTCCTTCAATTGCTATTATTTTGATTTTACAAATCCATCCTGAGTGATCGAATAATTTATAATCGTAAAAATATATTAATTAATATTGCAATAATACTTATATTTAAAAAAATATAAATAACATGGTAGTAAATTTTATTAAACGTAATAATAGGGTAGAATCAAGTGGAAATGACAATTACATTCTATAAAAATTTCAATTTAACATTTTCACATTTTACATATTACTCTAATAAAAGGGAGGTAAAAGAAATGAATAAAATGATACTACTATCGGCACTTACTATTGTAATTATCGCTACAATAGGTATTGCAATGGGAGCAGATGCTGCAATGGGAGCAGAAGCATTCTAGTCAAATAGATTTTTGCTTCTCCTATTTTTCTTTTTTATAAAATATTTTAAAAATTGGGTATTGATCCGCTAATCCTTTAATGCCATTTAAAACATTCACGGTTTATACCTTTCTTCATTCAACATTTGAACATGCAAACCAGTATTAATATTAAGAGATATCCAAATCATAAGTAAATTAGAGGGTCATACTTAATAATCAGCATATAGAATATTTCCTGTAGCCCATTGCATCCATCCGGTTGGTATCCAGCACATCCACCAGCAGTTTCAGATCACTATCTAACGGCTGGCACTGCCTGGCAGGAGGTATCACCTTTACATCCTGTTTCACGAACACGGCCCCGCCCCGCATGTTGGCGCACATATAGCCCTTGGACTTTCCTGTGATGATCAGATTACCCGCTCGCATATCTGCTCCTGCGAACTCACCCACATTCCCTTGAACCACCACTGTGCCGCCCGATAGCAGCGTGCCAGTGTTCATGCCCGCATCTCCTTCTACAATAATAGTGCCCTTTCGCATTAATATACCAGTGCTCAGGCTCACGTCGCCTTCTGCCATTATCCTTACATCCCGTTCACACCGGGCGCCCACCGTATCCCTGAGCACGCCGTCTGCCAGCACCAGACATGGCACATCCTCATCCCCCTCCTGGAATGAATTGCCGGTGTCATTGAACTCATCGCCCTTCATCCCGTTATGCAGGATATCTGTGATGGACCTGAAACACCTGTAGCCCTCTTTTCCAGAAGTGACCTCTACCACGTTTCCCATAGGTTGCGCCACAATTCCTGACACATATATCCTGCCCGAGACCATGCTGATACCCATACGGGTGCCCGCATCTCCGTCCACGAATATACTTCCGGCATCCAGGGCCTGCCCGCTGCCCCCGAAATATTTCAGGTCAACACCCAGGCTGGAACCCAGCCTGCTGCCAGCATTCCCCCTTATCCGGACATCTCTACCCGATATTAAATGTTCGACCAGATCCCTGTAAGTTAAATGTGTATCGATCTGCCCTTCCACGGGTTTGCCAGGGTCAAGCTCCGAACCATTATGCTGCCAATAGAAATTATATGTAAAGTCACAAAGGCAATCCACTTGTGTGGAAATATCCAGGGTCAGCAGGTCTGTCATCCAAACCTAATTATCCGGGTTTACTTAACTATTTATCTAAATCTTTTTATCATTCAATAACATTCAGTATTCCATGAAACTGTGGGCCCTCAGGGTACCCGCCACAATGGCAGAAGATATTCGAAGGTTGCTGCTCCAGGCCGGGCATATCCATCCGGAAGCGCAGATACGCCGGGACGATGAACACATCCTCATACCTGTGACTGGGAAGCCTGGGCCGGACGAACTGGGGGCACTGCCCGGTGCAGATGAGAATATTACCGTCATTGAGGCCGAATTTGAGCCCAAACGAAAAAAGCCGTCACTTGAAGATATATTGGGATTCACACCCAGCTTTGACGTGATCGGCGATATTGCCATTGTTGATGCTGATGACCCTGATGCAACACGTATTGCAAAGGCATTAATGGAGTACAGGAAAAGCATTAATGTGGTGCTGGGGGCGGTGAGCCCGGTAGAAGGCGAGTTCAGGACCCGGCAGTGGGTGATACTGGCAGGCGAACACAGGACCCGTACCATGCATAAGGAACACGGCTGCCGCTATAATGTGGACCTTGCCGATGCTTATTTCTCAGCCAGGCTTGGAACTGAGCGAAAATGGGTGGCTGACATGGTAAAGCCGGGGCAGTATGTGGTGGACCTGTTCGCAGGTGTGGGGCCGTTCAGCATCCTGATCGGAAAGAGCGTACCAGGGGCCAGTGTGGTGGCAGTGGATAAGAACCCGGGGGCTGTCAAGCTCCTGCGTGAGAATATAAGCCTCAACCGGCTGGACAACGTAACTGCAGTGGAAGATGATGCAAGAAATGCGGCAGGGAATTTGAAACATTCGGCAGACCATGTTATCATGAACCTCCCTCAGTCTGCAAGGGAGTTTCTGGATTGCGGCATATTGGCGGCAAAGAATGGGGGTGTGGTGCACTTTTATGATATCACGCATGAGGATGACCTTTACGGGACCTCGTGGGGACTGATACAGGAAGCTGCAGCGCGTGTGGGTAGAAAGGTGGAATGTACAGGGAGAAGGATTGTAAGGTCGTATGCTCCATACCAGTATAATGTGTGTATTGAGTTTCGGGTGATTGAAGATTAGAATTTCCAATTTGAGATTTTATCTTTAAATCATGAAAAATCAGGTTTCAGGGAGGGATCAAAGATCGTCATGCTTGCATATGATGACAGGATAGAATTGCGATCCATGAAACAAATTGACGAAAGGATGCATACTGCTCTTGCAAGTGAAAATATCCTTGCAAAAGATTGGAACAGCCAAGAGGAAGATGAAGCATGGAAAGACCTGTAAAAGGCGATATTGTTGAAATTCCTTTTCCGTTTTCAGATCTAAGTGCTTCCAAGAAAAGACCTGCACTAGTCGTGGCCAACTTGACCGGGGATGATGTGATTCTCAGTCAGATAACGAGTGCTGCGAAAAACGATCAATATTCCATATTGCTTGCGAAAAACGATTTTAACGCAGGCAACCTAAAGGTGGAAAGCAGGATTCGACCAAACCGACTCTTCACAGCTGATAAATCAATAGTAGAATACATAGCAGGAACTTTGAAGAAGGAAAAAATGAAAGATGTCGAACAAAAGCTTATCAGCATATTTACCCAATAACATCTTTGAGTTTTGGGAACATCACCCTACGTTCAGCTCAACTTTTTCCTCTACCACTTTCGCAGTTTACACATCAACCCATTGCAAAAGCAGGTGGCAGCATCTTTTTGATGTAAAGTAGTGTCTTCGCGATCGAACCGGCGGGGCATCTCTATTAACTTGCACAGAACACCCGCGCGCCGTTTGACGCAATGTTTGGCTGTGGCGGACGCGCTGCTTCTCGATCACAGTGTGAGATCGAGTAATCTCTCTTCCTTATTCGATGAGGGCATAGAGTATTTCCCCTCTGTGTCCTCGGTGCTCTCTGTGGTTATCGTTTCTCCACTCAGATTTTATTTAAATTTTTATAATAGTTCAGGAAATAATTTCCGTCCACACATTTAAAACTTACAATAACTGATGCAAGAATATCCTCCCTTCTATCGTATTAACGTGAGGATGGTTAGTACAGTTAGTATAGTTAGTATCGGTTAATTGGCGAAGGTATTGATGGAAAAGATTAAAACGAATAGTTATATTAAGATTCAGGTGTTTATTCAGATGAAACATATTTTATATATTTTAGTAATTATTATCTGGAAGTGATAATGCTCAAATGAAGAAAAATAAGAATCTCGATGATGGTACAGGATGGAAGAACGAAAGATCAAAAGAACTATACGGCATTGATAATTGGGGCAGCGGGTACTTTGACATAAACCGTAACGGCAACTTGATAGTGAAACCAGGTAAAGACAAACATAATGTAGAGATCCTGCAGGTGATAGAATACCTGAAAAAGAACAGGATAAAGCCGCCTGTACTGCTTCGTTTTCCCCAGATACTTGAAAGCAGGATAAGTGAATTATATGATTCCTTCGGCCGTTCCATAGACGAGTTCCAGTACCAGGGCACCTATAAAGGTGTATTTCCCCTAAAGGTCAACCAGCGCAAGGACGTAGTGGAAGAGATCGTCAGGGTTGGCAGGAAGTACAACTACGGACTTGAAGCAGGCAGCAAACCTGAACTTATCGAAAGCCTGTTATTCAAACTGAGCCCTGAATCACTTCTGGTATGCAATGGATACAAGGATAAGCACTATATCAAGACAGCGCTGCAAGCCACCCATTTCAGGAAGAATATCATACTGGTAATAGACCAGTTGAACGAGATATACGATATTATTAAACAATCTAAAAAGCTAAGCGTCAATCCATGTATGGGCATCCGCATGCGGTTGTATTCAAGAGGGAGCGGCAAATGGGTGGAATCAGGTGGCGAAGCAGCCAAGTTCGGCCTGACAACAGGCGAACTTCTGGGCGCCATTGATGAGTTGAAGGCAAGCGGCATGATCAAGAACCTTAAGATGCTGCATTTCCATATCGGCTCCCAGATCACAGAGATACGGCGGATACAAAATGCGATAAAGGAAGCATCCAGGATATATGCCGAGGTCAAGAAGCTGGCCCCGGGACTGGAATACTTCAATATTGGCGGTGGGCTGGGTATCGATTATGACGGCAGCAGGACATCATCTGATGCCAGTGCCAATTATGCAATGCAGGAATATACCAACAATGTAGTGTTCACATTAAAGGAGATATGCGATCAGGAAGGTATAGAACACCCGACCATTGTATCAGAGAGCGGAAGGGCTGTGGCCGTATTTCATTCCATGCTCATAACCAATCTTGTATATGAGAAATCCATCATACATAATGGTGATCTTGAGGTCACTGGGGACGACCCCAATATCATCCGGAAATTCCACGACTGTTTTATGGAGATAACAGTGAAAAACTACCGCGAATATTACCACGACAGCCTGGAGTACAAGGACGAACTTATCAGTATGTTCAACCTGGGCCAGCTAGATCTGGCTGAAAAGGCCAGGGGTGAAACACTGTTCTTTAAGATATGCCAGAAGATATACAGGTTTATCAGGCAGACCGGGAACGAGTCCGAAGAGTTTGATTATGTGCGTAAATTAATGTCAAAGCGGTATATCGGCAATTTTTCACTATTCCAGTCCATGCCCGATTTCTGGGCCATAGGCCAGTTATTCCCGATCGTGCCGATCCAGAAATTGAACCGTCAGCCTGAATGTATGGGTACCATACTGGATATGACCTGTGATTCTGATGGTGAGATCGATAGGTTCACAGATGTAAGGGACGTGAAGGATATGCTGGAGTTACATTCACTGGACAGGCACCCGTATTATGTGGCTGTGCTCCTTTTGGGTGCATACCAGGACGCTATAGGTGATCTGCATAACCTATTCGGGGCTGTGCATGAAGCACATGTGGTGGTGAAGGGTGAGGATGAATGGGTCATAAAGAAGATCATCAAGGGGGACAATGTAAGTTCTGTGCTGAAAATGCAAAACTTCAGCAGGACAAGCCTGGTGGAAAGTGTCGAGTTGTCCATAGAAAAAGCAGTGGAGGATAATGAGTTGAGTCCACAGTATGCTAAAAGCATCCTGAACAATATTAAAAGGGAGATCAATGATTATACGTATCTTGATTTTTAGGTCGTGTCCATGAGTTACTTAACCGGCACTTTGAACGTTAATAATTCGTTACTGTTCAGCCCGGGCCTGTTAGAATGAAGGCATCTCCGGTACTTTAATTCATCTGCTTTATAGCATTGCTGTCACTTATTGCCACGGCACTGCTACCGATGACATCACCCCAGTCTCTGGGATGCATGGCATAGGGGACTGCTATTGCCACAGCCGCACCTGCCAGCGCACCGGCACCGGCGGCAGGCCTAAGCACCTAGGCGGATGGGGACCTGGACAGCATTTCAATGTGAATCGCAGATGGACACAGATATACGCAGATTGAAGGTTGCCGTTAAGTGTTTCACTGCGAAGGGTGCAAAGTTCGCAAAGACATTGTAAACTTTACTGTGCGTCCATTGTGATATAGTATTTCATTAATTTTATATTTTAACAGCCATGCCCGCCGCCGGCAGCAACAACCAACACCCAAGGCTGCCGCCCGCACACACCACTCCCACACTGTTCTTCAGCAACCTCGCACATCCGGGCATGTAAGGACTCTTCAACATCCTTCATACTTTTAACACGGATTCGTTCAGGCGTACCAAAGGTCTTCAGCAATATGTCCAGTCCTGCAAGCAACTGCTTCCAATAATCTACCTTTTCTCCAAGATCAGCTACTTTCTGACCAAACTCGTTCCTGTCCTCATACCAGTGCTCATGCAGTCCGAGCCTGCGCAATTCTATCTCAAACATATCATCCTTCCTGGGCACAGCTTCCGGAAATTCCTGCCAGATCAGCAGTTTCTCAGACCCTTCAAGCCTGGATTTCAGATCCCTGGCCCTGGCTCCTTTTTAGCTTATTCCTGATAGTTTTTATTATTATCTGGACGATCTGGAAAACCGCAGAGTACGCCGAGGGACGCAGAGGAAAATAACAACCCTCTGCGATTCTCCGCGTCCTCTGCGGTTAATCTTTTTTGCTATGACCCATTGATCCAGAATAAATTAAAAAGTCTCTTATTCCTGATAAAATCACAAAGATTAATTATAACTTAATGCTCTTAATAAATGAACAAATGACCCAAGAATCCACGAAGAACGGCACACTGCCACCCTCCAAACCCGCCATAAATAAACAGGTTCTCAATGATGTCAGCAGCGAGCATGCACATGAAATTCTGATAAGACTCGCTGATGAGGATGCGAAGATCTCGAAAAGGATAGAAGAAATGGCGCTGGAATACCTTACAGATGTGGATCTGGATGGTATTGCAGAGAATGTCTTCTGTGATCTGGACATCCTCGATGTTGATGATGTCTGGAAAAACTCAGGAAGCACGAGATACGGGTATGTTGATCCTTATGAACTGGCCTTTGAGATGTTCGAAGAAGCACTGGCGCCTTATGTTGATGAACTCAGGAGGTGCCGGAAGATTTCAATGGATGAAGAGGCAAAACTTCACTGCATGGGGATTTTGAAAGGGATTGATATGTTCGAACAAGAGGCCACTACAGAATTTAAGGATTGGGCTGTCGATGACCCTCATGAAAATTTCATACGGGTTTTTAAGGAGTGGAAGAAAGAGAATAATAATCTAAAAAATTTAGAAGAGATGGATGGATTTATCAAGAAAAATTTTCCAAAATGGCATAGAAGTATTTTGAAATGATGATAAATATATTTGGAGAAGATCATGTCGCCACAGAAAAAATGGGTCTTTAATCCTGACGCTGTAGGGATAAAAATCCCTGATCCGGTTTAACATGATGTTGAGAAGCGTATTACAAGCATTGCTAAGAAGCACTTTAGAGGGAAGCACACACGCCTGGATATTCGCTTCAAAGGTCAATTTTGTTACATTGATACATATCAAGAGCCAGAAGTCAGCAATGACTGGCCTCCAGAGGATTGGCATGAAACAAAGGAAGAGTATATTGAACGGCTCCGAAACACTCTTATCCATTTATGCAGGCTTCGATATTTTGGCGATGATCGATGGGGCTTTGCATTTTATACATACAACAATGAGAAATATGAATTATCCATGTATCCTGATGGCGAGTTCTTCGGAAAACCTAAGGATGCATTCCTCGCTTCGGCAATGTATCTTCAGTAAATAGTAGATAATAAATGTGAGGCAATAAATGATGAATATTGACCTGTCGCCGTCTCTTCAGGAATATAAAGCCCTGTACGAAGCAGCGCTTGAGTTCAAGGAACTGGCTCCCTGGAACTGGATGCACGAAACCGACATTTTCGGGGTTACGGACCCGGTAAGCGGTGAAATAGGATACTGCTGCATCAGGGGTGTTGCAGGTGAGTACTATGCTCTCGGGCTATATTCAGGCTCAGAGGGATTGTATGGGTTATCGAGGATATTATCTGGTGAATTTTCAGAGTTCAGAGATGAGGCTTTGTATATTCAGAATTGCTTAATGGCGTCATTTGAGGATAGAAAATGCCTGCAGAAGAAGGACTTTCAGCAGATAAAAGCCCTTGGTTTTAAGTTTCGGGGACGCAATGCATGGCCACTGTTTCGGAATTATATGCCGGGTTTTTTTCCATGGTATCTAAACGATGATGAGGTAAGGTTCCTAACGGTTGCGCTGCAGCAGGCAAAGGATGTTTCCCTTCGTTTCAAAAAATATCCCGGGTTGCTTGTTCATCCGTCAAAGGATCATTATTTTGTACGAGTGCCTGATAAGCCGGGCGATGACATAATATGGAAAGATGAGTGGTTGGAACCTTCGGCTCTGAAAATGGAAGATGCTCAGGTTATTCCTGTTGAAGAAACTACTTTAGAAAGGATAAAAAAAGCACGGTTGCAGCGCGGAGGCATCTGGGAGATCTATTTTTTCTATGTACCAGCGGTCCTGCGGGAAAAGGGAGAAAGACCGTATTTTCCTTACATGAGTCTGCTGGTCGACCACAATTCCACCTTAATTCTTAAATTCCAGTTAGAAAAGGAGGCTGATTGTAAATCAACATTCCCTGTGAAGTTCGCTGATTTTATCGAGCATGTAAATGTCATACCAGATGAACTGCTTGTTAAACGCTATGATGTATATAGAATCATGGAACCTTTATCCACTGAATTGGAAATTGAAATAAACATGGTCGAAAGCCTTCCTGCGTTAGAGTCTGCCAGGAAAAGCATGAAGGATTTTATTTGAATGCTGTAAACGTGCATGAAATTCTTCGAATAGCATGC
>Ga0255429_1098_pt1 | contig 18449 bp, 16 predicted proteins | sample ANMaggSeSYBR02H9_FD_182636 | JGI IMG/M metagenome (GOLD analysis project Ga0255429, IMG submission 182636) | Sediment cell enrichment communities from methane seep in Santa Monica Basin, California, United Staets - ANME aggregate JGI... | ecosystem: Environmental > Aquatic > Marine > Cold seeps >... | reverse complement strand
TTGTTAAAAATAAAGTAATATGAGTAAAATATAAGCGGTTAACCCCCATTTAGGGGTGCGAAGCTTGAGTTCATTAAAAAACAGCACTTCGATGACAAAAAAATATCTGCTCTTATCAATTGCAATGAACAAAGGGGCGGCAATCAAATTCAGAGTGCAAAAACGCAGGCTGAACCATTTCAAAAACGTTCGTTTCGAATATTTCACTTATAGCCCTGCCTTGCCATGTATAGTGCATGGGGATATCCATTAAAGCGGCAAGAGTCGGCGCTGTGTCAATAATATTGACCTTGTCTGTAATTATGTATTTTTGTCTCACTTCAGGGCCAAATGCAATCCATGGGACAGTCATTACCTCAGGCGTATTTTCCGTATGATCATGATTGATGCCGCCATGATCACTGTGTAGTATGATACTGTAACTGTCAAATAGATCTGCTTTTTTCAGCTCATTTAAGATGATGCCAAGCGCTGTATCCGCCGTCTCAATGGCATCAAGGTACTCCGTTGACATGAACCCTGACCTGTGTCCGGCAATATCGGTTCCTTCGAGATAAATAAAACAAAAGTCGGGACAGCAGGACTTCAGGCAACCGGCGGCAGCCTGTGCCACCTCAAGATCGAGATTGTCTATAGAAGCACTGTTAATAAAATATGAGTGGTCCAGAGAACCGGGTCCTGAAAGATTTCTAAGGTGCTCCCAGGAATAAAAAGCAGCGGTCGTTTTGCCAAAATCTTTTGCCACATCTATGATGCTTCTTGCTATGGATGACGGGTTGGGAGATACGGTATTGGCAAGCACATTATGCGCTATTGGCAGCAGAGACGTGAAGATACTGAAATGGGCAGGCAGGGTAATTGATGGGGTCACGGTCCGGGCGTTCAAGGTGTGCGTGCCGTTTTCGATCATATAATCAATATTTGGCGTTTTTGCCAGCTCCAATCCGTCTGAACGACATCCGTCAATAATCACCAGAATGGTTTTATTCAATTTCTTCCCTCCTTATTCAAATGGTTTAGGCAATAACTTATTTTTTTGCACTCAACCGCATCAATATTCGGCTTTTATGAGGGAAAAGTTAATTTTTTGTAAATAAAGGCTTGGTCAAAAACAACCTGGTAGAATTTTTGACCGAGCCCTTACGTACGCTTTCCATAAATTATGCCCCCTGCAACAGCAGTGATTGGCGCCACGGTCACAAGGCCGAAGCTTCCAACGATTGTGTTTAATATTTCAGCAGCCACGAAGTTTATGAAAGAAAAGTCCTTATTTGTGCATGCTCTTGTAATTCCCTCAACTCATTTTCGTAAAAGGGTTTTATGGAGTCCTCAGCAATCCCTAAATCGTTCGCCAGCATATCAATTGCTGACGAGTGTTGTCGCTTTTCTGCTTCGGTGCGATACAATATTGTAAACACAACCATACCTCCAGGAATATGGAATCCATTCAATGTATTTTTACTTAAAAAACGAGGAGCAGTCTCTTTCAGCGCAATAACCTTTGAAAGTGTTCGACATACTGAAATGGCTCACCGCCATTCTTTTTGTTTGATTATTGTTTTGAGGTTTACCCAACAGGACTTCTGCGTCGTAAAAGACAATACTGTCAGGATTAACCTCATTTTCTTTAAGGCAGGTTTTTGATGTATTGGCTTTAATTCGGATAACAAAGCTTTTGCCTTCATCCTGCAGGAAATCAAATAGGTCATGTTTTTGGTAACCTCGATCTCCTACGCCTGTTTGGCCTGGCAAAAGTATTTGGTTGACAAATAGTCTTTCAGCCCCTTTTCCGTTAGTGAAAAAAATTTTCGATGGGATCCCTTGATTTAAATTAAAGCCCAAGTGAATTTTGGCTTTTTTCGAGTTTTTTCGATAGTCAGCCCATGTCATTGAGAGTACAGCGTCAATTAGTGAACCATCAATGGCAACAAGTTCACCGAGATCGGTATACTTTAGATGTTAAATGGTTACATCAATTGCATGACAAGAATAGCTATGCTAATTCATAGAAAATTATGTGAAATTGTGGGGTAAATTACATAAATTTTATTACATGTTTTACACAGTTTCAGGGTAGCCGTTCACGGCTTGAAACTTGAATTTGGAAATTAGAAATTTGGGAGAGATAAAACGAGTTTTTGAGCTGGATGTTTACAAACTGGCAGAAGGGTTATCAGATATGGTCTGGCGCGACTTTGATTGGGGAATTATTTCGTCACCGTTCCTAACGTTTTCTGAGCCTGCGAATATCGCCTATTCGGATTGTAACGTTTTTGGAATCAAAATATTCTATTAATGGGATTAAATATTTACGTGTTGTGCCTGTCATCTTCTTAAACTGGGGAGTCGTTATCTCTTCGTGAGTTAAAAGAAAATCAACCAGTCTTTTTTTCAGATCAGTTACAACCTCCACATGGAAATAAAGTTCTTCTTTTGTTTTGATTATCAGGCCTTCCTTTACAAGAAGCATAAGCACATCTTTGGCTTTTTTTGCATCAATATCAAGTGTTTTGCTCAGATCTTTGAAATATGGGGGAGAGAGGCCGCTTTTAAGATATGTGGTCAAAATTTTTTCTTTTACTTCAGCCTGATCGCCTCCAAGGGAAACAGTATGTGAAGAGAGGCGGACAGTCTCTCCCTCAGAAACGACTTCTTTGTTCTTTATCATCATGTCTATCATAAGATTAAAAAGTTTTAAACCAGCCGAAGGCAGCTTGGACTTGAGTTCTTCTTTGGGCATACCGGCTTTTAGCGGATTTGTCCTGTGATAATTTTCAAGAAATAATGAAATTTTGTTATTTAGATTTTCAAAGCAGTTTTTATGAATGTAAATTTTGTTTTCCCTGTCGGCAAGCGTAACGGTCTTTATTGAGAGTAGTTTTTGAATGACGTTATCAAGCTGTTTTTCAGGCATGTTGGTCATAATTTTGAGGTCTGAGAATGAGATCCCTTTATAACCGGAATTGTCAACATGGTAGGCAATGATTTCTTCAGGTGGCTGGCTTACCAGAGCTTTTAATCCTTCAGAAATACTTTTTTTGAACCGTTTATGCTTTTGGGGAAGCGGGTTTAATATTTGTCCTCCGCCGATTGTGCGTACCGGAGAATAGCTTCGAATAACGAATTTGTCATCCCTTACGACTGCGACTGGGGAATCAAGCCGAATCTGGGCAACAGTAGTTTCTCCCGGGATAATTTCGTCTTTATCAAGCAATACAACATGGCCTAAAATTTCGCTGGTACCTGTATGGAATCTGATGAGTGTGCGGTTTTTAACGGGTTTTTTATTGCTTTTAAGAAAGTGAATAGACACGTCAAGCATATAGCTTGGTTTTAAAGCCCCCGGGCTGGATACTACTTCCCCTCTTTGCACGGAAGCTTTCTCAAGCCCCTGAAAGTTAATAGCTGTACGCATTCCGGCCTCCGCAATACTGACGCTCTGATTATGTACCTGAATGCCGCGGACCTTTGATGTAATGCCGGAGGGATATATCATAATGGTATCGCCGGTCTTGACATGTCCTGAAATCAGGGTGCCTGTAATAACTGTGCCAAACCCCTTCATGCTGAAAACTCTATCTACAGGAAGACGAAACAGGCTTTTTACAGAACGGCTGGGAGTCATTGCGCTTAATTCATCAAGGACTTTTATAAATTCAGGAATCCCCTGGCCTGTAACAGATGATACCGGCATAACCGGTTTGCCCTCAAGAAATGTCCCCCGGGTAAATTCGTTTACTTCTTCGATTACAAGCTCCAGCCATTCTTCATCCACAAGGTCTGTCTTTGTCAAAACAACGAGACCTTGTTTTATTTCCAGAAGAGTGCAAATTTCCATATGCTCTCTTGTCTGAGGCATTACTCCTTCGTCAGCCGCGATAACCATAGCAAGAATATCAATACCGGTAGCCCCTGCGACCATGTTTTTTATAAATTTTTCATGGCCGGGCACGTCAACAATACCAAGATGCTGACCGCTGGGAAGATCAATAGATGCAAAGCCCAGTTCAATAGTTATTCCTCTGAGCTTTTCTTCCTTTAATCGGTCGGTATCAATGCCTGTAAGCGCCTTGATAAGGGCGGTCTTTCCGTGATCTATATGTCCGGCTGTTCCGAGAATTATCTGTTTCATGTTGATTTTTTATTGCGGAAATATTCTGCTATATACGCTGCTCCGACAAGGAACATTCCCATACATGCTACATATATGATATTTGCACCGGGATAGAAAAAGCGGGAGAGTAAAACGGCAAAAGCAGCTCCAAGAACTATTCTTATTAAAAAAATGTAAAATTTTGTCATAATTTAAGCCTGTTTCGAGTTACGGGTTCAGAGTTTAGGGTATTCTGCCAATTTATAAACTATCGGAGCGAAGCGATTTCATCAACTTTAGGCACTTTAATATACTTTAGCTCACTTTAGGCACTTAAGTCCATCATTATTACCTAAGTTGAGCGATTTTTTGCGAAGAAATGTGCTAAGATCTTGATGCAGCAAGGTTTGCGAAAAGCGTAGGCATACCAATGGATATGTTGAGACTTTTCGCAAACCTTGATGCGCAAGAGATTGGTACAGGTCGAGTAAAAAATCGCTCAATTTAGGTATTAGTATAGGGTGTCAAGGGGAATGATATTCTCTGGGCTCGGTTCCTTTTTTAAAAAGAGCTGCAACGGCATTTGGTGATTTTGCATTCTCCGGAAGTCCGGTGACAGGGTCTATATTCAGTCGTACCACATCGTCAGGGATATCAAAGTATTGAAAAGCTTTGTCTGCCAGCGCTTTTTCCATAAATTCCATCCATATGGGAAGAGCTGCTCTTGCGCCTGTTTCCCGTTTCCCCAAGGTAACAAACTTATCCTGACCCACCCATACACCTGTTGCAATTGACGGGGAAAATCCGATAAAAAGGGCATCTTTACATTTATCTGTAGTCCCTGTTTTCCCGGCGACAGGATGTTTTATAATACTTGCTTTTTTGCCGGTACCTTCTTTTACGACCGCCATAAGCATGTCTGTCATTATTGCGGCATTGGTACGTGACATTACCAGCCTTTTCTTTGGTTTTGCACGCCAGACAATGCGTCCGTTGTGGTCAACAACTTCCATTACTCCGTACGGCTTTATATTTTTTCCCCTGTTTGGAAAAACCGTATAGGCAGAAGTCAATTCTAAAAGAGTCACTTCAGAAGTCCCAAGAGCAAGAGATAAATTTGGAGAAAGAGTAGATTCAATGCCGAGTTTGTATCCGAACTGGACTACAGACGAAGGGCCAAGCATTTCTATTAGCCTGATCGCCGGTATATTTTCAGAAAGAGCAAGAGCTTTTCTAAGAGTTATTTCTCCCTGATAAGTTTTTGAAAAGTTTTCAGGCTTCCAATCTTCTCCTGCTTTTCCTCCCCTGAATACAACAGGGGCATCCAGTATCTTCATGTTTTGCGTGAAACCCTTTTCAATTGCATGAGCATAGACAATTGGTTTAAAAGCCGAACCTGGCTGTCTCCTTGCAACGGTGGCTCTGTTGTAAGGACTTTTATAAAAATCTTTGCCGCCGATCATGGCAAGAATTCCTCCTGACTGAATGTCAAGGCAGACAAGGGCACTTTGAGGGTCAGGATTAGTTATTCCCTGCTGTTTCATCCTTGACTCAAGATCTGAAATGCCCTTTGCGATTGCATCCTCAGCCGTTTTCTGCAGCTTATAGGAAAGAGTAGTATATATTGTAAGTCCTCCTTTATAAAGCCTTGATGAGCCTATAATATTTTCAAGGGAATCTTTAACATATTCAACAAAATAAGGCGCTTTGAGCGAGTTTTTATTTTTTTTTGATAAGTTAAGTGTTTCATTTAATGCATTATTATATTCTGTTTCATTAATTATGCCTGTTTCCAGCATTTGTTTTAATACAATGTTTCTGCGCTTTATTGATAGATCTCTGTTGACCAGCGGAGAATATCTTGAGGGAGCTTTTGGCATGGCTGAAACAAGCGAGCATTCAGCAAGAGTTAAGTCTTTTACTGATTTGTTGAAAAATATTCTTGCGGCAGATTCTACTCCATATGCGCCGCTGCCGAAATATACCTGGTTGAGATAGAGCTCCAGTATTTCATTCTTGGTGTACCGGCGCTCCAGGTGAAAAGCCAGAAAAGCTTCCTTTAATTTTCTGACAAGGGTCTTTTTTGGATTAAGGAAAAGCGTTTTTGCGAGCTGCTGTGTGATGGTGCTTGCTCCTTCAACAAACTTTCCCGCCCATATGTCCTTTATTATAGCTCTGGCGATTCCTTTAAGATCAATTCCACTGTGGGTGTAAAAGTTTCTGTCTTCTGTCGTAACTATGGCTTTTTTGAGGTATTCGGGTATGACTTTAAGAGGTACCGGGTCTCTTTTTTCTGCAAATAGTTCTGCTATAAGAACCTTGTCTGATGAATATATTCGGGTGACTGCAGAGGGTCTGAAATTTTCAAGGGAGCTTATCTGGGGCAGGTCGTGCGTCAGAGCCAGGAAAAAACCTGACAGGATTCCGCAGATAATGCCACTAATTATTATAAGTAGAATAACAATATTTTTTTTATTGATAAGACTTTTGATCATGGAAATAGCATATTACTTGTAACTACTAAGGTGGATAGGCTGAAGGCTGAAGACCGTTAGGAAAAAGCGTATTTTGAAGCCATGTTTGGTGCAAGAATCAGATGTTTCCGGTAAAGTACGGCAATCGTGTTCTTCTGACCCCTTCAACCTTCAGCCTAAACAGCTTCAGCCTGACTACGTGAGTAGTCACTATTACTTTTGTGCAATATGTTGACTGTAAACATTAATAATTATAAATATCAAATTTAGTTGCAATAATTCACCACGGATTTTCACGGAATTACACCGAGGAACTGTGAATCTGAGTAGTTAGACCTACTCATTGTTTATAATTTTCGAGCTGTGCGGTTAGGATTGAGTTTTAAATAAGTTTTCCATTTGGGAATATACTGCCTGTAGGAGGGGTTTTAACCCCGACCATATATGAGTAAATTTACATTTGTTGGTGATCTGCATCAATAGGTCGCGGTTAAAACCGCTCCTACATTATTTCTGATTATAACAAATTTTGGAGAGATGACGATTGACAGCTAATGGCTAACCGCACAGGTTGAAAAATTTCAGTGAAACTCCGTGTTGTTCCGTGGTGAACTTTTATATTTATTTCAACTTATACGTGGAGAACTCATATGACCCATGAACATAATCATGAAATACATATTAGTTTAACATTTGATGAAAAATTGGTCAAACTGCTTGAGCACTGGATTAAGCATAATAATGATCATGCCGAAAACTATAGAGATTGGGCAAAAAAAACAAAAGAAAAAGGCATGAATGATGTTGGCCTTCTGCTGGAAGATGCGGTTGATATGACAGAGTTGATAAGCAATAAATTCAAAAAAACGTTAGAGCTTATAAAAAACCGCTAACTCAGTTATGGCATCCTTTGTTTATAATGGTTTAAGTTATTTCGGACCAGGTTTTTATGCAATTTTTGCCGCTTGTCTTTGCTTTGTACAGCGCACGATCAGCGTGATCTATGAGCAGGGATTTCTTGTCTCCGTCATCCGGAAATGAGGCAAGACCGAGAGATATGCTTATATTAACTGTATTATTATCCTGACGCAGCGACAGCGCATCGACTTTTTTGCGGATACGCTCCGCCATCTCCAAACCTCCGTATTCATCAGAGTCTTCGAGAATAATTGCAAATTCCTCACTTCCGTAGCGGGCAACCAGGTCAACCTTTCGGACTGTTCCGGCCAGAGTGTCTGCAATGATTTTTAGAGCCTGATCGCCAAAAGGGTGTCCATAGGCATTAGTTCGTTTGAAATAGTCTATGTCGCATAAGATTAAACAAAGACGGCCTGATCTTCGCTGTGCGCGGTTAAGCATGACGTCAAAAGCATGCTGAAACGTTTTGTGATTGGCAAGATTTGTGAGCCCATCAATTGTAGCAATTTTGTTTATCTGTTCATGAGCCTGAGCAAGGTCGATTTTTATGGCCACCTGAGCAGCAATCAGTTCAAGTATATCTCTGCGATGTCTGGTAAATACTCCGGGTTTTCTGGCCGCAACAATCAGCGCTCCTATTGAGTCGCCTTTCTCTTTCTGCAGAGGCAGAATAAGCAATGAGCCGAAGTCCGGGAATCGCTGTTCTTTGCTGAATATCGGTGCCGGCCCTCTGTATTCAGCTCCTGCCGGCAGAGAGCGGTTGATTTTCAAGACCTGTCCGACTATTCCTTCGTTTTTTGAAAATTTCAGCCCTTGTAAATTTTTTGCATGCAATCCTTTAGCCCTGACAATTGAGTGGTATTCGCCCTGAAGCAGGCTGATAGCAATGAAATCAGTCTGTACCAGTGTTGTGACAGCTTTGATAGAGGCATCGAAGACAGGTTCCAGACCCAAAACGCTGTTAAGTTCACGCAGCCCTATGCAGACTTGCTGAAAAGCATTCCGCTCACGGTTCATAGTGTAATGCTGCCTTCCCATATTGATATCCAGGGAGAGTTTTTTGCCCAGCAGTTTGAGAATCGTGAGTTCAGACTTATTCCAGTCCGACTTTTCCGTGCGATCTACACAAAGAATACCGGAAATTTTTCTTTCCACCGGGCTTGATTCTTCTTGTAAATTATCCAGTATGTTAACTGCTAAAAGGCTCCCGACTCCTCCTTTTTTGATGTAATAGGGCAGACCGGAAAAGTCAGCCCTAACCGGTGCCAGAGTAATTTCATTTCTATCTTTGAGAAGGGCACCGGTAATTCCCGATCCTATCGGGTATGGGCCTGGCTGTATGTCTTTGCGAATAGTCGAAATGTTTCGCAGCCTGAGTTCGCGCCCCTGTAAATCCGGCCATAGCACAGCAATAGTCGTGAGATTAAGAGCCTGTCTGATAAGTTCTAATTGCAGATCAAAGGAGTCGCTAATAGTTTCTATGGTTGAGACACCGGGTTGCTCCTTATTTTCTATTGCCTCAAATTCCGGCAGGGTTTCAAGTATGGAAGGTCCGGGTGCGGTTATTCCTAAATCTTTAGCGTATTCCCTATTATCTGATTTCTTTTTAGCTCTGGCGATTAAGCCGGCCAGTTTTTTGCGATACGCCTCGCTGCGTGCAAACAAGACCAGGAATACGGCTATCAGCCCGTAAAGAAGTATATTGAGAGCCAGTTCAGCTACCGGCTGCCGGCCGGTAATTGTCAGGCCTGCTTCCATTATAAAGGCGAACAAAATGGGAAAAAGAAAAACCTTAGGAGGATATGTTGTGACAAGCCAGGCGATAAATCCTGCTGGAATAATGATTGAGTGTTTTGAATAAGGGCCGGACATTCGCAACAGCATCCATGCCGTTACTGTCCAGAGAAGCGGGCCTTGAATCTGTGCGGGAAAATGAGCCGGCAGACGGCCTTTCAGGCGGTGTGCGATGTCCAAAAGACCGGCGGCAATTATAAAAGTACCTGGTAGTAATATATACCATGACGTTACGGTGGAATTGAAGTCAAAAGCACCTGTTCCTACCGCAAGGGCACCAATGGCTGCCAGGGCGATTAGATACCAGGTTTTTGCAAACCTTATGGCTTTATCTTTAAAGCTTTGAGGCTTCATTGAGGATCTTTCAGCAGTTTTTATTGCTCAACCGTATAAATTATACCATGAATAAATATAACTTATTTCAATTTACGTGCTTGTAACTAATAGAGGTGGGTAGGGATGAAGCCCGAAGGCTGAAGCATCCTAAAAGCCTTCAGCCTTCAGCCTATATACCTGAGTAGTTACAATTACTTTTCAATTCCAACTCTGGCTTTTACTCCTTTTTGGAAATAATGTTTTATTTCTTTCATTTCAGTAACCAGATCCGATTTTTCGATGAGCCTTTGATCTGCATTCCTTCCTGTGATTACTATCTCAACTTCTTCCGGTTTGTCAGCAATTATATATAAAAGATCTTCAACTGAAAAAAGTCCGAGCTTAACCGCAACATTTGCTTCATCCAGTATGACCATCTTATAATTGCCTGAAGAAACGATAGATTTTATCTTTTCAATTCCTTTTCGTGCAGCTTTTATATCTTCGGCAGCAGGTTTATCCTTAATGAAGCAGCCGGCTCCGAACTGCTCAACGGTTATGAGATTGGAAAATTTTTTCAGCGCTTTAATTTCACTGTAATTCCCCTTCTTGATGAACTGGGCTATAAAGACTTTCATGCCCGCACCTGCCGCCCTTATTGACAGACCCAGTGCAGCAGTTGTTTTTCCTTTTCCATCTCCAGTATAAATATGGACATAACCTTTCATAACTTCTTCCGGGTGCAATACAAAAAAGTTGCATCATTGATGATAATATCTTTAGCCATTGAACATACTGATTTAATGTCGAATGTCGAACAGGGAATGTCGAATTACGAAGTCTTGTTTTTGTTTGGCAATACCTATGCTTGTTGCAAAAATCGAGATCAATTGATCATTTTCATCTATCAATACGTTAAATTAGCGCACCTTCGGTGCGGACATAAGTGCCTTGTGAGCTAAAGTACATTAAAGTGCCTAAAATTCTGGTACGCCTTCGGCGTGCTAATTGATAACACTATACTATGAATCTGCCACCATTGTGTATTAATGACTTAAAAAACCTATATCAAATGGCAGAATTCCTTCCTTCGACATTCATTATTCCCTGTTCGACATTCGATATTCAAAAAAGCTACCCATTTAATGTCTTATATCTTATCACTTTTTTGTATTGCACCCCTTCTTCCTTCAGACTTCTTCCTTCAGCCTTCCACCTTTAAATCGTCGCCGGCTCTTCTTATCAGATCATTCGGCAAATAGTCGCTATTAAGAAAAATAGTCACCCTGCTTCCCGGCTGGGCAAATGATAATGGCTCTCCATTTTGGTCGATGATTTGTTTTATCTTATCTTTTTGTGAAGGACCCTTTCTATTAAGAATTTCGACAAGATCTCCCTTAAATATCTTATTGCGCACATCAATATTTACGCTTTGATGGCCGGAGGTTTCTATTATCTTTCCGATAAATACCTGACCTGGATTTTTGTAATCTGCAAAATTCGGTGATATCTGTTTTGGATCAGCAAAATAAAAACCAGTACAGTAGCCTCTGTGACTGATCTTGTTCAACTCGTCAATCCAGTATTTTTGTACTTTAAAACCATCAGGATTTTCATAATACAAGTCTATTGCTTCCCTGTAAACTTTAACCGCAGATGCGACATAGTTAATTCCCTTCATGCGGCCTTCTATTTTAAGTGAGGATAAGCCTGATTCTATTATTTCAGGTATGTGTTCTATCATACAGAGATCCCTTGAGTTGAGAATATATGTGCCGCTGTTATTTTCTTCTATTGGGAAGTACTCTCCGGGCCGTTTTGCTTCCACAACCGCATACTTCCACCTGCATGGATGGGAACACTCGCCCAGATTGCTGCTGCGATTTGTCATAAAACTGCTGAGGAGACACCGTCCGGAATATGAGATGCACATGGAACCATGGATAAATGCTTCAATTTCTATTGAACTGCGTGAGACAATTTCCTTTATTTCTTTTAAAGAGAGTTCTCTTGCGATGTTTATTCTTTTAATGCCGAATTTTTCCCAGAATAGAACGCTTTTGTAGTTGGTTGTATTGGCCTGGGTGCTGAGATGTAGAGGTGTTTGCGGTATGCTCTTACTTGCTTCCATCAATATGCCGGTATCAGCGATTATGACGGCATCCGGACCAATATCGCCCAGTTCTTTCAAATATTCCCCAATTGCTTTCTGCTCGGGATTTCTTGAATATATATTGCACGCCACATAAACTTTAATGCGTTGATCATGGGCAAATTTAACTGCTTTGCGCATTTCATCTATGGTAAAATTTCCGGAGAAGTTTCTGAGGCTGAACTCCTTGCCTGCAAGGTAAACAGCATCTGCCCCATAGCGTATTGCTATTTCAAGCTTTTCAAAATTACCTGCCGGTGCAAGAAGCTCTATTTTTCTGTTTCTGTTTGACATAATTGGCGAATTACGGTTTTCAGGCTGCCCTGCCATGGCTTGATACTTATCCCAAAGTTCTTTTTTATAAGGCCGCAGTCAAGTGCGGAAAAAGGGGGCCTTGTCGCTTTTGTCGGATACTCGGCAGTTGAAATCGGCTTAATATTTTTTGTCTTAATTGAGATATACTGCCTTGCCATACCAAGTATCTCTTCTGTAAACCCGTGCCATGTTGTTATCCCTTGACCGCAATAGTGATAAGTTCCCCAGTTTATATCACCATTATATTTTTTTATCCTGGAGATAATTTGAAGTACAACTGCAGTTAGATCAGCCGCACTGGTTGGAGAACCGAACTGGTCGGCGACAACAGATATGACTTCTTTTTCTCTACCCAATCTCAGCATTGTTTTCACAAAGTTTTGTCCGTGTACCCCATACAACCATGCAGTCCGCAATATAATATGCTTTTTTAACCGTGACCGGACTTCATTTTCTCCTTCTTGTTTGCTTTTGCCGTAAATACTTAATGGAAATACCAGATCCGATTCTATATAGGGAGAACGCTTTTTGCCATCAAAGATAAAATCGGTTGAGATGTGGATTAACGGGATTTCAAACTTTGCACAGGCTTCGGCCAGATTGGCAGGGCCGTCTCTGTTTACCGCAAAAGCAAGATTCTGCTCTGTCTCTGCTTTATCAACATTTGTATATGCGGCTGCATTTACAATAAGAGAAGGTTGAAATTTCTCCAGCCAGTGTTTAACCTGAGTCTTATCAGTTATGTCTAACTCGGGAAGATCGGCGGGTAATATTTCATAACCCAAATTATTTCCCTGAATTAAAAGTTCATGTCCAAGCTGACCTTTTGAGCCGGTTACAAGAATTTTCATGGTTTTTTTCCAAAAATGGACTTTTTACAAAGCCGTCAGAGTTGTTCGGGAAGAAGCTCGCACAGACATGGATAATGCTTATCCTTTTCCGAAATTACAGGATTTTTAACAGGCCATTTAATACCTATGTCAGGGTCAGACCATATTATTCCACCTTCGTCACCAGGGGCATAAAAATCCGAACATTTATATGAAAAATGTGCTGTTTCGCTGAGTACGCAGAAGCCATGAGCAAAGCCTTCGGGTATAAACATCTGACGTTTGTTCTGAGCTGAAAGAACAACACCTGTCCACTTGCCGAATGTCGGCGAATCCTTTCTGATATCAACAGCCACGTCAAATATTTCACCTGTAATAACCTGAACAAGCTTTGCCTGGGGATGCTTGATCTGAAAGTGAAGGCCTCTTAAAGTGCCGCATACGGAATAAGAAAGGTTGTCCTGAACGAAACGCCGGTTAATTCCTGATTTTTGATATTTGTTTTGATTGTAGGTTTCCATGAAAAAACCCCGGTTGTCTTTAAAGACCTTGGGCTCAATTATCAGTACGCCTTCAAGTGATGTAGTAATAATATTCATAGCATTTTATATAAAGTGCCTAAAGTATATTAAAGTGAGCTAAAGTGCCTAAAGTTGTGGTACGCCTTCGGCGTGCTAATTAATAATCCAGAGTTACAGGAGTTACTCCTCCTTTGCGCATTGACTACTGAAGGAATCTATATAAAATGGCAGAATTCCTTAACTTTAGGCACTTTAGACACTGTCTTTTCTACTTTAGACACTGTCTTTTCACTTATAGTTAAGCATTTCTATTAAATATTTACCGTAATTGTTTTTTAGCAGAGGCTGGGCAAGTTTTTCCACCTGACTCGCATCTATATAGGCTTTTCTGTAAGCTATTTCTTCAACGCATGCCACCTTGAGTCCCTGCCGGTTTTCTATAGCTTCAATAAAGTTGGATGCCTGCATAAGCGTTTCATGAGTTCCGGTGTCAAGCCATGCTATTCCTCTTCCAAGCCTTTCAACGTGAAGCTTTCCCATTTTAAGATAAACCGTGTTTACGTCCGTAATTTCCAGCTCGCCCCTTGCCGAAGGCTTAAGGCCTGCGGCGATATCAAGTACCTCGTTGTCATAAAAATACAGCCCGGTGACCGCATAATTTGATTTCGGCTTATCAGGTTTTTCTTCTATGTTGACTGCCTTGCCGGAACTGTCAAATTCTACTACACCATACCTTTGCGGATCTTTTACCCAGTAGCCGAAGACGGTTGCGCCGTTATTTTTGTTTTCAGTTTTTGTTAGCTGCCCGGAAAGACCCTGACCGTAAAATACGTTATCGCCAAGTACCATGCATATATCGCCGTTTCCTACAAATTTGCGTCCGATGATAAATGCCTGTGCAAGTCCTTCAGGACGTGGTTGTTCCGCATATGAAAAAGATAAACCCCACTGGGAGCCGTCACCTAAAAGTTTTTTGAAAAGCGGAAGATCCTGAGGGGTTGATATGACCAGTATATCCCTTATTTCAGCAAGCATGAGAACAGACAGGGGATAGTAGATCATGGGTTTGTCATAAAGAGGCAGCAGTTGCTTGCTTACAACTTTTGTAATCGGATAGAGCCTTGAGCCTGAACCTCCGGCAAGTATTATTCCTTTCATGAAGATGTATCCTTTTTTGTAACCGTTCACGGTTGTCGGTTAACAGTTCACAGTTTTTTTAATGAACTATGCAACGATTGAAGCATTTTGGATATTGATTTCAACTCTTGAATTAATTCTTTCACATCTAAATCAGCAAATATATTAACCTCTCGTGGAATATATATCTGTGTTCTCAGCTCCGTAGCCGATCCTTGTGTAATATTTATAAATCTTCTGTTTTTTCAACCGTGAACCGATAACTGTAAACCGTGAACTGTTACTCGCACATCTTATCCATCCAGCGGTCAATCTGGTCACGATACTCGTCGGTTCTGGTTTCCATTTTGCAAGACTTGCAAATTACTTTGGCATCGCATCAGCGGCCAAAGATTTCAGCATGTCCGCCGCAGAATATGCATACGAGTTTGAGCATTTAATAAAACCTTTATCGAGATTTTTGAAAAAATCGTTTAATTCAAATTTATATTTTTACTTTTGTGACAATATAAATCAAGACTTAAATTTGAATAGACTGAAGCTCCCTTCCACCTTCCACCTTCAGCCTTCAGCCTTCTGCCTTCATCAGCCTATCCACCTTCGGCAGCATCAGAATAAAGGGAATGCCCAGCAGACCCAGTGCGGCGCTGAACAGATAAGTGGCATGCAGCCCAACGAGGTCGGCGATCAAACCCACTATGACAAGAATTGCCGATCTGGCCATGAAAGAAATCATCATGAAAAACCCGTTTGCAGCAGAAGGACTGTTCCCGGCATGTTCCTGGACGAGAGCCAGCATTACCGGCGTTGTTGAAAGGATGGTGAATCCTGAAAAAAGCAGCGCAAGATAACGTAACCATCCGCCGCTCCAGACAAACAGCAGTAAGCTGAGCGGGGCGCCTAACAGGGAAGCGAGTAGAATCCGACGTCGGCCGAAGCGGTCGCTAAGATGGCCTGCGGCAAGAATTCCTATCACTCCTGCGCCCTCAAAAATTGTCAGACTGGCGCCTGCAAGCCAGAGATTTCCGGTTTCCAGTTTAATGAATGTGGGCAGAAAAAAGGTCATTGATGCATGCATGAACCCTCTGGCAACCAGTATCGCAGTGAGCGGCAGCAAAATAAAGCGCATTTCATGCCAGGTCTCCATGGCCGACACATGGCGGCGCTTATCCACATTTACAGGCATATCTCGAAATTTAAAGTACAGCCAGCATGATGCTATCAAACCAAAAACCATTATTGGATAGAATCCTTCAAGACCCATCAGGGAGACCACTCCCACGGCTACCAGCGGACCTACGGTTCTTGCCAGCTCGCCGCCTGTCATGTAGAAACTCATTCCCAGTCCTTTTTTTGTGCCGGACAGGCGTGAGATCATAACCGGTGATGGTACATGAAAAACAGCAACGCTGATACCTGTAATAAACAGAAGGATCAGCAGTACCCCATAACTTGGGGCGAGGCCTATAAGGCTCATCGGAACAGCCGTCATTGCAGGTGCGAGTATAATAAAGTAACGGACGCTTATACGGTCGGCTAAAGTTCCAATATAAGGATTCAGAAGCGATGGAATTTGAGATGCCGAAGCAAGGAGGCCTGCTTGTGAAAGAGACATGGAAAACTTTTCAATAAAAAGTGGCAGCAGGGGAGCAAGAAAACTGGAATAAATGTCATGGATGAAGTGGCAGATGGAAAGAGCCAGAATCTTTCCGGTCTGAAATCCGCTGGATGAAGGTGGTAAATTTGTTTCAAATTCTTTTTTATTATTATCTGTATTCACAATTAACCATAAAAGCACTCTGTCAAAAATTTACGTAACTACTCAGGTAAATAGGCTGAAGACTGAAGACTTTTAGGAAAAACACTCACAAAACCCAATAATAGCATAACCATTTAAGCATACTGTCCCCAAATACGGCTTTTGCCGTTGGGGAGATATCAGTTATCCTTCAGTCTACAGCCTTCAAGCTAATAACCTGAGCAGTTACAAAGTTACAAGCTAATTATGACCTAAGATGAGCGATTAGCTCTTAGCAATTAGCGATTAGCTCTTATTATTTCGGGTTGTTACCAGCGATTCGATTTTCACCTATTGGGTGAAATGCTGACCTTTGGCAATATAGAAATTATTATTATGCTAACTGCTAAAAGCTCAATTCATGTATGAAGTTAGCCTGAGGCAGCGGGCACTTAAATTTAAGAACTTAAGTAACTACTCAGGTGGATAGGCTGAAGGCTGTTAGGAAAAGGCGCAGTTTGAAGCCATGTTTGGTGTAATAATCAGATGTTTCCGCTAAAGTACGGCAATCATGCTCTTCTGACCCCTTCAGTCTTCAGCCTAAACAGCTTCAGCCTGACTACGTAAGTAGTCACGAACTTAAATTCATATCCTTAACAAGTAGATACAACATTCAGTTCTCTTCACTTGACAATAACGCCAAATGACATTATAAAATATCAAAATGACACCTTAAGGAGATAATTATGCCTACAACCGTTTCAACTTTACTTGGGAGTGAATTAGAAAGCATACACATTAAAAATCCACTTGATATTATTAAAATAAGTCAAAACGGATTAACAAAAGGGGCATTAAGCCGTATTGGAAAAGTCCTATCTCTTACCCAAAAAGACCTTGCAGAATTAACGGCAACATCTTTAAGAACATTCCAGAGATATGAAAACGATAAAAAGTTAAATCCCATTGTATCAGAGAGTATGATTCAACTTACTGAAATAATCCGCCTTGGATTCGATGTGTTTGAAGATCGTGATACTTTCATAAAATGGTTAAATACAGCCAATAAAGCGATGGGGCAAAGAAAACCGATTGAATTGCTGAAATTCAGAACCGGAAGCGATTTGGTTCGTAATCTTTTAGGCCAGATACAATATGGTATCGTAGCCTGATGAACGTATACCGTATCGGAAAGAAGCAATACATAAAGGACTTATCCGGCCAGGGAGCTTGTTTTTATGGTGGACGATGGAATTACTCTGGATATCGAGTTTTATATGCCTCCGAATCTATACCGCTGGCAATTTTAGAGTATATTACTAAAACAGGAGCTGTTGAAGAAGAACTTATAAATCTGAGTATAGCTTATATAGAAGTCAAAGATGACGTAAGTTTTTCAACTATAAAGATTGAGGATTTACCTGAGGACTGGAATACATATCCTGTTCCCGAAGATTTGAAGAAAATTGGGACTGACTGGATAATTTCAGTCCAAAGCCTGATTTTGAAGGTACCGGCAGTTAGTGCACCTGATTCTTATAATATTCTAATAAATCCAGTTCACCCGGAATTTAAAAAGGTAAATTTATTAAAAGTATCAGAATATCAACCTGATCTGAGATTGAGAAAGAAAAAATAATCACACAGCACACACCAACAGGATATGAAACGCATATTTTCATGGGCGTCCCTCTGGACTTGTTTATAAAGAAAAACAACAGCATTGAGCGCTTGATTCTGGGTACTTGCGGCGACATTTTTCTTTACTGCAAGGTATGATATGTATTGCGAAATTTCCTTCTCTCCCATATCCTTGGGATGTCTTTTATTATTAAACAGTATAAATTTCTTGATCCAATTTGTATATGCCTGTTCTGTGCGAATCGAATAATGCTTTTTCCTTATTACGTGACGTACCTGATCCAACAGCTTCATCTTTAAACTCCATTTTATCATCAATAATCAATTGCCTTTAAATATTGACAAATTGTTATTAATATGCAAAATAAATGTAACCTCATTATATCCTAATCGGAATTTGTGAAATATCAATGCATGTTGTATGTTATTATCATATTGTTTTTTATATCGCAACACTTTTTATAGCCTTAAACGCTTTTTTTAAGATCAATATACGACTTAACTACATTATTTTTTATGAT